>Ga0209815_1002483_pt1 | contig 11202 bp, 17 predicted proteins | sample CoawatmetaG00DNA_FD_187507 | JGI IMG/M metagenome (GOLD analysis project Ga0209815, IMG submission 187507) | Marine microbial communities from the West Antarctic Peninsula - Coastal water metaG002-DNA (SPAdes) (version 2) | ecosystem: Environmental > Aquatic > Marine > Coastal ...
GTGTTTAAATATAAATATTTATCGTCTGGAGATAAAGCCATATTACGTTAATGCGTTTGTTACTGCGGTTATATCACTATGCAAGAAAATTGAGTTAATTTCGTCTGCAATCACTATCATCGGATCTTCTCCAAATGCTATCTCCTCGGTAATAGCGCTCATTACATCTGGTCCTGAATCTGTCGTTATAGTTAAAGGTATCGTTGTTGACCCACCTAGAGTTCCGCTTAAGCTTTTAAAATGCATCTCAAGACTATCTCCATCAGCATCTATATCCATAAGAATAAGATCGTCAGAAAGAAACAGTACCGCATCAGCTGTGCTGTTAGCAAAGAATAAGAATTTCTTCATATCGCAAATATACGCAAAAGAAAAAGGCCCCGAAGGGCCTTTCTTTTATGCTTGTTAGTTGTTAGCTAAATACGCTGCCACCTGAGCTATTAGGATCACCTGATCCCATTGCACCTGTAATAGACCAAACATGCTTTGATGAACCAGCATCTGCGACGTTACCCGCTAGAATAGCAGTAACCGTTATGCTAGACCCAACGTTCCCCCCCCCATTTTGTAGGTCATCATCAAATGTGATTTGTTTACTATCACTTGCTGTTCTGCTGAACATATCTAAACCGTCTTGAACCGCATCAGGCTGCCAAACGGCTGCAGGAAGAAGAACTACTGCACCCGTATAATAATCATTATCGTAAGCTGTATTAACAACTCTGTCATCATTAGAAGCTATAGTTTGAGTAATAGTGTATGTAACACCTATATCAGATGCTGTAATAGCAGGTAAAGTAACCACAGTAGCGGCTTGAGTATCCAAAAGAACAAGAGCTCCCGACTCCGCTACAGTAAGTGTACGAGCGTTGCTCACAAAATCTGCCTGCCTAATTACAGGGCGTCTATGTCCTTGAAAAAGCCCGCTAAGCGTAGCGGACCCAAATACATGTAAGTTATTAGTAACTGTAGCATTAATACCCACAGTAAGATTTCCGCCTAAAGCAAATGTGCCTGCAGCTCCTTTATTTTGAGTAGGGGCGGTGTCCCAGTCGATATTATTTATGATTGACTTTTTTGTGGAATTATCCGCAAGAACTGCAATTTGCTGTGTAGAGTTTATAACATCAACAATGTCTTTTATAGCCTCTTTCCCTTTTCCTGACTCTATAGTAATAGAAATAATATCATGATCCATCACAAATGAGTTCTCAAAGGATAAAAGGAGTGATGTAGCTGAATCCATATGAAGACAGGTTAGACTGGACATAGGGAACATCGAAATGTTAAAATTAGCGCTTCCCCCTACGTTGAAGGAAAAAAACCTATCTGATAAATTATTTGTTTTCATAGTTTTTATATTAACTTATTGGATCTAAAGTGCCCATATCCGTTATATCAGCATCAATAAATAAATTAGGTGTCCCAGCAATTTTATCTAATACAACAATAAATGGATCTTTACTATTATTAATAGCTTTAGATATTGTATTTATAACCTTGTTTGCCTTCCCGCCATTAACAATAAGATTAACGCTATATTCAGAGTTAGACCCTACGGTGCTACTAGAAGGTAATTCGTGATTTATAAAAATATTTGTATCGTCATATCTTTGGATTTCCGATAACCTATGAGCTGGGATACATGTCATGCTGGATGTAGACGCACCGTAAAATAAAAATTTCTCCATAATGTTCTTTTATATTATACGCAAATATACGACAAATAAAAAAGGCCCCGAAGGGCCTTTCTCGTAGTAGTATTATAACTTATCAGTCACCAAGTACTATGTACTCAACAGCAAAATAAACCTCACCAGCGGTAAAAGCTCCAGTAGAAGCTTTTACTTCGCCAAAGATGCTTCTTGCAGGAGCTGAGTAAGCGGCGTTAGCAACTACAACTACAGCAGCAGCACCACCTAACGAGGTGTTTCTTTCTGCATCAGTAGAGTTACCCTTACCAACAGCTAATGATGTAGTCGAACCAGCAAGTCCATTAGCATCAAGAGCGACGATTTGAGCACCACTAGCAGCGGTTCCAAAACGAGTTCCAAGAGTAGCAGAAGCATAAGCAAGTGCAGTTTTTACAACAGCATAGCAATCTAAGACAACAGCGTTAGCTGGGATTAACATTTCGCCTGAAGTGATTGCATCGGAAGACGCAACAAAAGACGCGCTTGTTTCAGCGACGCTTACCACTCCTTTAGAAGCTCTTACCTCATTGGCGTCTAGTTTCGAAAGAATTAATTCATTCATATTTTCTAATTTTTGTTTGTTTGTTTGTTAAAAAGTTAAGTGCAAAAGTAAGGATTATCCTCCTTTCACGTTTTAGTCGTTATTAGTCTGGTGTACCTCCTCCTGCTGGCGCGCCAACATTAGAAATTTTCTCTGCAATCCAAGCCGTTGTAGATACACAAGTGCAACGAATTACAACGTTAGCAGCAACAGCAAGCTCTGTTCCTGATCCATCTACGTTATTTAATTTAATTGAGCTTGGATTGCTTGTTCTGAGTTCATAACCATTTCCTCCTACATGTATAACAACACTGTTTCCAATAACTGCAGGAGGGAGTACGATTATGTGAGCAGCATTTTCTGAAGTTACAGAAACAAAAGATGTTCCTGCAGAAATAACAGCCGTCCCATTTGCAGTTGAGTTCGCAGTTCTAGTTCTGGAAAGAGCTTGGACTCCATGACTTACTGTAAGGTTACCTTTGATCTCCATATTGTTCTGAACTTCAAAGGTCTCATCCCCGAAAGCTACAGCAGCTACAGAAAGTATATCAGAAGTCAAGTAAGATTTCAACTGATCATCACCGATAGTTATCGTATGAGATTTGTCAAAACTAATAGCCTCGGCAATAGCTTGCATAACCTGTTTCGTCTTCCCAGACGTAACGGTTATAGTCACATTTGTAGTGTCCGAACGGCTTCCGTCTCTAAAGTGAAGTATCACAGAATCTACTGCGGTGCTGTCAACAGCCACTAAAGACTTAACGGGGTATGATATCGACTTATCAGAATCTCCAGGTTCAGAGTTTATATATAAGAATTTTTTAGATTGATCCATTATTGATAGTTATTAAAGTTGAACTGCATTTGCTGATGTGATATCCGAGTTAAGATAGATTTTATCTACGTCGTCGGCTACTGTTATAAAAGCTTGTTTCCCGTGTCTAATCTCTTGAGATATAGCTTCCATAACTTCACGACCCTTTTTTGCCGTTATCGTAACATGAGGTATAGTTGAACCTCCAGGGCCATCAAACTCGTCCTGAAACGTAAAAGTAACGTTATTGGAATTGTCATCAACCTCCAACCCTATTAAGTTATCGGCTGCGAGCATCAAACTGTCAGTAGTAGAATTGCGAAAATATAAAAATTTTTTCATAATTATTAGTTATTTTTTGTAGCTAAAGGGGGGAAGCCGATTGCCTCCCCTCTCCACCTAACTATTAATATTATCCTTTGATCATTACGTGCTGGTTAGCAGCGCGAGTGCAAAGAGCGATCTCAGAGCGGTAGTGGAAGACAGCGTTGTCTGTTCCTACATCTCCGTTGTTAGTATGACCTAAGATGCTACCAGTTACCCAGTGCTCCATCTCACGGTTGTACCCGTTAGCTTCCTTGTAGTACATAGATAAAGCTGGTGCCTTCATTCCGCTACGTGCGTCTGTAACCTGCGATAAAGGAATCATAGCTCCCTGTACGTAGTTAGATGCGCCTAGAAGAGTTGGGTCGTTCAATAGCTTCCAATCGTGCTTATGGAAAGTATATCCTCCACGAGTGAAAGATTTAAATCCAAGCTGTACAGCCATATCAGCTGAGTTATTGAATGCTCCGAACTGTCCTGGTAAACCAGCAGTAACTCCTGTAGAGATACCTGATGCTAACATATCGTCGATAGCGAGGTCTTGCTTTCTGTTCACGTACATAGCGTACTCAGAAGGTGCACCTTGCTTATCAAGCTCCATGATAATATCGTCGAACTCAGAGAAAGAATCTATTGGGTTTGCGTTAGCGTTAGTTACTTGAATTCCACGCTCTTCAACAGCAGAAAAATAACCTTGAGATCCAGCAATATCCTTACTTAAAGATGCAACACCTCCGTCAAACTGCTGACCTAAAAGCATCATCATCTCACGTCGGTCCTCAAAACGAGCACGAGCTTCTTGCTCACCTCTCATAAACCAGCGGTATTCTCCGCCACCTACGTTTACCCAACCGATATTCGTAGCCTGTGATCCGTTAACCTCATAACGATCTTTAACAATCATAAATGGGTTAGAGTACTTACGAGCACCTGAGTCATCGAAGGCAGTTGGTTGATTGGTTCCTTGAGCGTACATGTTACCGAGCTTAATCCACTCGCCAGCTGATGCATCATAGTCAGCAGCAGTAGTTGCTGTACCATCAAGCTTAACCATAACCACTGCAGAAGCAAATCCTGTTCCAAACCCACCAGACTTAACGATAAATCGTGTTCCAGTAGAGCTGTCCATAACGACATCGTTTGCTTGAACGTTAGCAGTAAACTCATCTGCAGCTCCGTTTGCTACGCTAATTTGACCGCCAGCAAGTGTAATGTTACCTACTTCGTAAGTAAACGACTTATGACGACGTCCTGCTTCCCACCAGTCAATCTGATCTGAAGATCCACCGCTATTGATAGCGCCTGTAAGCTTAAGAAATCCAGTAATACCTTGATCACCGTATGTCTCAATAAGATCAGGCATAACCTCATCCTTTGTTGTTTTAATCAGAGTGTTTACGTCTGTGTAAGTTTCAGGAGTAATCCTGAATTTGCGCGGATTATTACCTGCGTCTGCCCCATATGTAGTTGGGCTTGTTCCTAATGTTGCCATTGTTTCTTAATTTTTAGTAGTTAAATGTTGTCTTAGAAGAATTTCCTCTAATAATATTCCTCACTTGATCCACCAATGGATTTTCTGTTTTTGCCGTTGGTTGAGGTGAGTTAGTAGAGACGTTAGCTGCATTGTCTACAATGCCTCGTTGACCGTCACTTAAACCTTGTCTATAAATAGACGAAGCCAAAGCGTCGATATTATCAACGATAGCACGATCTGAATTTAGCTTATCGTAATTCCAACTTCCGTCAGACTCTACGTAAGAGTCAAAATATGTGTCTAAACGACTATTTTTTTCCCTTAGGGTTGATTTGTATTTATCGTCAAGGCTAAAAGTAAACTCTTTGCCGCCACCTAGATCGAATTCTAGGCCAACAAGATTGTTTAGCTCTTTGCTCATGTCTGATATCCACTGATCGTTAATAAGTGATTCCTGTGCAGCGGGCTCTGTTGATCTTTCTTCTGGGGCTGCGTACTGCGAGCGTATCCTCTCGATATCTGCTTTTGCGGTAGCTGCGTCCATTTTGACCTGAAGCCTTGACACATTAACTTGATCTTCAGAAAAAGAATCTGGATCAAGGTTGTACTTATTGTTAACAAGGAGGTCAATTTCTTGACTTGTCAGGTTTCCATGCTTAGTAGCTATGTCTACTTTCACCGCCGTTAAATCATCCATTTCAGATGTGTTTAACGATTGATAGGTAAACCATTCTTGAGGAGAGCGCCCTGTCTCCTGCACAAAACTAGCTATAGCTTGAATCCTGTCGTCAATAACTGACTCTTGTTGGGTAGCCTGAGCGATATCGTCAAAAGTGCTTAATTTTTTTCCGAGCTTCTCGCTCATATATTCAAGCACTGCTGACTCTAAATCGTCATCAGAATATTGTTGTTCAGAAGTATCCGCTTTAGAAGCAGACATAGTAACCTGTGGTGCGTCTTCTTGAGGCAGTTCTGGTGTACTTTCTTGTGTTGTTTGAACTGTCTCTGTCTGTAGAGACTCTGTCTCGTCTGGAGTGACAAGAGGTTGCTCCTCTACAACTGTCTGAGATTCTTCTGTAGAGGTAGGTTCAGTCTCTTGATCAGACTGCATTGAGGCAGCAAGTTGTTCTGGAGTATCAAAGATCTCCACCTTTTCGAATTGTTCGTCTTCCATTATATTAAATTAGTTTATTTTTTATTTTGACGGGCCTAGGTACATAACAATCCCTCCTGCAGCGTCAGCTGATGCTGCTACAGAAGTCCAACTTCCATAAATAGTAATTCCTTTTGGGAATACATTGAGACTGTCAGTTACTACACCGCCTGATCCTGCGCCCGCATTTGAACGGCTAAAACAATCTCCTGTAGCTTCTGGTACTAAAGCAGTAAAAATAGTGTCGGATAAGCAAGTTATTGCTACAACAACCTTTCCCGAAGGTGGAGTATATGTTCCGCCATTATCTACAAATGAACTTCCGAGTTGTCCGAAGGCAGCTTGTGATGCCATTCCTTGATTTGCTAATGTTGCCATGTTTTTATTTTATTATGAAAGTGTTACTGCAGAACTATCTAAACCGAAAACAGCGTAGTCTACCATAGAATCAACTCTGGTGGAAAACACTTTGTATGTCTTATCAACAACGACAGGTATAAAACAAAACTCCCCTCCTGCAATCTTAGAGACTAAAGCATCACTTTCAGAAGCATTGTAAACATGTATATAGTTTTCTTTTTCAGTTTCTAAGTTTTTTACGTATAAATAACCAGAAACAAGCTTGTCGTCTCCTTTGTAAACAACAAGAGCGTTCGAATCAATTGAAGTCTTTAAAACTTTAGCTCTAACTAAGACGCCAGAGTCTGCTACTAAAGAAGAACTTGAAGCAAGATTCACAGGGCTGGAAAGCACAGAATTGCTACTTATCGTAATACCTACTTTTAAAGTTCCCATTATGCGTCTATTATTAACATAGATTCTAGCGTCATTGCTGTCGCTACACTAGGTGTGATTTTAATATCGTTTGCGCTTGCAACAGGAACTACTGTTCTAGCTACCGTTCCTGTTCCGTTTCCCGCAGTCGTTACTACGTAATCATCAGATGCAGCACCTACTTCAATTAAGTGAAGGTTATTACTGTCTTTAGCTGTGAAAGTGACAACGCCTGAGGAAGTAACAGCGGCTGTAAAGTTTGGGTATATTGCAGCTGCAGCTAAAATTGCCATAGCAGCTACAGTTTCCGTAGCTCCAAGCGTGACTGTAACCCCATCAAAAACAGCTGTATCTCCATCAGCCCAAGTAGCAGCGAATGTTACTGAAAATGCTGCTTTAGTTCCATTTGTAGCCGACCAAGGGAAGAAAGCAAAGTCTCCAGCATATAGCTTACCTAAAGGCTCATCGTCTACAGTTATTGTTAAAAACTCAGATGAAGTAGCAGATATATTTTTTAAATACACTTTGTGAGCTTTGTCTGCCGTGTAATCGTCTGCTTTAAATATAGTGTATGTATTACCTGAAGAAGTTAACTTTCTGCTAAGGCCTACAGCCTGATCCAGTCCTGTAGCTGTCCCCGCTTTAGTTAAGGTAGATGTAGTCGTTAGGTTTAAAGAATTCCCGACTAAGTCTGGACTTGTTATAGTTAATGTTGCGTTTACTGTTGCCATAATGTTTTATTTTAAACTGATACTGCTGATTGAGAGAAAACACCAAATTCAATAGTTAAAGCTCCGCTAGTGTCAACATCTATGTCGTTTGTTCCGTCCCAAGGTAAAAAAGCCCAATCACCAGCATACAATCGACCTAAAACAGTATTACCAGATCCTAATTCAATATTAACAAAATCTGTTGGAGATGTAGAAGTGTTTCGAATGTACACTTTGTGCGCAACAAGAGGATTTGCATAAGAAGCCGCAAGAACAAGAGGAGTAGCTGTTTGAGCTCCAGCATAAACTAAAGTTGTAATACCTGTAAATTGATTTAAACCCTCAGTGCTTTGAGCTTTATTTAAAGTTGTTGTTTTGCTTAAGCTTAATGGGTCTCCCGTTATGTTTGCGCTATTAAGTGAAATTGTAGCAGTTGTCGTCGCCATTTTAAAGGATGTTAATTATTAATTATGTATGCAAATATAGTGAAAATATAGTTACTTTTAAGACTGGCTATTTCTATACCTGTGGCGTCTCCTCCCTTGCCGCTTCTTTTCCTCCCTAGCCCTTTTTTTTTCTGCTGGTGTTAGTTCTGAGGCGGTTACTGGTGTTTCTGAACTTATTCTTTTGGTGGGTCGAAAGGTTTTGTCTCCTTTAGAATAGTCTTTATCTCCGCTTAATGTTCTCCACTCTTCTTTAAACCATCTTTTTAAATCTAGTCCAGCCTTAGTTTTTCTAACCTTAGGCATTATTTTTTATCTTTATTCCCCCAGTTTGCTGCACCAACTTTTCGGCACTTAGCTAAAGCACCAGAAGCGTAAGCAGAAGGCCAAACGTCATACCTAGCTTTTACTTTATAATAGCAAGCATCTTTTACGCTGCCTCCTTTTTTGTACTCGATGGTTTTTTTAGGCTTTGGCATGGTTTGCTGTTTTGAACATTGCTTTTTCAACAGCGTTCGGGTGAGACCCATATCCGCCCTTCATTAAGAAATATCTTCCGCCTTCTTCCATCCAGTGAAATCCTTTCGGAGGATCTACCGCTACTTTTTTATTGTAAACAGTAAGCTTACCTCCTTTTTTGTATTTTACAACTTTTACCATGTTAAGATCCTACGGATATGATTTTATAAAAAACTTCGTCTATGTCTTTTATAGGGTTAATAAAGTTTACTCTACAATGTCTGTTTATATTTTCTCTAGCTGTTTTGCTATTTGTAACACACATATTAGATGATTGATAAAAAGAATTTTTTTCTAAAAGAGAATCTATTCTTTTTTTAGTTGTTTTATTTGTTGAGTAAGACATGATTCAAATATACTAATTAATCTACGCTGTTCATTTTACCAACGTTAGCTGTAGCTACTGTATTTATTTTTCCTATACTAGCAGCCGCAACGCCGATTACATCATGGCTATAGCCTGATGAAAGAGTAAAGTCTAAGGTTATAGTTACGTCAAAATCTATAGTAATGTCTGATGTTGCTGTAGCGTCTGAGTTAGCATAATCATTGTCGTGATCTACTATAGCTAAAGTAAAGTGATCGTTAGCTTTAATATCAGCGAAAGCCGCAGCTGTTAGAACGTACTCGTTGTTACCTTGTGACCATGTAGTAAGCTCATTAGAATATGCTGTGCTGTAATCTAAGGAGCCAAAATGATCTGAAGTTGCTAAAGCTGTTCCGCCATCCCCTCCAAAAGCAGTACTCTTAACCATAATAGTATCATTCGGATCTCCATTAGCCGCAGCGCCTCCGTTAACGTCAATATGAGCTGCAGTTACAGTCCCTGTTATTCCGCTTGTGTCAAAATGTAAGAAAGCTCTTCTAAACCTTTTGGTTCTAGCTGTGTTAAAGTACTGAACGTCGGATTCACCCGTTATACCATCTGTAACAGATGATGCGGCGTTAGTTCTAGCTGTGTTAAAGTTACCGTTATTAATCCCAAGTCCAACACCTTGTCTATTTATATCTATCGTAGCCATTATGCTGTCACCTCTACAAACGTTCCGTCTGGATTAAACCAGATCTGTCCATTACTAGCATGTAAGCAGTATCCTATTACTCTTACTATGTCGTTGTTACCTGAAGGAGCAGTAGCGGTTGCATCCCCAGCCGTTGTAGATAGAAACAAAACATCACCCACAGCGCCAGGATCGTGGTCTAAAGTAACCATACCCCTTAGAAGCATTCCATTATCGTCTGAGGCGGCTCCTAAAGCTACTCCAAGGAGACCGTCAGAAGTGGCAACCGCATCAGCATCAGCAGCCTCCCACGTACCGTCAGATTTATAATGGTAAATAGTACCGACCGTCATAGACGTCGTACCGCCAAAGTACACTACATCACCCTCGCGTGTCCCGTCTGTATTGCCTGTAATGGCAAATGTTCTATCTGAAGCCTTTAAAGAGTTAGCTATTACTACATCACCGCTAGTGTCTATTGTTAAAGCTGGTTGATCGTTCTGACCTAAAATAAGGTTGTGATCTCCAAAACAGTTTATAATTGCATCGCCATCAGCGGATCCAGAAAGAAAATCATCTGCAGCATTAGATACACCTAACTCTAATGAATTTTCATCATTAAATATTCGTATATACGGCTGAATATCTTCTGTGTTATTACCTATAGTGAGTCGGTTTACGCCAAATTCAAGGTTAGTCTCAGCTGTTAAAGCGCTTGTTCCGTTACCCGTTAAAATCTTGTTAGTGGCTACGCTTGTTAAACCTGTACCTCCTTTTGCTACTGTTACCGTATCTGACAAAGTAGATCCTGCTGCGGTAACTGTTATAGCTCCTGACCCATCAAAGTCAACCCCATTAATTGCTACCGCTGATGCAAGAGCTGTAGCCGTTCCAGCATTACCCGTAGTGTTTAGATCTGAGGCCACTTCAAAATCCATGTTACCGCTAGCATCATCATACGTGACCGCTATATTAGTTTTAGTTCCTCCAGTAGCGACCAAAGGACCAGCGATGTCTTGAACTTGTTCTGTAGACAGCTGAGTGTTGTCATTAGCTGTCATATCATCAACAACAACATTTATTTTACCAACTCCATCTCCACCATCAACGTATGTAGCTGTAACTCTAGTTTCGGTATTAGAACTAAACATACCACCAACAATATCCTGAACTTGTTCAGTAGATAATTGAGTGTTAGTATCTGTATCTGATACAGTATTTGTAAGAGTGATTTTATCACCGTTTCTAGCTATACTTAATCCAGTACCAGCTTCAAGAACAACATCATCTGTAGACGAGTCGCTACCTGTTAATCTTATTTTCTCTTCATCGGAGTTATCTCCGTCCACACAAGAAACATTATACGTTGGACCAGACGGACCTGTAGGACCAGCAACTGTAGAATTAGCTCCTGTATCACCTTTTGGTCCTTTTTCAGAAACAGAAATAGAACTAAGCGTTGGTGAGGCTACAGAAACAGAAGAAAAACTAGGTGTAATGCTAACGGAAATACCTTCAGAAGTAGTCGTTGAAACTAGAGTACCCGATGTAGTGCTAACCTCTACGCTCATAGAGATTTAGATACGTCATCATTAACAATGAAAGAGCCTCTTAAAACTGTAGTATGAGTGTCTACCCCAGAAGTAGTAGGAAGCACATACTGCAAATCATAAGTATATTTACCTGGCTTAATTTTTTTCATAGTATCTGAAGTTGCTGATATAGTTACGTTTCCACTATCATCAATAGTGGAAA
>Ga0209815_1002485_pt1 | contig 11199 bp, 9 predicted proteins | sample CoawatmetaG00DNA_FD_187507 | JGI IMG/M metagenome (GOLD analysis project Ga0209815, IMG submission 187507) | Marine microbial communities from the West Antarctic Peninsula - Coastal water metaG002-DNA (SPAdes) (version 2) | ecosystem: Environmental > Aquatic > Marine > Coastal ...
ATTATTAATTAAAATATTTCTACTTAAATCCACACCATCAATTCTTAAATCGTACGGTCTGTCATAATTTGTTAATTCGTAGTTATAAAGATTATTCTCTTTTATGACAATACCATTGTTTTTAACTATTTCTTTTGTACCGCCAGAATCTGTACATATCACTGGGCAGCCTTGCGATAATGCTTCAATAACAACATTTGGACAATGATCTAACCACGCAAGATGCAAAAACCAATCTGCAATTGAATATATTTGCAGGCACATGTCATGAGTCTGGTGACCTAAATAAACTATATATTTATTATCAACTACAACATCTGGATTATTTCCCAATATAAGCAAGACATCATTTTCATTACGATGATTTAAAAAAAATTCAATATTCTCTTTAAGTCTTTTCTGTCGATGCCAGCTAGCTGAACAAACAAAAATTCTATCAAATGAATTCTTTATTGAAAGTACTTTCTTGTCCCAACTTTTTATTTTATTTAGTGCTATTCCATTATGAATGACAGAGCCTGGAGTTTCACCCCACCATTTTTGAGTCATGTTTTTATCAAATTGTGATTGCCATATTACATGATCACAGTTATCATAAGCCCACTTTATTTTAGAATTATGTGTTTTAAACTCTTCAGGCTTAAACCAGATACCGTCTAACCTAAGTAAGAATTTTTTCAATGGATTTGGAACAGTTGCAGGTTCAATAAAGCACAAGAAGATATCATAGTTGCTTGGACCAACTATTTCATGTCCGTTATCTGAAAATGCTGAAGCAATTCTATGTGCAAAAGTATTAGGGCCAGAGCTGGAACTAAAATTTACATTTGAAAAGTGTATTTTCAAGCCTACAACTCCGGGGATTTGTAATTTTCATCAGTTAAATGTCTATTTTTTCTTTTGCTTCCTTTTTTACATAAGATATTAATTCTATACTTATTGTAAAGATCTTTGTACTCATCTGACGTTTCTATTATTTCCCATCCTGTTATATCTAGCATTGACTTACATGCTGTCTTTGAGGGGTGAAAAATACATGTTTGGGGTGCACCAACATCTAGAGTTGAATATGGTTTATAGTGCACTTCAATCACATTCTTATCAATAAGATTATCGTCCCTCGTTGTTGACGATTCAAATATCATATAAGCATTTTCATCAGCAATGTCATGAAGTTTTCTTAACTGACTCATTTGATCTGTATTGTGATAAATTACACCCGCATAGAAAATTAACCCATACCTTTCTTTTGATTTAAAATTATCAAAATCTTGATAGTGCATATCAAATTTTTCTGTTTTTATTGATGTTACCCATCTATAGTTTTGTTCTAAAAACTTGTGTGAATTTCTAAATTTATTAGGAGCTTCAACACAAGTTATACTCTTTGGTTCATGAAGATCGATTACTGATGTGTGTATCCCATGCTTTGGTCCGATTTCAAAATATTTAATATCACTGCAATCAATACCAGTATTAGCTAATGCCCTCTGCGCAAATATTAGTGTTGCGCCGCCTTCTTGTAACATTGTATCTTCTAAACTTGCGTTTATCAGTATGCCGTCTTTTTTAAACTTCATTAATATAGCCTCTGTCTCTTAGAAATTCTGCTTCATTTTTTTGAAATATTGCGTCATTTGATTGAAATGTTTCATTTTTAATTGCGATAGTGTAATGATACATCACTCTTGGTTCAAAATGCCAGTTACCCTTAGCGCAGTGTAGCACAGGAAGGTATATTGCCTGATCGCCTATTCTTTTAAAATATTCGCCATCTGCCCCTCTAAAGTTTTGATCGTCTACATTGTTAATTATTTTTTTTCTAAAAGTTTTAAAGTGAGAACTAACCCAAGGATGTTTGTAGGGGTTGGCATCTTTTGGTAATTTAGAAGAAATATTGTGATCTGTAAAAGACCAACGATGGGCTGTCCACAAAACATCGACATTTAATTCGTTGTATTGATTGTTAAGTATTGCGAAACAATCAATTTCTGTGAGCCAGTCATCTCCGTCTAGGCGGCATACAATGTCATTATCATCACATTCATCAAGCATTTCTATGATATTTGCTACTTCCCACTGTTTACTTTTGTTTGTTTTTACTACTATTTTAGATTGTAGACTGAATGCATCAATTATATTATTTATAATTTTTCGTGTATTGTCAGTGGACATGTCATCACGAATTATTATTTTCCAATTACTATAGCTTTGTGATATCACAGATAACAAACTTTGCATTATTGTATTTTCTGCGTTAAAACAAGGCATGATTATGACAAATCTATTTTGGTTCAATTAAAATCTCCTAACTCTTTTTCCATTTTACTTCCTTGACTTAATCCAATTTTTAATCAGTTCGGGATGAAATGAATCAACCTTGTACCAAGGTGTTGGTTTATTAAAATCTACTCTTGAGTGAAAAACCCAACCGCCTAATTCATTATTCATTTTTTTTGATAGATTTACAATTTCTTCATCGCTTACTGCTGACCAACTTTTATTAAAAAACATATTGTTTTCGGGTATATCATCAATTGCTTTATTGTACAAACTTGCCCAGTGTTTACTCCAGTAATTCTTATATGTATACATTTTTCGCTCAATGTCAAACCAAGAATAATGATGAACTGATGGTAATTCTCTTATTGCAGCATCGATAAATTTTTTATAATTTTCTAAGTTATTTTCTCTAAAATTCTTATCAACAAGTATTTGTTGCCTTACTTGTTCATGCGCTGGGGTATAAAAGTTCATGTGAGCAACAGGCTGATAATCATCTTCATACACATAGTCACAACCGTCAGATCCCAAAGAATAAACATTACCTTTTTCATCATATGCTCTGTGTTGTGCAGGAATGTCGTGGGTGATATGTGTGTCATTCCTTGATAATCTCCATTTCCATGGATTAACATCAACTCTGACCTTATCCTCCTTCCCCCAGTAATCAATTACGGGAAGGCATACAATCTTTACCGACTTTGGTATTTGTCTGGCTAGTTCTTTAACCTTTTCGTAGTCATTTTCATGGACAACCTCGTCAATATCCATTTGCCAACACCAGTCGCCTTTGCAAAGTGAACGGGCTGCTGCTTTTTGTTGTCCATCAAAAACTGCAAACCTATAATCATTCCAGTCTCTTTTAACCTGGTATACTTTGAGTTTTTCTTCACTTTCAGCTAAAAATTGAAGTGCTTCCCAAGTTCCGTCGTCAGAACCTCCGTCAACAACAATAACTTCGTCACAAAATCCTAACAACGAATGTATTGATGCTTGCCACGGGTAATCACTTTCAATTACATTTTTTGTTGTCGTATAACCGCTTAACACGATATCTCTTTCAATAAAACTTGTTATTGTGTTCCAAAAAACTTGGGGTCGACTTAATAGATACTCTTCAATTTCATCAACATCACCTGCAAACCACGCTTCACTCATATGTTGAACATTGTCATTAATCAACAACTCTAAACCTAGAAGTGAAGCTTCTATTACTGTTCTTGGACATGTGTCACCGCCAAGAGGATGAAATGACAATCCGTGAAACTCTGACAATGACTTTAATAAATCATAATAGGGTAAGCCTCCAATTACTTCTACAGTACTTCCTGGAAATGTTTCTGTGACTGCGATTGTGCTTTCTTCTACACCCTTAATCCAACTATTGCCATCAATAACACACCAGTGGTTTTCACTCCAGCCGTCTTTTGTTTCTCTTGCGTTTTTTAGTCTTTCAATAAACTCTAAATCGTCAATTGAAAACACTGAACTTAACACTGTTTGATTATTGTCCTTCAGGAACGGAAACCTTTCATGATAAACTTCTGATTGTTGCTTTGACATCCAAAAAATATGTTCTGACCCATGCAAAAAAGCGGTAATTATTTTTCCTAGTTGCTGCTCATGGCAGTCACAATCATTACCAGTTTCTCTTTTATGTAAGTCAATCGATCGATATTGACAAAATTTATAGTCATATTCTACAATTGCATAGTTACAATTAGCAACGATCAAAGGAATTAAATTATGATCCATCCCTCTATAATTAAAAAATACCCAAAACTTATCAATACCTTGCTGTATTAATTCTTGATTAACTTCACTTGATTTAATCTTTGCAGTTTTATAAGTTGCCACTTCAAAAAGTGCTTCTGTTGTTCTTTCAGCCCCGCCACTGTAGTCTTCTAAAAACATGTCTGCTACAAAGACTACGTCTGCTTCTCTAAATAAAGTTAAATTTTGTGACATATGTACACTCCTGTTCCTAGAAGTATACTATGATAAAAACTATTTTAAAAGCTATTTTATAATTTTAATTAACCATCACATAAAAAGTAGAATATTGTGATTCTTAGTCTACCGTTTGTATCACCAGCTTGTGCGTTATAAGTTACTTTTAATTGTGCAGCTGTTGAAAATGCAACCTGTGGATCATCGCCTGACATACCTTGATTCGGTGCGAACCTTTGGAAGTCACCTTCTTGTTCTAAATTTCCGTCTACATATGTACCAAAAAAGTCATCGTGTGTTGTTCCAGATGCAGAACCAGCCCCTAGACGAATACCGATTTTTGTCACGAACGCGTTGCTGGATTGTGCAACTGTTAATTTAGCAACTCCACCAACCACAAAAGCGCCTGCTGGAATAAAATCATTGACATCTTGAACTGTACCGCTGTTGTTACTATTAATAACAACAGATTTTGATCGCATTTCTACAATATCACCGTTCGACTGTCCCATCTTAATTATTGGCGACCCGTTAGCACCGGTATTAGTTGCAATATTTTTCACATTTAGCGGAACTCTACCACTAGCACTAGCGTGCTCTTGGAATATTCTTACAACTTCTGTTGGACTATTAGTAGTACTAGAATTAGAAGTAACCTCAAAAGCAGCACCTGTTGTTAATGCATCAGCATGAATTGCCATGCCGGTACCAGTAGTTATTGCATCAGCATCCAACTCAAAAACTTTACCTGTGGTTTGCTGGGAATCTATTTTCAAGGCGCGTGCTGCTGTTCCGGAGGTAACATCATAATCAATAAACAAACCATTATGATTATTTGAATTTGACCCACGTGTACCGGACTGCTTGATTTTGACTAAATTGCCGGCGTCTGTTTGTGTGGATGAACTTTCAACTATAAAACCGCCTCCCGTTGTTAAAGCATTAGCTTCAATTTTCAAGGCCTGATTGGTTGTCAGTGTATTGGCAATTATATCTACAACATGTGCAGTTGTATTTGCTGCTTCAATAAGTAATGCTTTTTGATCTACATCATCGTTGTCAATGATTAAAGCTGTTGCGCCGCCGGCGGCACCATTTGTAATTTCAACAGGCTTGAAAAGTGTGATAAGCTCTGAAGTATTTGTTGTTGCAAACTTTGCATAAAGATTACTGTCTTCTTTAATTACTAGTGCATCGCCCTTATTATCAGGAATCAAAAGGGAATTTTCTGTTGCATTTGTTACGTCTATGATACCTGACGATATCTCTAATTTCTTGGCTACAACAATTTTTTCTGATGTGTTTGTTGTTACAAATTTAATATAAGAGTTAGCAGCCTGTGTTATATTAAGTGCATCTGCGAGATTATCTGTTAAAGAAATAAGATTTAACTCAGTATTACCGCCAAACTGGATATCTAATCCTACAGCTGCATCATCCACTGATAACGAGTCTAAATCTAAATCGCCTACATTTGTTATGTTTGCATCATTAAACGATGTTGCGCCTAATAAGTTTGCTGCTGCGGTTGAAGTGATTCCGGCTGCAGCAGTTATACCACCACCGTTAGCAATAACAATTGCGTTATCACCGTCTGTATAACCAATGTTTGCCGCCTGTAGTTCTCCTGCTAATTTTAGATTTCCTGCTGAGTCTAAGGTCATTTTTGCAGTTGCTCCAGAATTTGCAGATTCCTGGACACCTGTTGTGAATACAAGTTTTGTTGCGTTAGCATCTTCACCAAATGTACCTTCTGCTATAGCATGAATACCTGCTGCTACGTCAGCAGCATCAGTACCACCAGCATCGCCTGCTGCAAATTCAATACTTGCAATAACATCATCTGCTACAATAACATCTTCTTCTGATTTAAGCTGAAAAACTACAGGTTTGTTATCTGCATCTGCAATGGTGTTTGTGACTGTTAAACCAACATCATGAACATGTGTGAGTGTTATTTCATTATTTACACCGAATGCAAATTTTGAACCATCAAAGTTTAAACCAATATCTGCCCCAAGCTTTAAAGGCGAACCACCATGCAATGTACCTGATATAACAACGTCCCCGGTAAAGACTGCAACGCCTCTTGTCGTTGTGCCCTTTGAGCCCATCGTTCCAGAGAAAATTTGAAGTGCATCTTGTTGAGGTTCTATTGCTGCTGTTGCGCTCGGTTCAAAAATCTGTACAACTTCTTTAGTACCAGAGTCAGCAGTAAATCTAGCTTGCTGAGAAAATCTAAAATCGATTGTGCGATCGCCGTCAATAGTCATAGCTATTGCGTTTCCGCGAATCCAAGGGCCAGAATTTCCGCCGCCGCCATCAAAGAATATTGAATCAGTACCGTCGCCGGCACCACCTACTATTACATTACCGTGTAGACGTGTGTTACCACTGACAACTAAGTCACCACCAAAAACTGCTGTACCTTTAGTTGAGGTACCTCTGGATCCAATTGACCCGGAAACAAAGAATGCCAAGTCATTATAGTCAGTTTCATTTACACTTGTTGCCGGTCCACCAGAAAGAATAAGAACTTGGCCGTTATTCATGACCAGAGGAGTTTCATTATTGCCGTCGCTGAATACAGCATCAGTGTCATAGTAGAATAACAATCGGTTGTCACCGTCTAACGATAACGCTACTGTATTACCGAAGATAAAAGGACCGTTTCCGGAAGACGGGCCGGCACCATCAAAAAAGATTTTCTTGTCAAATTCAACGATTATGTCATCATGAAATTTTGTATTACCGCTAACAACTAAGTCACCACCAAATAGTGATGTTCCTTTAGTTGAGGTACCTCTGGAGCCGATCGATCCGCTTACAGAAAACAACGTATCAGCTCCTGGAGTAGCAGGATTAGATATTAATAAACGATCGCCATCAATCGTAATTGGGCCCACTGCATCGATATTAACATTTCCTGCACTTGCATTTAAATGCAAAGCAGAAGTACCAGTCCCAGCAGAAGTCAAACGAAGTTCTTGCGTTCCGCCGCCAGCAACTGCAATGTCCAGATCTTTTGCAGAAGCTGTGACTGTTATATTGGAATCGTCGACTCCGTCAATAGAGATACCGGTACCGTCAATTGCAACTGTTGTTGATGCATCAAGTGCAAAAGATGTTGAATCAATACTTACTGGCTTGTCTGCAGTTGTACCGATTGAGATGCTCGTAGCAGAATCAATTGTTAGTGCACCAGCTGAGTCTATATCTATTGTTCCTGCTATTGCATTAATATCAACGTTGCCTTTTGTGGCAGTAATATCTATTTCACCACTATCAGCAGCAATGTTTAATCCAGTTGACCCTGACAGTGTTAAAGCGCCATTTGTAGTTATATTAGAAGTTCCAACTGCATCAACAGAGAATGTTGATGTGCTGTCTATGGTTATTGCACCGCTAGAATTAACATCAAGTGTTGTTGATTCAATAGTCACGGGTTTGTCTGCAGTTACTCCGATTGCTATACTCGTTGCAGAATCTATTGTTAATGCACCAGAAGCATCGATATCTAAGGTTGAGGCATCGATATCGATTGCTACATCGGCTTCTGTACCAATATTAATACCTGTAGACCCATCAAGGCTCAATGCTCCAGCATCTGCATCGATATCAACGGCGCCGTCTGCGTCAATTACAAAGTTAGCAGCGCCTGCATTTGCGTCAACTGTTGTTATCGTTAAGTCACCATGAGTACCTACTGCAAATGTTGCAAAATCAGCAGCATTATTAGATAACTTAAGATGCGGTGTGCTAGTACCGAATATTTCTACTTGTGCATCTGGGTCTGAAACGTTCACACCTATTCTTTTATTAGTCGAATCGACAATAAAAATATCACTACCTGCTGCATTTCTAAATGCAACAGATTTTGTTGAATTATTGTCAGGTTCTACAAACATGCTACCTGTTACAAAAAAGTCACCATCAGCTACTGAATCAACCTCGATAACTTGTCTTTCTGCGTACAGTGTACCTGAAATTACTACGTCACCGCCAAAAAGTGTTGCGTCTGTTCTAGTAAAATTATCATTTGAACGTGTACCTGAAACAAACAAAAATACATCTGTACCAACGTTTTCAAACATTTTTGTATTGTGCGGCGATACAACACCGCCTTCTCTATTTGATGCGATTGAGCCACTGTATATTGCAATACCTGCTGTTGTACCTGAAATACTTCCGGTACCAATAATCTTACTTGTCTCTATTTGACTAGCTCTGAAATCTTTTGTTGCCATTGTCTATCCTTACTTAAATCCTATAACTGTATAATAAACAGTTCCTATAAACTTTTGAGAAAAATTAATTCTTGCTGTGGTTTTTGTTCTATCAGATATGAATATATTTATGTCAACGCTAGCGCTTGCATTCACAGCCGGTATATTATTTAGTCCAAGCACACTATAATCAACATCGATAAAATCAACCATATCAATACTGTCACTGCATGTATATATTCTAGGTAAAGCTAAAGATGCCATTTGTTAGTCCTGAGATACTATCTGAAAATTTACTTTTCCCGTAAAAGGTGCACTTGACTCAAAAGTTACTGATGTCGTTGTTATGGTTGTTATAAATATATTAACATTTGCTGAATTGTTACTTAAGCTGTCTAATGATATTGCTGTTATTGACGGCACATTTAAGAAATTAATAAGTGGGTCGACGGTTGTATATACTAACGTCACTGGGCCTGATGTGTTAACAAAATCAACGTCACCTGTAAACATTGTAAAACCGTTTGTTGAAACAAACTGATCGACAGGTTTTCTTCTAATATAGCTATAAATTTTTCTAAATCTATTTGCATCTCTTTTTTTAAATATATGTGCTTTTGACATTGAACTACCTTAAATGATTCTTGCTGCAACAGAAGATAAGTGTGATCTTTCTCCTCTTTTTAGAGCAACGTGTGATGAACAATCTTCATTTTTAAATTTTTCTGATACAATCGTCAATCCATTTGAGAGTGTATCAATGTAAGGTGTGTCAATTTGGTCAACATCACCTAACAAGATAATTTTAGAGTTTTCTCCCATTCTAGTAATTACAGTCTTAAGCTCATGTATCGTTGCATTTTGTGCCTCGTCCATAATTAAAATGCTGTTATTGAATGTTCGGCCTCTAATAAAAGATAAGGGTGCTACTTCTATAATGCCTCGTTCTTTAAGCGTACTAAATAGACTTAAATTATTATCTTTTAATCCTACTCTAAAGTTATCCATTATCGGTGCTAACCATGGACCCATTTTATCATCCGCTGTGCCGGGCAAGAATCCAATATCTCGACCTACAGGGGTAATATTTCTTGTAATAATAATTCTATCATAATAACCTGCTTGTATTAAAGCGTACGCAGACATCAATGCAAGAAATGTCTTTCCGCTTCCGGCTAACCCAGATATTGTTACAAGTGGTATAGAGATATCAAGTAAAGAGTTTAATGCGTAAAGTTGTTCTCTATTTTTAGGTGAAATGCCTAATCTCAGGAAATCTTCATGGAATTCTTTTGCTTGACATATTTTTTCAATCTTATCTTGATCCCATCTACCTAAAAAAGAAGAACTACCTGATTTAACACAAAAGTATTCGTTTGCATGGGGTTTTCTACCGATTTGTTCTTTGCACAAATCGATAAACTCTTCCAGTACATCGCCTAATTCGCCTGTACAATATCCATATAGTCTGCCTATAATACTGGGATCTTCAGCTTTAACATCAAAGAAACCTTTAAATGCTTTAGAATCCTCTAACACTATCTTATCTTTATAGTAATCTTCAGATTGGATACCTAGAGAATCACACTTAACTCTAAAATTGATGTCTTTAGTAATAAGTACTACATTTCTATCTGAAGCTTCCTGCAAGTGCAAAGCCAACGATATCATTTTATTATCTGCATAGTCTGGATCTAATCCCACAGGAACTTTATTAAATCCTGACAAGGCAACTTTTATTGTTTGGCCATTTTCTATTTCTATGCCGTTATGCAAACTACCTTGCTTTCTAAGATTATCTAAGTATCGATTGATGTATCTTGCATTTTCGCCTACCAAACCCTTTTTGTCTTTAAACCTGTCTAGTTCGTCTAATACAACTAAGGGTAGTAAAACATCATTCTCGGGAAAAGAATGAATGGAATTGCGGTCGTACAATAAAACGCTTGTATCAATAATGAAAATTTTTCTTTCGTTCATCTATCACCTTTTGTTAATTTTGTTATGTCGATGTATAATATTAATTATTAAGATGGAGGCGTTTAATAATGAAATGTTACGAATATAATAATAATCACAAAAAAAAGTGCAGCAAAGAAAACTGCAGGTACTGGATCAATGGTAAGAAATTTCAAAATTGCTGTTTAATTGCTGCTGAAAGTAATTCTAAAATGATTGATGAAAAGTTTACTCTACAAGATATAGGAAACATTTTTAAAGTAACAAGAATGAGAATATGTCAAATAGAAAAAATAGCAATTCAAAAATTAAAAGATAAATTTTCAAATTTTGAATAATAAAAAAGACCGTAAAAAAATACGGTCTTTAAAATTTTAAATTTAAAAGTAATGCTATTCTTTACTCGAATCAAGCGATATCTTTACAATATCAGAAGCAAGTTTCTTTGCTTGCCTCAGACCTTTTCTTGCTCTGACACCGGCTGATTTATTACCTTGAGCATTCTTTACAACATCAGTTTGTAAAGTTTCAATTAATACCTTCAACTCTTCAAATTGTGAAATTAATGATTCATTCATTGACATAATCTGCCTCCTTTATTCTAAAATGATTTTTGGTTTATTATCGTCTGTTACATTATTATCTGTATCTTCTTCTTTGTTAATAGTTTTTCTATACTTTTTTAATATTTCGTTAATATCTTTTATTGCCTTGTTGTTCTCTAAAGTTAAACTTAAGTTAAAAATGATATCTAACTTTTGTTGATCAGTTACTCCAAAAT
>Ga0209815_1002489_pt1 | contig 11191 bp, 10 predicted proteins | sample CoawatmetaG00DNA_FD_187507 | JGI IMG/M metagenome (GOLD analysis project Ga0209815, IMG submission 187507) | Marine microbial communities from the West Antarctic Peninsula - Coastal water metaG002-DNA (SPAdes) (version 2) | ecosystem: Environmental > Aquatic > Marine > Coastal ...
GTGTGAGCATAAGCCATCGGTAACTATCAACGTTAAAAATGCTGAGTGGTTTGAAGTAGGTGCATTTGTACACAAGCATTTCGATGAGATGTCTGGTGTATCCTTCCTACCTTTCAATGAGCATACGTATCAGCAAGCACCTTACCAAGATTGTTCTATGACAGACTATAAAACATTGTTGTCTTGTATGCCTAAGGATATTGACTGGACATTACTATCAAACTATGAGAAAGAAGACAACACAGCAGGTAGTCAGACACTAGCATGTTCTGGTGATTCCTGTGAAATCGTAGACCTAGTATAGAGGAAATACAATTATGAAACCAGTACGTAAAAGTTTTAACCGTGCATTGTATCAAGCTTACGACAAGAAAGCTAAGGATACTTTAGTTGACTTACTAGAAACTAAGGGCCATACTATTGTTAATACCGAAGAGAACTATCATGTTGACGTTGTGTCACAGAAAGATGGCTACACATACTTTAATGAGGCAGAAGTAAAAGTAGCTTGGACAGAAGATTGGCCGGCACATTGGGCAGAGATACGTATACCTGAGCGTAAGCAACGCTTACTAGATAAATACAATGGTAGTAATGGTGTGTTAAACTTCTACGTATTCCGTGAGGATATGAAACAAGTCTGGCGTATTAAGGATACACTACTAACTAAAGAGAGCCTAGCTGAAGCTAAGGGTAGGTACATACAGAAGGGTGAACTATTCTTTCACATCCCTTACACATCAGCTGAATTGGTAAACACATGATTAAAAAAATTAAAGACTTTGATCCCGTATCTCGTCCTGCCCATTACAATATGGGTGGGATTGAGTGCATTGACTATATCAAACAAGTCGTAGGGCTTGATGGTTTTATTGCCTACTGTCATGGCAATATGATTAAGTACCAACATCGCTATCGTTATAAGCAGAAGCCTGCAGAAGACATGAAGAAGGCTGAGTGGTACTTACGTAAGATGAATGAAGCTTTGGCAGAGAAACATAAGTAAGGGTAATCTATGGGCAGACCAACCAAGAGATCTAAGAATGACTTACCACCTCTTCAAGAGGAGGCTAAGGCATATCTAAAAGACAAGCGACCAAAAGAAAAACCCTTAACCAATCGCAACTATCTAGCGGGACAAGCCTTAGCTGGATTACTTGCAAGTGGTAAGGGTTCTTTGCGTGTTCAAGAAATTAAACGGGAGGCCTACAATTGGGCAGACATTATGAATGAGGATGAGGAGGATTAATTTAATTTTAAATCCGAATTAAATATCTTGTCGTAGTTATCAACGTAATATTTAATTTTCCTGAGGATGCCTAGTGCATCCTCTTTTTCTACAATGTCTTCAAGATCTCCTTCAATCTCCATCCAATCCATAACTTCTTTAATCTTAGAATCTTTTTTTCTAGCTAGAATACGTAGCATATCTAAAGTCTTAGGAAGTTTACCTGTCTTCATTCTATTATTAACTTTTTCTTTTGCTGCAGCTACTAAATCTGTAACAATACTTTGTTTTTTATTTGTACTCTTGTTATCAAAATCAGGATTTTTCTTTAAAGCTCTTAAAGCTTCTTCATTTAAATATGCTTCCGCTACACCATTCATATAATTTTTTACTTCAGCTGGTGCTTGAATATTAATTGTCCTCCAATCATCCATACCTGCAGAGTTAAGCATGTATTCAATATAGTTTACTTCACGATCTTTACGTACAGCTAGTTGTTTACCTGTATTAGGCTGCTGATCAAATCCTTTAGTTGGAGTAGACTTGCTCTTCATTTCCATACCTTCAACGCCAAATGGTATAGCATCAAATAAATTATTTACATACCTAAAACCTTGTGCATAAAATTTTGGACCAGTCTTTAGGTCAGGTGTCATGTTATTACCCCTGACTAAACCCATAGTAAAGTTAATAGGATCTAAAGGTCTTGAAATTCCTGATACAACTCTCATTGCTGGAGGCGAAATAAATGCTTGAGTTATATCTGTGTAAGTTCTCCAATCAGTTTTATCCCCCTCAAATGCACCAATGATATTATTACCATACTCATATATTTCTTTTTCAAATCCTTTTAAATCACGTATAGCTTGACCTCCTAATTGCATACCAAGTTCGGTCATAAGATCTTCAGGAATATCTCTTGGGTTAAAATTAAAAATATTCATCTTACGATCTTGTCCAGCTACATGACCTAGTATTTGACTAAGAACACGGATTGTTGATAAAGGCCAATCATAAGTATAGTCTTCAATAGAACCATCATCACTTCTTTCTTGATTCCATGCAAGACCTTCTTTGATACGTTCAATTGCACCCCCTGCTGCATAGGTACTTACAGCTACAGCACTATACCCAGTGATCATTTTACCTAGTAGTTCAGAACCTTCTTGAGTTGCATAGTCAAGGTCTTGACCACGATATTTTTTCCAAACTGTACGTGCAAAGTTTACACCTGAAAGATCTCCAGCAAGTGCTAAGGTAGTATTAAGAAAACTTCCAAAGGGTACAAGGTAACCAATCTTTGTTTTATTTGTAACATATTCAATACCAGATGCCAATTGTCGCACATGGTTATTAGATTGTTTTTCCAATGTAGACCAATTAACTGATGCAGTTTCACGCATAGTTCTAAAGACTGCTTTTTCTAATACATCTTTTCTAAATTTAGAGGTAGCCATTTCAATAGCAGCATCTTTTCTAGCAAAAAATACAGTGGGATTTACACCGTACTCTCTCATAATTTGTTGATTAACATTGTTACCAAACGCCCAGGTTTTTGTTAGTTCATCTTGCATTCTCACAAGAGTTAAAGTTTGTGCGCCTTTAGTTACAGTATCAACAACTTTTATAGCACCATAACCTTTAGTACTAGGATCTATATTGTGATGGGTTAAACTATCTTGAACACCGCCATCACCTGCAACATCACGAAAAAGTTTTGCACGTATATCTGGAGTTGCATCTAAAATTTTAACTGCAAAATCATACTCAAGTTCAGGTGACAACACAGATGCACCACGTCTTAAAGCACCAAGTGCTGAACCCCAAGCTCTGTTTTTAAACATAGCAGTTTTTTCAGAGTCACCTATTAGTTTATACATACCACTTTGACTTATGTTTATAGCTGCTGTAGCAAAGTCAGAGATAGTATTTAATCCTGTAACCACACCAAAACCTTTTACGTTAGCACCTGTTGTACCAAGATGGGATGTTAACATTCTTTTATAAACAGAAAGACCAAATGCATTTACGTCTTGTTCATTTGCACCCTTACCCCATTTTTTCTTTTTCTTTCCAGAAGCTATATCAGCACCATTAACAAGATCCATAAGAGCTTTATCAGCAGAGACACCCTGCTTTGCCAGACGTGCTAGTTGTGAAGAGATCCACATACTACCAGCACCTTCACTTACTTTTGCAATGTAGTTATCCGACAATGCTTTGGCAGTATAATCTAGACCAAGTTTTTTACCTGTAGACTTTTCGAAGTTTTGCATAGCAAGTTTAGCTACATCATCAGGTAAATAATCTCTAACAGCTTCTGCATACACACCTGTTATCTTAAGCTTATTATCTTTCATAAGTGCTGGATGATAGGTCCAACCTTGATCTTCAATTGTTTTAATAAAGCCATCTTTTCCCTCAGCCAAATCACCAAATAAAAGTCTACTAAAAAAACTATTAAAGGGTGTTGTTTCTATAGCTTCTTCACCACGTTCAGCAATACCTTTAGCAGAATCTTTTTTAATTTCTTCCCAGTTTAAAAATTGCCTAGAGTTTTTTTCTTTTTTAAGTTCAAAATTTCTTCTAACATTATCAGAAATACTTTTAGGGTTTGCTCGTACCCTTTCTTTTAATAACTGTTTAGCTTTTTCTGGACTTAAAGTAATAACATCTTTACTGATTTCATCATAGTTTAAAAAAGTTTTCTTCAACATTTTGCTTTTTCGTAACTCTTTGACTGCTGTTGTCCCTAAAAACAATCCAGGTATAAATGCTGCACCACCCATAGATAATGCTGCTTGAGATAAACTATATTTTTCTTGAATCCCTGTGTTCATTAATTGTTTTTGATAACCTGCATCTACTACAACTTCGATAAGAGCATCTGCTACAGTAACTGGTGCAGCTTTAGCAGCTGCTTGACCTACTGCACGTCTAGCTGCTGTCTTAGTCATACCCTGCTTTAAGTAAGTTTGATACCCCTTGATAAGAAGAGAACGTGTAGCAATTGAACTAGCTTTTGTTGCACCTGCGGTGACAACCTTACCTAAACCAAAAGAAAGAAATGTAGCTGGGTCATAAAGACCAGCCCTAGTATAGTCACCTATAGCATCAAACATTTCTGATGTAGATCCACGACCAGTAAATGCATTGTCCATCTTATCAAACAGATAGTATCCTGCACCTAATTTACTTTTTACATCCTCATTTGCATTCATACCATAGACAACTTCAGTTGCAGTAGTAACTGTCTGTCCACCTGCAAAAGAACGTTGATAGTTCTGCCACATTTCAAAGACTTCTTCTTTGTCCATCTTACGATAGTCACGGGGTCCAGATGTTCCACCACTAAACAAAGTCTTTCCCATTGCACCTGAGGAAGCTGCAAGTGCCCTGCCTCCAGAACGAACTAACCCTGCAGGTTTATTACGTGCCTCAAGATTTTGATACACAACTTCCATAAGACGATCATCTTGTATGATCTCTTCTTTAATTACATTAGCACCATCATACTCTGTAAGTATCTTATCTATGTCTACAAGATCAGGATTTAATCTTTCAGGATCATCTTGATTGTTTTGTAGGCTTGGCTCTTGATTTGTATTGTTACCTTGATATTCTTTAGCTAACTGATCTTGCCAAGAAAGGCCGCCAGTTTCTTGTTGAACGGGTGGTTGCTCTACGGAGCTTGTGCTTGATGGCTCTAGATTAAATTCTTCTAATAAGTCATTTTGCCAAGACATTATTCTTCACCTATAACTTTAGTTACTAACTCACCATTTTTATTTGGATCATTATCATCCCTCAAATAATAAGAAACTATTTGACCCTTATTAAGAAGACCAGCTTGATCTACCAAAAATAACAATTCTCTATCTGCAAAAAATAATCTTGCTTGATTTTCTTTGTTATACTCAGGTGGTAGTAAACCTGGAACTAATCCACGATTAGTTTTTAACAATAGACCAGTTGCTTCAGTACCATAAAGTCTACCAAGAGTATTAACATCTTTAGCTTCTATAGCATCAAAAAGAATAGTGGTTTGTTCGTCCATATATTTTTTTAATTTAACTTCTTGAGCAGTTAGTTCAATATTGTTTTGACCTTTTACATTAAAGTCACCCTGTAAAGTTTGAATTTTACCTAAAACTTTAGCTGCAATATCTACAGTTATGTCTTCAATTACACCTCTCGCTGCTTTTGTATCAGGTATAGAAGCAAATTCTGTAAGGTTTAGATCTCTGGTAAAAGTTAAACCTCCACCAGTAATAATTTTTCCAGAGGGGTAGAGACTATTTCTTTGATCTTCAGTAAAGACCATCTCTAAATTTTCTTCAGTAGCTTTCCACCATTCATCATCAAGAATAGTTTCTTCTGAAGCACTGAAGATAGCATCAGATATTAAAGCTCCCATAGCCTCACCTGTTGGAGTTGTTTCTACAAAATTATTAGAACCAAGACCCTTTTCGTAGTCAACAGCCCTAGTATGAATTTTACTTAACATTCTGTTAGACGCAGCTGGTGTGCCTGCATTGGACATTACTTTCATAAGATCTTCAGACTTTACACCTATCATCATTAAATCATTCATCATTCTTTTGTTAGTTAAAGCACCACCAGAACTACTACTTTTTGAACCCTTCATAGAAGGTAAACGTATTGCACTGGGGTTTATAAGATCTCTAGTTTTCTTTAAAAAATCTAAATGAGATTCTCTTTCACCACGTTCAAATACTTTTGCAGCACGTTCTTCTCTAAGATTAGCGAGTCTCATTGTCTCAGCATTAAGTTCGTCTTCTTTAACTATTTCTACACCTTGTTGTACGCCTTGCCAAAATCCCATTATACATTCCTCCGTGTCATAAGACCCGCTGGTTTTTCTTGTTGTGGTTCCATCTGTGGTTCTTGTGCTTGCATACTTTCAGGCTCTTCCTCAGGCATATCTTCTTCCATGTTATCTTCAGGCTCTTCTAACCCTGAAAGATCTGGATCTCCTTCAGCTTTAATTTCATCTAAGATTTTACGAGCTTCTTGTTTATGTAGACTCATGCTAACTGTAGATAGATCTAATTCTTCCTCGTCTTCATCGACAAGACCTTCTTTGTAGTCTATCCCTACAGCGTCACCAATACCTTTAATGTATTCGTGTACAACTGGTGCAATGATAAGACTAACATCAATACTATGTTGGCCCTCTGCTACTGCTGCACGAAGGATACCTTCAGTTAAATCTAAAATGTCTACACCTAATGCCATGAGACCTGCGACTGACTCAGTTACTTTTGGCTTCTCAAGTTTTTCTAAGTGCCACAATAAGGCCTCTTCTGGATCAACCATCAAAGGAGGATTTTCCCAAGGAGAGTTCTTGGGTTCAGAGGTTAGAGATTGACCTGGAATAGGTGCGTTAAACATTTTTATTACTTTCTACTTAAGAAAATTTTGTATAGTAATCAAATAAAGAAGTACCTAGTTCATCTTTAGGATTGTCTTGATTTTTTACAAAGTTTTTCATACCTGTGATACCACCAAGATGAGCTACAGCACGAAGACCATTCCTGTCGTAACCTTTACTAATAGTACCAAGGCTATCTATTGCTTTATCAATATCTTTTATGTGCCATGTAGCTACTTTTTTCTGAAGTTTAATATTATTTTTAAATTCATCCAGAGTAAAACTAATACCCATACCACCTTGAGCAACAGGTTTTTGTGCATCATCTATTCTAGCTTGTCCAAAATTACCTAAACCTACAAATCTTTTTCCATCTTTATTTGTACGATCAGATGTACTATCATTTGAAGATTCTGATTGGTATAGTTTATCTAAGAAATCTTTTTCATTAGTACTAACCTCATCTTTACTACCACTAACTTTATCTTCACTAACACTAACTTCATCTTCAATAGATGTAGGTTTAAACCCCGTCTTGTCCATAGCAGCAGCTATTTTTTTATTGTTAGCATAGACTTTATTAAACATCATTGACATAAAGTCAGAGTCTATAGGAGATTCAGAATCTGCTGGTGCTCTATACATAAGGCCACTGTCATCTCCATCATCTCTATAACGAGCAGGTTTTCTACTTGATGCTCCCTTTCTTGCTAGCCTTTGTTCACCAGTCTCAGAAGCAGTTCCAGATGCAGCCATCTCTCTAGCTTTTGATAATAACTCTCCGTAACTCATAGTAGTTCCTTCATCTTAAAATTTATATCTTCTAGTTATTTTTATTCTTATAATAACCCACAACACCTGCAGTCAGTAAACTCCACATGCTTGTACTTTCTTTATCTTTTCTTTCTTCGTCCCTAGCTTTTGCTAATTCACTATACTTTTTATTTCCAAGCACAAGATCTAATGCACGATCCTTAGCAGCCTCTTCACCTTTATAGGCGTAGTCCATAAGGTCACGTTCTCTTTGCCAGATCTGATCTATTGTACTCTGCGTAAAAGTATTAACTGCCAATGCAGTTTTAGAATTAGCCTCGTTCTGTGCAGAACTATTTATAGTCGCAACGTTTTGTTTCCACGTAGCATTAGCCTGTGCTATGACTAGTGCATTAGCTGCGTTAAATTGATCACGTTGATTTTTAGTATTAGCATTAAACTGAGAGGTTGCATTTGTTTGACCTGCATTAAATTGATTATTAGCAGTTATCATTGCAGCGTTAGATTGTTTAACCTGTGTTTTTAAACTAGACATAAATTGTTTAGTTTGTGTTTCAGAGGTAGCATTAAATTGAGATGTAGCATTAGTAGCAGCGGCATCTGTAAGTATTGCTTGCTGTTGAGCTTGAGCTTTAAACATTGAAGTTTGTTGCTCGTTGCTAAGGTTAGTCATGTCCATCTCTAAGAAAGCTTGAGCATTTTGTACAGCAGCTTGTTGTACATTAGATAGGTTAGCCATATCCATAGCAGCCATTGTAGCAGCATTCTGAAGAGTAGATGCTTGAGCAGCATTTAGATTTGCAAGACCTACAGTCTTCATTAATTCAGAGTTATGAATTTTAGTTTGCTCTGCAGCAGTAAATGTAAGATTGTTTGCCTCAGCAAATCTTGCAGCATTTGTTATAGATACTTGCTGTTTATTATCAATCTGTTTACCTTGTAAAGCAGATGCAATTTGAGCATTAGCAATATAAGCTTGTTGTTTAGACGACAAATTAGCTAAGTTAACTTGCATTAAATTAGAATTATCTTGAAGTATACCTTGTTGCCTATTGTTTAAATTAAGATTACTTACCTCAGCATATCGTGCAGCTTCTATTATATTTGTTTGCTGTCGGTTAGACAAGTTCTGCCCTTGCAGTGCTGCTTTAATTTGAGCATTAGCTAGTACAACAGATTGAGTATTGCTTAGATTTTGACCCTGTAAAGAGAAAGCATTGTTACTATTTTGTAATGCAGCTTGTTGTTTATTGTTTAAATTAGCTAAAGATAGACCTTGCTGTGCAGCAGCATTAGATAAAGATACCTGTTGTTGGTTACTTACATTAGTCATATTCATAGATGCAAAGGTCTTAGCATCCTGTGAGGCAATAGGTATTGCTGATTCCATAGCAGCTTGTAGGATAGCAGACCCAGCCATTGAGCTACCTCCCATACCCCGTGCAGCCATAGCAGCATTAGCAGCTCTCATAGCCCCTGCTGCCCATGCTGGAGTACCATCATCAAACTGAGACATTAAACTAGCAAGCTGACCTTGTACTGTATCTTGAGCTTCTACTCTACCCTCTTTAAATTCAGCAAGAGTACCGTCATCGATATTAAAAGACTCTAGAATAGCTGCGACTGCTACAGCATCTTTGTTCAGACCTGCATCAGTTATAACTTTAGCTTGAACTATATCAGAGTCTTTAATCTGTGCAGCGCTTGGAATTTCGTTTGCTTGAACTGAAGTTTGTGCAGCTTTAATGTTATCAGGTACATCAGCTTGAGCAACTTTAGCTTCAATAGCTTTTTCATCTAAGCCTTCTGCTCTAGCTATCTCTTCACTAGTTACTACTCGTTCACCTGCTACAACTGACTCAATATATTTCTTATCAACCTTGTCCGCTTTTGCTTTAGCATCATCAGAGACTGTACCTGTAGCACCTGTAACAAGTGCATCTGTAGATACTGTACCTGTAGCACCTGTAACTTTATCCGCTGCGGCTTTAGAATCAGCGGCGGTAGTAGTTGTAGTTGCTTTAGTTGCTGTAATATCTTTAGGGGCAGTTGCTGATCCAGCTGTAGCTCCAGTGGTAGTCGCAGTAGCCGCATCACCTACTTGTCCAGTAGTTGTACCTAGAACAGTACCCTCTGTAGTATCACTAATCTTACTTACGTCTTGTTCTTTAACAAGAGAACCTGGATCTACTACTGCTGTAATAGCTTTTTCTGTAGCAGCACCAGTTGTTTCTGTACCTATCTTAGCAGCTAATTCATTAACTTTATTTTGAGCAGCTTGCCCTGATTCAGCTATACCTTTAATAACTAATGCATGAGCCGCTCTAGCATCTTCTGCTGCTTTTATAGCAGCAGTTTTTCTAGCATAGTCTTTCATAACTTTAATTGGATAAGCATTTGCATCTACAACAGCTTGTTCAAGTGTAGTCATCTTAGCTGTTGCATCAGCTGCTGCTTTTTCTTGTGCTATTACTTTTTGTTTAGCTGCTGTAAGTGCAGTATTTGAAGCTTTCATTTCTTCTATGCCACCTGCAGCGTAGCCAGCAACACCACCTTGAGCATAACCATCTTCTGCACCACCACCAAATACCATAAGACCTGAAGCTCTGGGGTTCAAGTGGCGAGTGGGCGTAAATAGATTATAAAGACTATGGCTCATTTTTTAAACTCTCTTATATGTCTTTTGGCTGGGTCATGTAGTCTACGCCAGTTTATTTTTTCTTGTCTTTGATAAAGTTCTTTGTAGTGTTTAAGTATTAAAGACATTACCTGTCTCGCATCACCATAAGGTGTTATAAACTCAATACCCCAAAGCTCTTCTTTGTTATCTCTTACGTAGTCATCTTCAGTTATATAGTATTTGTCCTGTAAAAAATTATTACCTGTTTGTTTATCTAACCAGCACCAAGTAACTAAACCTATTGGTTTATTTTTCTTGTAATAAAGACGTATCCTATTATGTTTTATGGGAGCTATAAGGTATCTATGTATATCATTTACATTATATACTGTATGCCATTTACTCTGTCTAAACAACTCTAACCCGTCAGCAAGAGCTTTATTATTATCTATATTCATTACTATAGTTTAACTTAAAAAATTTAAAAAGTCAAGACCTTTACTATTTAGTTAGCCAACCTAGATACCATATGTACATACCACCGCTACCTAGAACTAAAGCTATAAATATAAAGATACCTATCCCGCTGAGTATCATTTGTTTTCTTTCTTCTGCCTTGACCCCTGCTAGCCTAGCCTCGTTCTTGCGCTCAATCCGTATCTCTCGTCTCAAATTCTGCAAGTTTCGCCACTGTGATATCCCACGAGTTGCAGTAATCATTTCTCTAAGTTCTTCCTCACAGTCAATGGCTTGCTGCTGCTTCATAAAAGTGTCCATAGCTTCTTCATTGGCACTAGCAAAAACGGAAGTCTTCTTTTTGTTGTGTTGAGCTTTAGCTCCATCTACTGCATCAAAAAATCCAGCAATTTCTTTTCCCAGACTGGCAATTTGTTTACCTGCAGATAAGCCAGATTTCAGTAAAGCAAATGCACTTATGGGGTCTATCATATTTTATTTACCTCATTGACATTTTTTCTACAGCTACACGTATAGCCTTTATGTTCTCATCCATCCGTGCCATAGTTACTGCCTGTATCTGTGACTTTTCCTCTATCTCATTGATACGTATCTCTTGCCTAGCTATCTCACGGGCATTGGTAGTTACGTTTGCATCAAGTGATGACATATACCATACAAGACCTACAGTCTGTACAAGTATAGCTAGTACAAATGT
>Ga0209815_1002497_pt1 | contig 11162 bp, 9 predicted proteins | sample CoawatmetaG00DNA_FD_187507 | JGI IMG/M metagenome (GOLD analysis project Ga0209815, IMG submission 187507) | Marine microbial communities from the West Antarctic Peninsula - Coastal water metaG002-DNA (SPAdes) (version 2) | ecosystem: Environmental > Aquatic > Marine > Coastal ...
CCTATGTGTATGGTTTGCAGTTTCTATACACAATCTAGCACTTCGGGGAAAACATAACAATCGGCTGCACAGCGACCGATTTTACGCCGCTTCGCGGCTCCAAACCGGCGCGTGAGCCGGGCGTTATAGGGATTAGGAGAGGTATATGCCAGAGCCTTTATCATTAATTGCTTTAGGTGCAGCAATTGGAGGAGGAGCCGGAAAATTTGTTGAGAAAGCATGGGATTCTGGCGAAAAATGGATTGTCTCCTACTTCGCTAATCATCAGGAAAAAGCGCGAGAAAAGGCAGAGGAAAATTCGGCTGACTTTCTCAAGAAACTTGGGAAAAGGGTTTCTGAGCTTGAGAAGAGTCGGCAAGTATCAGAAGAGGCTCTTGTTACAGCACAGGAACATCCTGATTTTTCAGTAGTTTTACAAAAAGCTATGCTGAGTGCCGCTCAGACTGACAGTGAGGAAAAGCATGAACTGTTATCCCGGTTGGTAGCTGAACGCATTCAGGCGTCGCCAGAATCTATGCTGTCCATGGCAAGCAAAATGGCATGTGATGCCATTTCATTTACAACACCTAACCAATTAAAGATATTGGGCCTTCTCACAAATATCCTTTATGTCAATCCAAACGGTCTGACGCACCCCTCTCAAAACTTACAATGGTTGCAGCTTCGCCTTGGACCATTCCTCAATCTCCGGGCTAATCATATTGACTACACCCATCTAGAGTCCCTTTCTTGCATGAAATACGAATCATTCATCACGCGCGACTTACAAAAAGTACTTTCTCAGAAATTCAATGGTGTATTCGATTATGACCAGTTTGCATCCTCACAGCTTGGCGTCCAACTGTTAAAAATCTGGGAGGAGAATGCGCTTAAAAGTTGCCAACTGACTACTGTCGGCCAAATGATAGGAGTTATGGTTGGTGACCAATATGTTGGTGGCAAAACAGATATGTCTGGCTGGGGTGCTTAATCCCAATAACAAGTCACGGAAGGCGGACGCGTGAGACGCGCCGCTTCGTTCAGCGTTATAAGCCAAGGCATCGGTCATTTTTATAGTAGCTGGGTGCATGGGCCTTGGCGGCAAATTCGGTGGTAGCTTTTGGTTTCGCATCGTTGCCAAGGCCAGCAACTCTGTCGCCCAATTTGGAAACCAGCGTTGGCATCTTTCGGGTTATCGGCAGGGTGCCCAGGTTGTGGGGCTGTTCACCGCAAAATTTGCTCGGGACGGGTAGTTTGGTGGTTAGTATCGGTGCCGGATCACGAGCCGATGCGGGGCTTCTTTGGCGTTCGCATGCAAGCCGAGAAGCAGGGCTGGAAACCAACGGGTGAACCGGCTTCTAACCAGTAGTTGTAGTACGTTCCGGGCCGACGGCCCTACACCGGACGCCTACTACGCTGCGCTCCGTAGTCGCCGCTAAACAAAAGCGTTAGGCAAATATGAATAAATATCAGCTTCAAATAACAGAAGAAAAAATCACTATCATAAAAGATGGTGGACTATTCTGTGAGGGCAGCTTTCTCCCTTCGTTTGGATCATATAGTTTTTCGTTTACTATCTTAAACGGAGAAAAATACGTAATGAAATCGTTAGGCATGTTTATTTGGCGAAAAAATCGCTTGTATAAAAATGATTCATTAGTTGAAGAGTTTTCGGTTAAAAAATCAAAGCAGAGCAATGTTAAATTAAACTTTGTTCCTAACTATCGTGCAGGAAATTGTGTGGTTAATTGGTCAACCGACTCAATAAATAATGAAATTCAAATTATCTGTTTGGTCATTTTAGGGTATATTAACTACCAACATAAAATTACTACTAGCTCAGTACCGGCCGCCTAACAAGTGGCTGCTACGGACCTAAAACAGTTGGCACCTTTTCCGCACGCTTCGCGGCGTCAAAGTCGCCAACTATTTTGGGCCGCAGAGCCATGCGTTATGAGTTAATGGAGAGGGTCCATGGAGAGTAGTTGGTAACCGTCCGGTAAACCCATCTTGAGCCAGGCGCTGCGGCCGTCAGGATAGTGTCCACTTATTTTTAAGTGGACACTTAACATGACCAATATAAGCGTAACCAAGCCCTACCAAAAACGTCGTCGTTACTCTAAAGAGCTGAAGGCTCGTATCGTCGCCGAATGTTTGAAGCCCGGGGCGTCTGTTTCCCGGATTTCGCTGGATAACGGTCTCAACGCCAACATGGTCCGGCGCTGGATGAGCGAAGCGCGAAGAGCGGGTAAAACACCGGAAACACCTGGATTCGTTCCGGTCCGTCTGCCAGCAGTGGCCTCTGCACCGAGCAACCAATCCGTTTCAGACAAGCGTAGCACCATCCGCATCGAGATTCCCCGCGCCGGTGGTGCGGTTGTGGTGGAGTGGCCTGCGGAGCAGGCCCATCAGTGTGCGGCTTTGCTTCGGGATCTGTTGGGATGATCCGCATTGATGAGATCTGGCTGGCCACCGAACCGCTGGATATGCGGGCGGGACCCGACAAGGCCCTGGCTCGGGTTATTCAGGTATTCGGTTCGGCTAAACCCCATTGCGCTTACCTGTTCGCCAACAAGCGAGGCAATCGGATGAAGGTGCTGATCCATGATGGCCTGGGCATCTGGTTGTGCGCCCGCCGGCTGAACCGGGGTAAATTCCACTGGGGCGAAACCTGGCGCGGTGACCAACTGTGCCTGACCGAGGAACAGTTGTCTGCCTTGGTTCAGGGCCTGCCCTGGCAGCGCATTGGCGCGGAGGGCGTCATCTGCATCCTGTAATCACAAGTGCTGTGATGCCGCTATAGCCAGAACCGCGAATCGCCTGTCGAACAGGGACTTGGCATACTAGGCGGCATGACTCAGCGCCCCGATATCAACCAACTCTCAGCCGATCAGCTCCGCGCTCTGGCGACGGAACTGATGGACTCCCTGGACGCCAAGGATCAAGCCTTGGGCCAGAAGGAGCGGGAGTTGGTGCGCCGCAATGCCATCATCGAGAAGCTGACCCACGAAGTCGCCATCCTCAAACGTCACAAGTTCGCCCGCCGCAGTGAGCAACTCGATGCCGTTCAGGGCAAGCTCCTGGACGAGCTGATCGACAGCGACCTGGCCGCCATCGAAGCCGAGCTGGACCAGGCGATGACTGAGGAGCAGAAGGCCGCTCGACCCAAGCAGAAGCCTAGGCGCACCCCGCTGCCACCAGAGCTGCCCCGTACCCTGATCCACCATGAACCGGACAATACCCAGTGCCAGTGCGGCTGCCAGCTCAAGCGTATTGGCGAGGACGTGAGCGAAAAGCTGGACTACGTCCCGGGCGAGTTCACCGTGGAGCGGCACATCCGGGGCAAGTGGGCCTGCGAGCAGTGCGAGACCTTGATCCAGGCACCGGTACCACCGCAGGTGATCGACAAGGGCATCCCCACCGCCGGCCTGCTGGCTCAGGTGTTGGTGGCCAAGTACGCGGACCACCTGCCACTGTACCGTCAGGAACGCATCTTCGGCCGTGCCGGCCTGGAAATACCCCGTTCCACACTCGCCGAATGGGTCGGTGCCTGCGGTGTGCAGTTGCAGCCCCTGGCAGATGCGTTGAGAAACGCCTTGCTGGAACACAACGTTCTGCACGCCGATGAAACGCCGGTCAGCATGCTGGCTCCGGGCAAGAAAAAGACTCACAAGGCCTACGTCTGGGCGTACTGCACCACACCGTTCTCGGACCTCAAAGCCACCGTTTACGACTTCGCGCCCAGCCGAGCGGGTGAACACGCCCGCACCTTCCTGGGTGACTGGCAGGGCAAATTGATCTGTGACGACTACGCCGGCTACAAGGCCGGGTTCGGCAACGGCATCACCGAAATCGGCTGTATGGCCCACGCCCGACGCAAGTTCTACGACCTGCACGAGGCCAACAAGAGCGAGCTGGCTGCGAAGGCTCTGGAATACATCGGCGGCCTCTACGAGATCGAACGGGAAACCAAAGACCTGCCGCCGGATAAGCGTCGAGACATCCGACAAGCCAGAGCCAAACCACTGGCTGAGGCACTGCATCAATGGATGCTGGCGCATCGCCAGAAAGTGCCGGATGGCTCCGGCACGGCTAAAGCCCTGGATTACAGCCTCAAACGCTGGGAAGCACTGACGCGCTACTTGGACGATGGTGCTGTGCCCATCGACAACAACTGGGTGGAAAACCAGATCCGGCCCTGGGCACTGGGCCGCAGCAACTGGTTGTTCGCGGGATCACTACGCAGTGGCCAACGGGCGGCTGCGGTGATGACCCTGATCCAGTCTGCCAAGCTGAACGGGCATGATCCCTATGCCTATCTGAAGGATGTTCTGACCCGACTGCCGACGCAGAAGAACAACGCCATCGACGAGCTATTGCCCCACAACTGGAAGCCGACTATATCTGACAAGGTGTGATGGCCGGACGCTTACTGAATGGCTGGATTTGCATCAGTTCGAAAGCATTGCCCATGCTCAGCTTCTGGCAACTCAGTGGCTGTGGCAGTACAACAACGAACGACCGAACACGGCTATTGGAGGAGTTCCACCTTCCAGACTGCGTAAGGCAGCTTAACCTCTACTCAAATGAGCGGTTAAAAATGGGGGGATTACACAACGACCAAAACTGATCAGATCGAATAATGACCATTTAAGCGTCCGGTGCCAGATTGCATAGCTCAGCCACTGTCGTGCGCAGTTCTAGACGGTCCACAGGTTTGGATAAATAAGCGCTGAAGCGTGTAGGTGAACTCTCTTCAGCGCGCAGACTACTATTTTGCACTGCCGATAGGAGTATTACGGGCACCATAGGCCACTGGGCGCGCGCCATCCTAAGAACCTCATCACCGGAAGCGCCCGGTAGTTGGTAGTCCGTAACAATGATTGCAGGGGCACTGCCGCTTGCCCTCTGGGCAAAAGCTTCTGTGGTTGCCGCAAGCTCAACATCAAACCCCATATCGGTGAGCTCATCGTCCAGCAATTCGCTGACCGGTTGAGAGTCTTCCACAATCCAGGCTTTTTGGCCTTTTGCATCAAACGTAGGGAGTAAATCCTGAACGGCGGCAAGGGATGGGGCTGCGAGGCGCTCATCTCCCACTATACAAGGAATCGTGCAGGTGGCTGTGGTTCCCTTGCCCGGCTCACTTTCCAGCTCAAGATGCCCCCCCAAGTTTTCCGCGAGTTCAAAACAGATGGCCAAACCAAGGCCCGCACCGGGATTGCTCTCGGAGCTTTGGTAAAACGGAGTGTATATTTCTTTGAGGTCGTCAGAAGAGATGCCGCATCCCGTGTCACTCACACGGAAAACCAGTGATGGCGGTTGGTTTGAGGTTTGGGCCACGGCAACCGCCAGAGAAAATTCGCTGCCCTGAGTGTACTTAGCGGCATTGTCCAGAAGGTTGAGCAAAATTCTCTGCAACTGTTTGCTACTACAACGAATTACTGTTGGCAAACCCGTCTCGATTTCAAACTGAAAACGGTTGGCTTGTTTGCTGGCGATGATGTGAGCATGGTTAACAAGGTTGTCGATAAAGGCTATTAGATAGATGTCTCGCGGCTCATCTGAAGCTGTTGAGATTCCATGCGCGTAATCAACCAGACCATCGATGAGATCCTTCATGTACATGCCTCTATCCAGAATCATCTGCGTGGCTTTCTGAGCATCGACCGTGTTAACAGATTGAAGTTGGGCATAGCCGAGAATGGCGGTTAGTGGCGACCTCAAATCGTGGGTTACTTGCCCCAGAAAATTCACCTTTGCCTGACTGGCCTTGCGTGCCGTTTCCAGAGCGTTTCTTAAGTCTTCCGTTCGTTGTTTGACGGTCTGCTCTAGGGATTTTCGGCTCTCTATTTCCTGAGCTTTTAGGGCTTTTTTAGCTGTCAGGATCTGACGTTTTTGTTGCCAGCTATAGGTTAGTATCAAAGCCAGCGCGGTTACAGTTTCGATACCAAGGCGATAAGGCGCAAAGTGGGCGGTGTAGTAGAAATTAAACGTGTAGCCCAGCAACAGAAACGATGTGATCAACCAATATACTGACAACAACAGCATCAATAGTATTGAGCTTTGACTAGCGGGACGAGTTTTCAGGGCAGCGGGAATGATAAGCGGCCAGGTGATCATGTAGCCGGTTAGGCACAGGATTCCCAGTTTTCGTATAGTGCTGCCGTCGACAATAAACGTAAGGCATGCCATGGCAGCTGCGGCAACTCCTGTCACAATCAGGTAGTTGCGCCAGCCACGTTGGTAGTTCAGCCCTAGGACGAAAACAGAGGTGGCCAGAAAGAGTTGTGTAGAAAGCATTGCTGCGCTTACTCTTAAGTTGACCGAATAACTTTCGAGTGATGGCAGTAGATAGTTGGTGAAAAAGCCGTTTTTCTCAGCTTCTCGAATAAATGCCACCAGTAACCATGTGCCCGTTACCAAAAGGCTAGCGTTAAGCTGGAAGGCAAGAACAAGTAGAAGCGTGAGAATGCCCGCGAAAAGAGCCGCCAGAAAGATCCGGTTTTCGGTGAGTCTTTCTGAGTAGGGCACAGGCTCCCAGCTTTCTATACTAATAAACGGAAGGTTGTCGCTATTTATTTTTAGAAACAGTTGCTGTGCTTGGCCTGCGTTGAGTCGTATCGGAATGATGGTTTTGCCATTGCTGACAGCACGATTTTGTAGCGGGATATCCAGACCTGTGGCTGTTTGATGTAGCGTTTTTCCGGTAGCTGGGTCAACAAAGTAGGCCTGAACCTTGTTTAAGCGCCAAGGCTCGATAGCCAGCCAGCGTATCAGTGCCTGGTTGCTGCTGTTGTGCAAGGTCGTTTTAAGCCAGGTGGTCGCATGGCGGCGTGTGGCGCTCAAGGTGCCTGCTTCAGGCTGGATCCAGTCTGCGGCACTTTGGGCGTCATTGAGGCTTTGAATGGCATTATTGCCGGAGATTGCCTGCATGAATTCAATCAGTTCACTACCATCTGGCTGTGTGGCCAGATCCAAGTAGGGATTCGAGTAGGTTTCGGTCTGTGCCTGTGAAATGGTCGATAAGGTTAATAAAAAAGCGGCGAAAATGGCGACGCATGTGGCAATCCAATTGCGTTTGGTCAAAATGTGTTCCCGGTCTCAACTATGTTGTTTTCGAAAGTCTCGCGGAGTTAGCCCAAAGCGCTCTTTGAACGCAGTGGAGAAGTTAGCGCTGTCTGCAAAGCCAACCTGATGAGACACATCCTGCACGGCGAGGTGTGTCTGCTGAAGCAGGGATTTTGCTTCCTTCATGCGCTCCTCTCGAAGGTATTCATAAACCGTTGTGCCAGCGCACGCCTTGAATGCTGCATTAAGGTGTTTGCTGTTCGTTCCTGTCAATTTCTCTAACTCTTTCATCGACGGTGTAACAGATAGCGATTTCAGCAAATGGGTGCGTGTGGAGTGAAACACGATCATATGACGGTTATTTATTGCAGCCGTATCGGCCTCTGAACTTTTTCTGCAGGCCTGTGCTGGTGGTTTGTGTCTCAGATGTATCGCGAGCCGCAGCTTAACCTCATTAAAATCGAAGGGTTTGTTGATGTAGTCAACAGCGCCCGCAAGCAGTCCTCTGACGCGATGCTCGGGCGAGGTCATACCGGAGATAAAAATAACAGGGATGTCGCGCGTTCTCGGATCTTGAGTGATTATTTTGCAGGCATCATGGCCGTTACAGCGAGGCATCTCTGAGTCCATCAGGATCAGGTCGGGCTGCAGGGCGCGGGCTTTCTCGATGCCTTCAAGGCCATCTTGGGCATGAAATATCTGGCAACCGTGTCGTTGAAGGTAAGCAGAGAGCAGCATGCGGTCTGCTTCCTCATCATCCACAATCAAAATGCGCCTGCGTTCCAGCGTCTCCATCTCTGTCCTTCTGAATTGTTGCTGCCCGGCTCCGCGGGCACCTTTGTATTGTGCCCATGCTTACACTCCAGATTCAACAGTATGTAATGGGCTGTGTGCGCAATCAACTGGCGGCAAGTGGATAAAACTTTCCCTTCGAGAACAGGTTTTGCCGCGCTATCACAGGTTCTCTGCTGTGCAAGGTATAGGATCAGGCCATTCTGACACTAATAACTCGTTGCTTTGGGATGGAGCTTTCTAGCTCAGGTGTGCTCCGAGCTTCCGGTTTCGCTCGCGCCCGCCAAGCTTCTGCCCATTCCCTCACAAAGCCAGCGTACTGATCACAATCGCTCCAGGCCTCTCGCCTGTATCGGCGGCCTTGAGGATATTATGGCTAGAACTCCCTCTCTCGCAAAATTAGCACTTGCCGTTTCTTTGAGTTATTCCGCAGCTGTTTCGGCGGCAACAATGCCACAAGACGACTTGTTGAGCGTTGTGAAGGAGGCTTTGGAAACCAACCCAGAGGTACAGATTCGTTTGAATGCGTTTCAGGCGTCGACCCACGACCAGCGGGAGGCCTTCGGCGGATACTTGCCTTCGTTGGATCTGAATGGCTCTGTCGGCATGGGCGATCGTGAATTCGATGGTCGCGGAAGCTATAGCCGCAATTTTGCCGAAGTGTCGCTCACGCAAATGCTGTTTGACGGGTTTCGGGTGAGCAATGCTGTGGCCAGAGCCGAGCATAGTAGCCGAGCGCGCTACTACGAACTTTTGGATGAGGCGGAAACCAAAGCGCTTGAGGCGAGTGAGGTTTATTTGAGTGTTCTCAGGCAGCGGGAGCTGGTTGCCCTGGCACAAAAAAATGTGGCCAACCACCAGCGGGTGCAGCGTCACGTCAGTGATCGTGTCTCCCAGGGTGTAAGTAACCGAGCTGACTTAAAGCAGATTGATGGGCGCTTGTCGCTTGCACGCTCAAATTTGATGACAGAAATTGCCAACCTGCAGAGCGTAACCGCCCGCTTTCAACGCCTGGTAGGCCGCTTTCCGGCTGAAGAATTAAGTCCTTTTGAAGTGCAGTCGCAGTTAGTGCCAGAGGAGTTGTGGCAAGTTCTTACAACGGTATATGCAAATAACCCTGCACTGTTTGCGGCCTTTGAGGAGATTCAAGCGTCCGAGGCATCCTATGGCGAAGCGAAATCAGGCCGTTATCCCACACTAGAGCTGGGTGCCCGCCATGGTGTCTACAAGAACAACAACAGCTTTGACAGGCGCACAGACCCGGACAGCTACGGCGGCGATACGGTGATTGAATTGCGTGCGCGCTACAACCTGTACCGCGGTGGTAGTGACCGTGCGGCCGAGCGTGCGGCGGAAAGGCGCATAAGCCAGGCTGAGAGTATGCGGGACAAAACCTGCGTTGATTTGCGCCAGACCGCAACCATTGCCCACGACGATGTGCTTAATCTGCAGGTTAAGCTGGATTCCCTCGAAGCCCACCGTGAGAAAACGGAAGGGGTGCTTGGCGCCTATCGTGAACAGTTCGATATAGGCCGCCGCTCTTTGCTGGATGTCCTTGATTCCGAGAATGAATTCTTCCAGGCCGAACGCGCCTATATCAATGGCTCCTATGACCTTGAAATCAATCGCCTGAAAACCCTGCACAGCATGGGGCGTCTGCTGCAAACCTTAAATGTTACCAGTGACGAACTGCCAGACCTGGGTGATATTAATCGCTCTGTAAATCCGGGCTCCAGTCGTTACTGCACGCTTCCGGATGAGGGCGCCAGAGATTTTGACCGCTTCCTGAAAACAGCGGATACCGAAGAGGTTCTGAGCTTTGGCAGCGACACCTTGTTTGATATTGGTAGCGCCGAGTTCAAACCCGAGGCTATGGCCCGCCTGCAGCAATTTGCTCGCCGGTTGCTGGAGCGTGACACAGTCAAATCTATCAACATTGTGGGCCACACCGATAGTTCGGGTACTGATGCACTGAACCGTGAATTGTCGTTGGCCAGGGCGATTGCGGTGCGTGATGCGCTAATCGATAGCGGCGTTGACGACACCGTAATGCTGGTTTCGGGCGTGGGGTCTTATCAGCCCAATGCAACCAACGACACAGCTGAGGGCAGGGCACTGAACCGCCGTGTTGAGGTGCGCGTTACTCACACCAGAAAGTGAGCTTAAAAGGCTGTTATGGATCAGACAAATGACCCCCTGAGCGCTTGCCTGCTATGGCTTGCGGCTGAAAATGGCACCGCGACCAGCCACGATGCGCTGGTCGGGGGCTTGCCATTGGTGGACGGCCGTTTGTCACCCTCGGTATTTGCCCGTGCTGCGGACCGGGTCGATATGAAGGTAAAGCTGGTGCGGCAGCCGTTGGAGCACTTGAATAGTTTGCTGCTTCCCTGCGTTGTTTTGCTTGAGGGGAATCGTGCTTGTTTACTGGAAAGCATCGATCCCCAGCAGCAAACTGTGCAGGTTCGGTTGCCGGAACTGGATATGGAGATCCAGCAACTGGAGCTTGCCGGCCTCAAGGAGAGCTACACCGGCATCGCGCTCTACTGTCGCCCGGATTTTCGTCTGGATCAGCGCAAAACAGGTGCCGGCTCCACGGTTGATAATGGCCACTGGTTCTGGAGTGTCATCAAGGCAAACCGACCGGTGTACCGGGACATCCTGATCGCCGCCTTCTTTATCAACCTGTTTGCTTTGACCATGCCCCTGTTCGTGATGAACGTTTACGACCGGGTGGTGCCGAACCATGCCACGGATACTCTGTGGGTGCTTGCCCTTGGCGCGTTGATCATCATCTGTGCCGATTTGGCGTTGCGGTTGCTTCGCAGCTGGTTTGTTGAGCTGGCGGCAAGCCGTGCAGATATCACCTTGTCTGCCCGCATTATGGAACGCATTCTGGGTACCCGGCTTGAGCATGCGCCGCAATCGGTGGGCTCATTTGCAGCCAATGTGCAATCGTTTGAATCCGTGCGCTCGTTCATTGGTTCCATGACGGTAACCGCGCTCATCGACCTGCCATTCTTTCTGCTGTTCGTTGTCATCATCGCCTTGATCTCCCCGGTGATGGTCATTCCTGTGCTGATCGGCGCGACCATCATTATTCTGTACGCGCTCTCGGTGCAGGCAACCATGCACCAGCTATCAGAAACCATGAGCCAGGCCAGCGCCCAGCGTAACTCCGGCCTGGTGGAAAGCCTGGTGGCCGCGCCCACGCTGAAAAGCTTCAACGCCAGCAGCCGTATGCAAAGTGCATGGGAGCAATCCACCCGGTTTTTGTCTGGCTGTTCCGGCAAACAGCGCCTGCTTGGTATGTCGGTAGGGGCAGG
>Ga0209815_1002498_pt1 | contig 11158 bp, 3 predicted proteins | sample CoawatmetaG00DNA_FD_187507 | JGI IMG/M metagenome (GOLD analysis project Ga0209815, IMG submission 187507) | Marine microbial communities from the West Antarctic Peninsula - Coastal water metaG002-DNA (SPAdes) (version 2) | ecosystem: Environmental > Aquatic > Marine > Coastal ...
TGTTTACCACACTGCTTTTGGAGAAGGAAATGTAAGATCCCATCGGTGGCTCAGCATTTGGCAGGGGGTTCCCAGTTGACTGATCAACGTGCGGACTCGACACAACTACTCGCCTACCCACCCGGTCAATGTCTGTTACCACTCCGATGTGCATGACACTCGAAGTGTTGTTCTGTTGAAATCCACCACTTGTAGCTAGAGCATTGTAATAAGCATTATCCCCAACTTGTAGCGACACGTTTAAATCGTAATCAAATTCCAGTACAAAAGTAAATGTTAAACTTGGCATATATTTATTGTTTTATTTTTAAGGGATTGCTACTGTAACTTCGTTAGTGTAAGCTCCGTAGACATCATACGGTGCTGGTTCTGAAAAGTCTTTACATACACCTCGTATCTTAAAGCGAATCGTATCACCAGAATTATATCCATCAGGAGCATTAGTAAATGTCCACACACCAACACCGGTTGTAGCGTCGATAGCTAATGATGTGTCTCCTACCTCCACGGATTGATCAGACACTACACCGCTAGTTACGTTAGTTACCATCACTTGGTATTTATAAGCAGATAGAGTTGGTTCGAATATAAGTAACACGGCAGCATAAAAGCCACTTGAAAGAGTAGCGGTTAACGTTCCAGGCACGCCACAACTGTAGTAGCAACACGAGAAGTCTGTTCCCCCGAAGGTTCCAGCGCAATCAGTATTAGCGTTGATAAGTGCGTTCATGGCAGTTGGGTCTGAGCAACCTTGAACCTCTACGATACAACTACCTTGCTCCTGTAGGTCAAGCGTGCTGTCCCAATTAGCGTAATTAGTGGTTGGGTCGTTGTCATACTTACACCCGTAAGTGTAAGTTTGATTAACAATTACCGCCGTAGTTAAAGTGTTATTTAGGTATGGGTTAATGATTTGTGCTTGAAAAGAAGCGTTACCAGTTATAGTTAGTGGGTGGTTTGTAAGCGTAGTTGGGTCGATAGTAGTAATGGTATCAATTCCAGCGCTGCTCAAACTATTGTTTGAAAAGCTTCCTTGATTAATCGAGTCCCAGGTGAGCCCAGGCGCAAACTGAGCCGTTGTAAACGCTGTTCCAGTAGAATCGTACCTCACATCAACAGTATTATAAGCATTAATAGTCCCGTAGTTAAAGTTGTGAACTTGGAATGTAATAGCTGGATCTGGATAAGTACAACACGCGTTTTCATCACTTGACGTACCCGTAAGTCCACCAGATACATCCGTACAAGTGTCAGTGGCTAAAGAGTTGTAATTTGTAGCAAAGAAACCAATACCATCATTATTAGGAGTTGTATCCGTACATCCTGGAATAATATAAGTACACTGAGATTGATCATTTATATCAGCAGCTGGATCATAATTAGAAGCAGTAGGGTCTGAACAACCAATACTAAACGTTTGCGTTTCTGTTATAGAACAATTACCATCAGCTGTTATAACGTTAAATACTATATCAACGGTAGTAGACCCAGCTGTAAAGTAATTAGCCGTTGGCTCATCCGTTTTAACACCAACAACAGTATTACCGCTCACCAAACTACTCCAAGGGTTTAGATTTACGTTGTTACCATCGATAGTAGCGTTTGTACCTGACCCATTCCAATAAAAAGAGGTGTTGGGGTACGGGGTATTGTGGGTGTTTATCCGAAAATTAGTTGTTGAATAAGAAGAAGTGGGAGTTGTAGCAACACCTTGTACAATTGATATTGTTGGGCAATTATAAGGTAAGCAACTTCCATCATCAGTATTGGCTAATCCTATCGGTGGGCCGCTGTAGTTTGAAGCAGCGTAAGTTCCACCATTGTTTAGTGTAGTGTCCATACAACCATTGACAACAGCAATACATGAACCATCATCTATAGTTGCTAATGGATTATAATTTGTAGCCGTTGAATCTGTACATCCTGAAACTATTATTGTAACACAAGAGCCATCGTCACTAACATAAGGACTTCCACCACTCGCTACAGCCACTTGGGCTACTGGGTCCCAGCAATCCCCACAGTATTCGCTATAACTCGCGTTAGTACACCCGGTACAAGGTGTCCCGTCGTCACAACTTCCATCGTCAACAGTAGCCAATACCATGTAATTACAAGCCGTTACGTCTGTACACCCAGGAGCTAGAGCTAAGGTTGTTGTTCCATTGATAGAAGGTCCAAGTGCGATTGCCGTACCACCTGAACTAGTATTACACAGCCCGAAGATCTGTATACTCATAGTACCAGTATCAAGACCAGTTATAGTGTATGTTGTGCTTGAGGCAGGTATACCACTTACGTAACCACCGGACCAAGTTATATTGTAACTGTCGATTGTTGGTGAAGTAGACGCTGTCCATTGTAACTCGATAGTACCGTTACTCATTCCAGCATCACTAGTTGTTTGGGATGTTATCTGAAAGCCTGTTGGAGGTTGACAGTGTATACACCCTGCGGTACAAGTTAAGTCCACAGTACCGCCGAAATTGGTTATCGAAGCATCCGTGTTATCCCCACAATACGTACAACTACCATCATCAGCAGCTGCATTTGCATCATAGTTACAAGCTGTGTGATCCATACAGCCATTAAGAAATGTACAACTTCCATCATCTACAGCTGTACCGTTTAGGTATAGGTATGATGCGGAGCTACTATCAACAGAGCTACCAGTGAAATCGTAATTTGTTGCAAGTGGATCAGTGCAGCCTTCATACAAACAACTACCATCATCAGTATTCACATCAACTGAAGCGTCAACGAGTGTTATAAAGTTAGTTGCGTTGGGATCCGTACAGCCGTGTATAAAAGAAACACAGCAGCAGTTATAGGTTCCACACCAACCAGCGCTATCGTAGCCATCAGGTGATGTTGATAAACAAGGAGTGTTTGCCAAACCATTCTGATTGAACATTGTTACATCAGTACAACCGTAAACAAATGCAATACAACTTCCGTCATCATAATTCGCTGTTTGATCGTAATTCCACATCGCTGAGTCAGTACACCCTCCATATAAACAGCTACCATCATCTGTGTTAGCGAAACCTGGGTCTAACCCAATATTTACAGCAGTGTTCATAGCGTCCTGATCAAGACACCCATATACAATCTCAATACACGTAACACTCCCAGGCATTGTAGCTGACGGGTTGTAGTTGTACATGTCCTCTTCCATACACCCGTATATAATGGAGTACGACACGGAATTCATAACGCCTAATCCCTGCACGCTAAAGTCTGAAGTGTTGAAATCAGCAACAACAAATCCACCAGTATTTATACTGGCCTCTTTTCCAGTGAAGTATCCAAACCACTTACCTTCCTTCTCTATAAACTCACTTATACTACCATTTTCTAGGTCAGTGTAAGCTGTGTCAGCAAACCACCCTTTCTTTGGTATTAAATTGTAATACTCTCCATCGTTAAAAGTACCATTCGTAATGGGGTCTAAATTTTCTAATATTCTAGCCTGTGAGCCCTCGTAGTTTAATGTTTTAAACGACTTAACACTACCAGGCATGTCGTTTAGTATAACCTCTATATGAGATTGCTTATACACTCCATTAAAAGTGTTCCTATTTTCACTGAGGGAATGGTGCTTATACAGCTTAGCTGCCTCGAAAGTATAGTATTCGTTAGCACAACTCAAAGCATTTTCAGAATTAAAAGATTTGAAACTCACCCAACCCTTTACATCCTCTCTAAACGATAAAGTGTCACCCGTTTCTCTTAAAGTTATGTTGTACTCATTTTTCTTGTCATCATGGCTACCAATTAAAGTATTGTTTAGCTTTAAATTGTCTCTAAACCACTCTTTCATTCCATGGTCTGAGATCGCGGTTAAACCGTCTTTAGACAGCCTAATTACAGCCCCTCTAACTTTGTCTGTAAAGTAGACTCTATATGATTCCGATGCAAATGATTCTGGATTTTTAGATATACCATATTCACCCGAAAACGGTAGTGTTTGCCCTAATACACTTTGGGTTGCTGTTAGCTGTGGATTGCCATCAGCGTTATACACGGCGTCTTTATTTGCTAGTATCTTTAGTATTCTATCTTCACACAGGGTTATCAAATCACCATCAGCAGTGGACCTTGAGTATAGTTTCTGTATGCTACCGTAAATAGGATTTATGTCTTTTGTTATTTTCTCAGCGGCAATAAATTGGTTTAAATTATTAATCCCACTTGTGGAGTTGTATATACCAGAGTATATTAAACCGTATTTTCTGTGTTCCTCTTTGTACTCTTGCTCTAGTGTTGTCGATGCTTTAACTCCATTAGATATGTATGGTAGGTTGAAATTATCGCGAATCCTATTTGATTCCACACCATTCCCAAATGACCAACAATTATGCCACCCTAACCAGTAGTCAGCGTTATACAGGTTAGTCACCACAAAGTCATTGCTAAGGTGGGCTAACGGAATACCAGGAATTATACCTGCGATCTCAACCTCAAACTCAAATCCAGTGGGTCTTTTTATCTTAATCTTACTGCCGACGCTTATTTTTGGTGTAAAAGTTCCATTATGAATATCAGTACAACCCAGCGGGTTTGCTCCATATTGCGCTACGCAAGCTGGTATATCAACGTGTATTGTGTCAATATTATCAGTATAGAGAATTGTAGTGCCAGTAGAAAGATACCAACCTTCTCCGTTTTCTGAAGTAACAACGGAACCAACTGGCATAACAGTGGTTATATTACTCGCGTTTAGTGTGATCGGAAGATTATCGCTAATCTCGTAATAAATATCTAACCCCTCACTCTCTTTTGGCTCTGTTTCCCAGACATACGGGTCTTTAGGTATAACACCTCCGTCTTCGTAAATCTCCACGGGTTCCATAAAAACCATAGTGTAACCAAGCGCTCCAACGGGCCCATGTGCACTTGGCAGCGAAGCACTAGGAGTCTCCCAGAATTGCTCGTATCTTTCTATATTTTTTTGTAATTGTGGGGATACACCGTTCATCGTTACTTGTTTGAACAACATTTTCTCACCAGCTATAGCCGCATTAGTAGGGTCGCTAGGATCGTTACAAAGATCACCACCAAACCCACCACAACCCATTACATCAGGCATGTAAGGTCTATCATAACCGGTTAACTTGATCATAAAAGTACCTCCAGCCTCAGGCTCTGGAGATCCACTTATAATCAGATCATAACTTCCATTCGACGAGGCTTCCATCGGATTGCTGTCAAGGTTCCAACTATGTAATTTCATACCTTGCTCCAACTCGTATACCTTCCCGTGGTAACTACACTCGCCCCGTATTGAATCAACTCTTATCCATGGGTGTACTGCGTTCGTACCTGCACTAGAGTCAATAGCTCTTATTGTAAAGCCAAAATCCCTATCAGCGGTAGTGCTATTTGTAGCGGTATTGCTAATTACAACCTCCCCTGTTAAACTATTAACACTCATAACCACTGTGGCGTTAGGCATTCCAGGCCCATACACGGTCATACCGGGTGTTATCGTTTCTGTGTCAGCTGTAGACACTTGGATTATGCTACTACCATCTGTAGTGGCAGATATCGAATGAGCTGTACTACCAATTCTTTTACTAGCAATCATAGTTCCAGGAGAACCTGATGGATCCCATAGATTCATTTTCGGTGTTACATCAAACTGCCAGTTTTTATGGTAAGAACTAGGGGCTTGAATCAACCAAGGCTTGTTATTGTAAAAACCGTCTGCGTGCCTTTCAAACCTAATTCTGCTTGTGTTTTGAGTGTTTCCGCTGATCGTATATATGGTTTCAGTAGGGTCTTCTTTCCATTTAAAGCTAAAACCTGGGTTTAATTTTTCTACAAAATCCTGTGTTTCGATATTATCGTGGTATCCGTTCGTAGTACCTATACCCCAAAAAGTACTATTTGTCCTACCCAATGAACCTATACCATCCTCATATCCACCGCCCCAAACACCACCCAAACCCCTGATACCACCGAATGATAATCTCATTCTACTCCTTTGAGTTGCTGCTGAATTCCCGTGGTGAGTTATCCCGTTACTAACGTTGGTATGGGTATCGTTACAAGCACCTCCGCTAACTACACCTGGATTATCACAGTCATCCCAGTGCATTATTTTAGGAGATGCCCAGTTCATATTGTTGTTTTGTGGTATACGCAATTTATCTCCCGGTGTAGGATATATGTACTTCTGGGTTGACCTATCGATAAACCAAACGCCCGTTGTTACGTTTCCTTTCCGCAATTCTTCCCTCCCGTCTGGCATTGTGCCAGTAAATGGATTATCGAATGCTGTAAAATAAGCCGCCCGTGCGTAGTGGCTGGCGTAGTTTTGACCTCCACCATAATAATTATTATTGTTAGGTCCAACAGAGTGGGTGGCTGGCTCCCTGTCACCAGTCCAACGATCATCATTGTTGACATCGGCATAGGAGTGACCATCAGATTTGATCCAGGACTGCCCCAATGCCTGTGGTGTTCCAGTTATGCCATCCGTAGGAGCCGAAACTAGTAGGCCACCAGCCCCTATATATGCAAGGTCCACGTCTGATTTTAGCATGAAAACTTTTCTAGAAGTCCCAGTTGGACTGTAAGTTATTCCTGCAAACCCATCAATTACACTAACCTTTATCTTACCATCATTGGCTATTTTCACAAAAAACCGTCCTTCAAATTTTGGAGAATCGTCAATCTCGTCTTTATATATCTGCAACCTAGTACCATTCAATACCTTGCTTGCGGAGGATGGTATGTCATAAATAAAATCAATATCATTAGTTAACTTATTCGATAGTGCTATCCTGTAATGATGAGTGCCTTTTGTTATGTGAGCTACTCTATAATAGCCTGATAAATCACCGTCTCTAGTAAATCTAACATGTAGAGTGTTTTCAATTGAATCAATATCCGCCATACTCGTTGCTAAGAAGTTACCCGCCTCTATTGAGACTGAGAAGGTGTTATCTCCCACTATTGGAGCATCTTTGAGTTCGATAAGTTCAGAGCCAAAAAGCTGAGCAGGTATACTGGGTTGGGCATCAACATTATTATCATGAAGCACCGTGCCTATTCTCAACCTCCTTGTTTTGATAAACACAGGTGCTTCATTTTCTATTGCTAGCACCTTGTATTTTCCATAATTTTGCTCAGTTGCACTATCGGACTTCTTCAGTAACAGAGTTGTATCGATGTCAACTTTATTTCTATCGGAAGATGGGAAAGCCAACCAAATATTACCGTCCTCAGCACTGTACCACCGATCCATAGGTAGGTTATGATACTCGGTAGAAGTTTCTTTTATATAGAACTTAAAAAATTTAAACTCACCGCTAGGTGGTAATTCGCCCATACCGACAATCAATTTATTAGCGCCAGAGGCTTGGTTCTTACCTACTTTAAAACCACCAGATTCACTGGTTATAATAGGGGTCTCACGCCCAAACGCATCTGTAAAGACCACTCCCAATTTATAGTCTCGCAGGGATTTAATTGACCTTAAGGGAGCTCCACTTATGGACTCCCCCCAGGTGTCTAGCCTGTTGTTAAATATTGGTCTGTATTTTTCCGACCCTTCTTCGTTTATGTTGTAATTCTGGGTATAGTTACCGTATACTATTCTATTACCAGTTATTTCTTGCGCTAATGCTTTTTTCGGAACGTTATCCCAAGGCCTAAGCGATTGGTTTGAAGGGATTGTGGCTTTAACCGTCTCAGAGTCTATCTTGTATTCGTCTAAGTCCCAGTTGTTAGTTGAAGCACCTTCTTTTGGTTGGTCTTGCTTTGATATCGTATCTACTAGATATATGTTAGGGGATACGTCTTCCTTGTACAGTATGTCTACACTCACCACGTCCATCGGGAGGTTTGGTGGTATTAAATTTTTTAAAGTAACAGCCTGGAGTTGATTGACCATCCCTGTGTTCCACCCTTCTTTTGGTTCGTAGTGGAAATTACCTGGTGAGAAAGCTACATCAGTCCAAGGAGCAAACGTAGAGTATTCACCATCCCTATACTTGTACCTACAAGAGAATCTAGGGAACTTAAGAGGGAAAATCGATTCTTCAGGTGGCTCTAAATCCACAGCATACTTAATTGTAGAGCTGCTAAAAGGTGGGTTCAAAGATGGTTGAGACGGGGTGCTTTTGACATTAAGAATTTTTACAGCAACATGAGCCGTTCCTTGCATGGAGCCAGGGTACATGTTACCGTATGGTGATAGTTGGTCATGTTGACTTTCGTCAGAGGTAAAACTAGTTTGACTCCAGGGTATTATAACACCTCTTATGTTATAATTTGCTAGTGGGACTTGAGGTGTAGTTCCATCTTCATTAAACTCTTTAAACAATAATGTATCCCCTATCCCCCATTGTAGCGTGAAACTCCCTGAACCATTTATATCACTCTCTATCTCAAGTTTAATAGTGTCCCCAACTTCCACCGCTGAGTAGTCTAGAGTTATATTCGGATTAGATGACGAGATTATAGATGATTGATTTATATTGCTATTAAAAATGGGATCTATAGCTGTGTTTGTGACACCGGAATACATGCCTTCACCTCTACTAGTGTGCATTTGTAACTTAATGGCGTCAGTAGGGCCTCTTCTAATCACTGTTATATGCTCTTTTTTAACTACAACCTTATCAGACAGTGTTATATCTTGCTCATCGTTTATCAGCAACGTGGGAGTTTGTTGGGATTGTGACGTTCCCAATATACTTTGTGAGATGTTTATTTTTTTAGGTTCCCCCAGCCCGTCTGTCCAAAACAATAGGTCATCAATAACGTTTATACCAGTTATATTGACTTGTGGTTTAAAACCAAGTACGCTACCATCCGTCTCTAACGAGTGTTTGAAAAACAGTTTTGTTTGGTGGTAGTGTTGTTGAGAATTAATACCACTCATCCAACTTATATTACCGTCAACGGAAATAACTTTGTTACTGAAGTCTATAGCGGTGATAACCATACCTTTGTATGACGACATGTTGAAACTTGCTTGGATATTCATTCCGACGCTCAAATCCTCTATAGGTGATGATGGCGGGAATGTTATGGTCTGCGCGTTAATGTTCCAAGATATATTTCCCCCAATTTGGTAAATAGTGTATGCAAGAGTTGATTTTGCTCTAAAAACGGTGGTTACATCCCCGTCTTTGTGTTGTAAGATTTTGTCAGTAGCGAAAGTTGGTTGTGGTGAGGCGGAGTTGAATTCCAATATATCAATCCTCCCAGTTGATGTTGTGAACCAATAAAAAGCATCATTCTTTTCATCAGCCACTTTCCCAATACACTTTTCCATCCCACTGATTGAACTTGGCGGGGAGTATATCAAAGAATTACCTAGTACATTCTGAACCGTACCAACCGCAGAGCCATCTGAAGTTGAAACCTGTATGTTCATTGCATCTCTATACTCTCCGTTGGGAACAAGTCTCTCGTCCACGTCCTTGTTCATTTTACCACCGGTAAACTGATGTTTGATCTCTGGCATATACTAGTGTTTTATTTGTTTCGATTTACCTCTTAAAATTTGAGTGAGTTCTTCTAGCTTAAGGTTTGATAATCTTAATTTCGCAGTCCTAACAGCGGCAAATCTTTCTCTCTTAAGTCTATTAACTTGGTACTCCGGTATGTTCGACTTCCCCGATAAGATAGCATGTGATATCCACTTGTACATTGCTTCCTCAGCAAACTTGTGAACTCTCATCTCAGCGGGAGTACCTAAACTATCGCTTATATAGTCTAAGATCACAGTTTTCCCACTAATGTTAGAGCTAAAATGTATCTTACCTGAAGTAGAGTCTATGTAAAAAGAACCATTCGCTTGGGCGTGTTGAGGGTCAAGCCCGTACCTACTCCCATCTAAAGGCCAGTAAGTATCATTTTGATAGTTGTCTTGGGTTTCGGGTGGTGTGCCTGCTTTATAGTTTGCCCAAGTAGTAGACTCTGAGTTCTCTGTAGCGCTTCCAGTTATATCAAATCCTATCTCCCCGTCGGCGGTTTGTTTTACACTTCTAGGGTTTGAGGTTTTTGCAATTGGGTATATTAAGTGTTTGATCCCGGCGGAATCCACCCAACTCACCTTAGTATAGTTAACATAGTCTTGGGGTAAGGTGATTGCTAGCGCAGGTGGCACCACTAGCTCTATGCCTTTAATGGACTTAAACGTGTCAAATGACATTTCAGCCAAACCTCTTTGAGCGTGAAAACCCACATCAGTCCTACTTGCTTTTGATATCAACTTATCCTCACCAATATACACTGTCATAAATTGATTTATAATGTCATCTAGTGATGTAAATTGATAACCCCCAAGCAAGGTTAAGTTATTGTAATATTGATTCTCCGTTTGGTTGTCTAGTAATGCCATGTGTTATATTTTTGGTTGTTGTTGGTTGATCATAGCCTCCATACCTTGTCCTGCTCGCATAACATCGTTCTGTTGAGTGGCTATTCCCGCTAGCTTCAATATCTTATTTACTAATTGTATTTCCTCTGACGGGTGGACTTCAAAATCTTGAGTAGTAGCAGAGGCGTTATACATCGCTTTTTTATTGACAACAACATATGTCCAGTTAACTACCCCAGGTATCTTCATGAAAGTCAAAGCGGTGGGAGCCACGTCTGCAATTTTACCGTTATTGCATTTTAAGTTTTTCCCCTGCAAGTTAGCTGTAGGTCTACTTTTACTAGCCCTCGTCAGTGGGCTCATTTTAGTGTTAATGAAGTCCCTAGTGTTCAGCATCTCGCATTCAGCGCCCTTTAAGCCTACGTACAAAACTCTATAAACATTATCTGGCAGCACAACCCCTCCACTTGCGACATTGCTATAACCAAGTATGTCTACTGATGACGGTGTTACCTCAAACAAATGCAGTTTATCTTCTAAAAGATCGTCGATATCAGCGACAACAGTGTCATTACCTTGTATTTTCCTAGCTTGGTTTAGGTCATAAAAATATTGTTCAAATATCTCTAATTGAGCTTGGTTAGCGAATAAGTTAAAGTCCTGAGGAGTTATATAACCCCTCTGCTCTTTGTTGGCTAAAGCCAAAACCTTTTGATATACCGTATCTATACTTATTGCCATAATTTCTTTTTATTTATTATATGGGAACAATCTATTTAATGTATCTTTTCTCGTTCCGCATCCGCAATCTTTTTT
>Ga0209815_1002500_pt1 | contig 11148 bp, 5 predicted proteins | sample CoawatmetaG00DNA_FD_187507 | JGI IMG/M metagenome (GOLD analysis project Ga0209815, IMG submission 187507) | Marine microbial communities from the West Antarctic Peninsula - Coastal water metaG002-DNA (SPAdes) (version 2) | ecosystem: Environmental > Aquatic > Marine > Coastal ...
TCCAGCTGAGCTAAGAGCCCGTAGTTTTAAAGTTGCTACGTACAACTGTGTCGGGGTGGCAGGATTCGAACCTGCGACCTCCTCGTCCCAAACGAGGCGCGATGACCGGGCTACGCTACACCCCGAGAAAGTAAACTTTACGCTCTAAAGTTACTTGAAAAATTGCGGAGAGACAGGGACTCGAACCCTGGCGACAGTTACCCGTCGACAGATTAGCAATCTGCTCCATTACCGCTCTGGCACCTCTCCTGTTTTGAACTTGTTCACACTTGTTTTAAAATGCGAGTGCAAATGTAATATTAGATTTACAATTTAGCAAGATGTTTTTGCGTTTTTTTTGCATTATTTCCTACTCAGGATATTCAACTCGCAAATGATACATACTTAATAATTTTTTCTTAATTACCTTTTTAATCGTTTCTATCTCCTTAAAAGTAATATCAGAATTTAAAAACTGATTGTCCGACATTTGTTTCTCAATAATCCGATCTATTAAGTCACTGATTGATTGCGCTGTAGGAATTTTGAGACTTTTAGAAGCAGCCTCAGCAGCATCACACATCATTAAAATTGCCGTTTCCTTTGAAAACGGATTTGGCCCTTGATATTGAAATTTTTTGACATCAATAACTGCGTCAGGATTCAGCTCTTTTTCTTTCATTAAAAAATAATAGGTGGTAGAAGTGCCATGATGTGTTCTTATAAAATCTATTATCCGATCTGGCAACTTATATTTTTTAGCAATTTCTACCCCTTTGATCACATGATCTGTTATTATTTTGGCGCTGTCTTTAGGAGATAAATCATGATGCGGATTTACACCTGTAGTCTGATTTTCTGTAAAGTACATTGGGTTTACCATTTTACCAATATCATGATATAACGCTCCTGTTCTTACCAACATAGAGTTTGCTCCTATTTCATTTGCTGCCGCTTCTGCCAAATTTGCAACCTGCATAGAGTGCTGAAAAGTACCTGGTGCTCTCTCATTTAATTCTCTTAAAAGTTTGGTATTTGTATTAGACAACTCTAACAGAGTTACATCTGAGACCAAACCAAAAACTTTTTCATAGATGTAAATTAAGATGATTGACAAGAAAGAAAGCAAGCCATTTAAACCAAATAGTATAAAATAGTCTCCATTAATTTGAGATGCATTCCCTTCTTTTATAATAGAAAAAGCAAAATACGTAAGCATATAAATACCTGTAATCTGAGCAACAGATATAAATAAATTTGCTCTTTTATACAGTTCTGAAACGGTTAAAATAGTAACAATACCTGCGATGATGTGAAGGTAAATAAACTCGAAACTATTAGGAACTACATAGCCTAATAAAAGCACCGTAAGTACATGTGTAAACAAACCCAAACGTGCATCAAAAAAGGCTTTTAAGATAATTGGCAAAACACTTAAAGGAACAACATACAAGTAATCTGCATTGTATTTAATAACCAATGTTTGTATAAAAATCATTGAAAAAACATTGAAAAATATAAAAGTAACCTTGTTGTTATTATTATAAATTTCTACCCTGTTAATCTGCAAAAAGAGCAGCAACATCAATAGGGCCAAAGCTACCAAAATGGTGTAGCCTAAAATAATCCAATTGTAATTAGATTCTGTCCAAACTTTAGATTCAGATTCACTTTTTAAAGAACTTAAGACCGCTAGTTTTTTTCCCTCAACAATATCTCCTTTTAGAATAATTAACTCTCCTGATGAAACCTTTCCTTTGGTATAGGATATCTTTTCTGTTTCAATCTCAATTACCTTTTTTGTAAAATCTGCATCATAGGTAATATTGGGTTTCATAATATCAGAAAATATATTAAAAAACTGTATCCTTCGATATTGATTAAAACTAGCTTCTAAATTTGCTGTGATAATTTCTAAGACTTTATTCGAATTGTATAAGTTTTTAAAGGGAATGTCTTTCACAACATTTTCTTTTCTAATAGAAATCAACTTCTCTTTATTAGAAACTCTATTCTCACTAATTACCTCTAAAAAGCCCTCTTTGTAAACCTCCTCAATAATATCGCTTCCTACTTTTTTGAAAAGCACTTTCTGATCTAGCGTCAATGAATCATTTAAAAGAAGTGCCTCTATATTCTTGTCAAAAGTGTTTTTTACCTGGTTAACAATTGCATTATCGTAGGTGAAAAAAAGTTTTGAACTGACCTCTATTTGTTGTTTTTCTATTTCAATCTCGGCCTCCGTTTTTTGAACTGCAAAATCAAAAGGTGCATATAAATTATCGTATTTCCACAACTGGCCATTGTTAAAATCATATTTAAACTGCCCTCCTTTTGGAAACAAATAAACAATAGCAACGGTGGTAATTAAGAATAAAATTACTTTGTAGATAATGGTGTTATTCTGATAGAGTTTATTTACGAAATTGCTCATGTTTTTTATCTTATTACTACAAACTTACTGCAAAAAAGTTAAGGTTCGAGATTGAAAAGAGACAAACCTGTTAAAATCGATTAAAAAAGTTTAATTTCGCATACAATCTTGTGTCTAAATAATCTGAAATCATCATATGAAAGAAGTAGTAATTGTATCTGTTGCCCGAACACCTATTGGAAGTTTTATGGGAAGTTTATCTTCTATACCTGCAACAAAGCTAGGTGCTATCGCAATAAAAGGAGCATTAACTAAAATTAATTTATCACCAGAAATGGTAGATGAAGTATATATGGGAAACGTAGTTTCTGCTGGCTTAGGACAAGCACCAGCAAGACAAGCCGCTATCTATGCCGGACTGCCAGATACCGTGCCATGTACCACCGTAAATAAAGTATGTGCCTCTGGAATGAAAGCAATTATGTTGGCCGCACAAAGTATTGCGTTAGGGGATGCAACGATTGTAGTTGCTGGTGGAATGGAAAACATGAGTGCTATTCCGCATTACCAACATGCTAGAAATGGTTCTAAATTTGGACCAATTACAATGGAAGATGGCATGCAAAAAGATGGTTTGGTAGATGCATATGGTAAAATTCCTATGGGAGTTTGTGCAGATGCCTGTGCTACTGAATATGATTTTTCTAGAGAAGATCAGGATAATTTTGCAATACAATCTTATAATCGTTCTGCAAAAGCATGGAGTGAAGGAAAGTATGCTGATGAAATCGTGCCCGTAGAAATTCCGCAAAGACGCGGAGAACCAGTTATTTTTTCTGAAGATGAAGAATACAAAAATGTAAAAATGGAGAAAATACCTGCATTAAGGGCTGCTTTTTCTAAGGACGGAACTGTTACTGCTGCAAATGCTTCTACCATTAACGACGGTGGTGCTGCATTGGTTTTAATGTCTGCAGAAAAAGCGAAAGAATTAAACATAACGCCGCTTGCAAAAATAAAAAGTTATGCAGATGCGGCACATGAGCCTAAATGGTTTACTACTGCGCCTGCAAAAGCACTGCCAAAAGCATTGGCAAAAGCAAATATTTCGATAGATAACGTAGACTTTTTTGAACTAAATGAGGCTTTCTCTGTTGTAGGTTTAGCCAATATGAAGCTTTTAAATATTACAGATGATAAAGTAAACGTAAATGGTGGTGCCGTTTCTTTAGGACATCCCTTAGGCGTTTCTGGAGCTAGAATAGTTATTGCCTTGACCACTGTTTTAAAACAAAATAATGCAAAAATTGGTGCTGCAGCAATTTGTAATGGTGGTGGTGGTGCCAGCGCAATAGTTATCGAAAGAATTTCTTAAAAAATTATAACTCAAAACTCAAAACTTGTTCTACGGCATTTGTAATTTAAGTATTGTTCCTTTAAGACAGGAAGAGTCTGACAAATCTGAAATGATTAGTCAGGTTTTGTTTGGTGAACATTTTGAAATTATTGAGAAGCAGAAAAACTGGAGTAAAATTCGGTTGACTTTCGATGAATGTGAAGGTTATATAGATAACAAACAGTATCTTGAAATTACAGCAGAAAGCTACACGCAAATTTGTAGCAAAACGATTACCTATTCTGGTGAAATTTTAGATTTTGTAATGAATCAAAAGAATGAGTTAACAACCATTGCCATTGGTTCTCAATTGCCTTTTTATGCGGAAGGAAAACTGCATTTAGAAAAGAATATGTTTTCTTATGACAATGCTATTTTTCATGGAGCATCCTCAAAAAGCGATCTTTTAAAAACGGCATTTACTTATTTAAATGCTCCTTTTTTATGGGGAGGAAAAACGCCTTTTGGCATTGACTGTTCTGGTTTTACTCAAATGGTTTATAAACTTTGTGGTTTTAAGCTATTAAGAGACGCAAAACAGCAAGCTACCCAAGGTGAGGTGCTAAGCTTTATTGAAGAGAGTGAGCCTGGGGATTTAGCTTTTTTTGATAATGAAGAAGGAGAAATAATTCATGTTGGTATGATACTAAATGATTACAACATTATTCATGCCTACGGAAAAGTAAGAGTAGATACTTTAGACCACAGTGGTATTTTTAATTCAGACCTCCAAAAACATACACATAAACTGAGAGTCATCAAAAAAATTATATAAAAAAATCCGAAACTTAAAAGTTTCGGATTTTTTTTATGCCTTGTTTTAGCAAATTTATTGACCTCTCATTTCTTTGTAAATTGGTCTTAAAACATCTGCCTCTTTTGTCATTTCTAAAGTGTCATACATATTTAACAATGTTCTAACAGTTCCTTCAGATCTTTCAATACTATCTGCTTTCAATAAGAAAGGTAAAGCCGTTTTATACAACTGTTTCTGCTTCGCTTGAAGTTCATCGTATTTTTTAAAATCAGATAAGTTTTTATTCATTTCTTCAATAATCCCTTTTTCTTCTCTTAACATTGCTACTGCTAAGTTCATATAAGCATCACCATAATCTGGCTTTAACTCTATTGCTTTATTATAATACTCAATAGCCTCTTCTACCTTTCCTTCATTTGCATTTACAACACCCAAGTTAAAAAACAACGTAGGATTTGTAGGATCTAACTTTACTGCTTCTTGCATTAATTCTCCAAACTTATCCATTCTATCTAACTTGATGTAAAGCTGCGCTTCGTTCAAAATTAAATTCACATCTTTCGGATTTGCTAATCTAGCTTCTTGCAAAGCGATAATAGCTTCTTCTGTTTTTCCTTGATTTACTAAAATATAACCAATACTTTTTACAATATCTGCTTGCTTAGATTCAGACACTTTTTCTGTAGGATTTGAATATTGTTCAGTTTTAACCATTAAATCTCTTTGAGATTTTGACCCTAAATCCTCCACCTCACCAGTTTCTTTACTAACCGCTAAATACTGTGTAGTAATACCCGTATACACAATGTCCTTTAATTCTCTGTAATACTTTAAAGAAACATCGTACTCTTTTGCTAAAGAGGCACTTAATGCTGCATTGAATAAAAACGTAGTATCTGTAGGACTTAATTTATAAGTAATATAAAAATTCTTAGCAGCTTCTTTATAATCTTGATCGTTACTATATAAATCTATTGCCAACGCAGAGACTTTTTGCACCAAAGCATTTAGCATTGGTTTTGCATCATCAGAATATCTATCTTTTCCTATTTCCGTCTCATAAGCAAAAAGATTATTAAAACTAGTTGCTGCAGCCTCATAATTATTTTGACCTGCTAAAGCTTGCGCTTTTACGAAATAGTACTTTGCTTTGTATTTAGAATCCATCGTTTCTAACATACCGTCTACAGAGCTTACAGCGACTAATGCTGCTGCAAATTCGCTATTTTTTACCGCTTTCTCTGCCGTTTTTAATTCTTTTTTCTGACCAAAAGCCATTACAGACATTAAACCTAAAGAAAGTGCTAATACTTGATTTTTCATTTTAAAATTGTTTAATTTATTATTGTTCGTTGTTTTCGTTTGATTCCGTTTCATTTGAATCATCTTCCTCTGAATCATTTTCAATTTCTGTGCCATTTTCTTCTTCACCCTCTAAATCTTCCTCAACTTCCTCTTCATGAGCTACTTTGGCAACTGCTGCAATACGATCAGAATCTTTAATATTTATCAAACGAACCCCTTGTGTTGCACGTCCCATAACTCTTAAATCTTCTACAGCCATTCTAATGGTTAAACCAGATCTGTTGATAATCATCAGATCATTAGAATCGTCTACATTTTTAATGGCTACTAGATTACCTGTTTTTTCAGAAATATTTAAAGTTTTAACTCCTTTACCTCCTCTATTCGTAATCCTGTAATCTTCTAACTTAGAGCGCTTACCGTATCCTTTTTCTGAAACTACAAGAATGTTACTTTCCATATCATTTACAGCAACCATACCAATAACCTCATCATTTTCATGTTGTAAGGTAATTCCACGAACTCCAGAAGCTGTTCTTCCCATTGGGCGGGTCTTTGCCTCTTCGAAACGAATTGATTTACCAGATGCTAACGCCAACATCACTTGACTATCGCCAGTTGTTAATTTCGCTTCTAACAACTCATCCCCTTCTTTTATCGTAATGGCATTGATACCATTTGTTCTTGGCCTCGAGTATTGTTCTAAAGAAGTCTTTTTAACTTGTCCTTTTTTAGTTGCCATTATTACATAATGACTGTTAATATATTCTTCGTCTTTTAAATCTTGTGTTACTAAGAATGCTTTTACTTTATCATCTGGTTCGATGTTGATTAAGTTTTGCATTGCTCTACCTTTGGTGTTTTTACCACCTTCAGGAATTTCATATACGCGCATCCAGAATACTTTTCCTTTCTGCGTAAAGAACATCATGTATTGATGATTGGTACCCACAAATAAATGCTCTAAGAAATCTTCATTTCTTGTTGTTGCACCTTTTTGGCCTCTACCACCTCTGTTCTGAACTTTATACTCTTCTAAATTTGTACGCTTTAAATATCCAGCATTCGAAATTGTAACCACCACCTTTGTATCTGGTATCATGTCTTCAATTCGCATGTCTCCACCAGCATATTCTATAATAGATCTGCGGTCATCACCATACTTATCTTTAATATGCGCCAACTCTTCTTTGATAATTTCGTAACGTCTTGGTTCGTTTGCTAAAATATCTTTTAGGTCGATAATTGTCAGCATAATTGCATCAAATTCTGCGCGCAATTTATTTTGCTCTAAACCTGTTAATTGACGCAAACGCATTTCTACAATTGCTTTCGCTTGAATTTCTGTCAACTCAAAACGTTCAATTAATTTCTCACGAGCTTCATCCGCATTTTGAGAAGCACGAATGGTAGCAATTACCTCATCAATATTATCTGAAGCAATAATTAATCCTTCTAAAATATGCGCTCTTGCTTCTGCTTTCTTAAGATCGAATTCTGTTCTTCTAACAACAACTTCATGTCTGTGTTCAACAAAGTAATGAATCAGTTGCTTTAAATTTAACTGCTCTGGTCTTCCTTTTACCAAGGCAATATTATTCACACTAAAAGAAGTTTGTAATTGTGTGTACTTGAATAATTTATTTAAAACGATGTTCGGAATCGCATCCCTTTTTAAAATATAGACAATGCGCATTCCATTTCTATCAGATTCATCTCTAATATTTGAAATACCTTCAATTTTCTTATCATTCACAAGTTCCGCAGTTTTTTTAATCATTTCTGCCTTGTTCACTTGGTAAGGAATCTCTGTAACAATAATGCACTCACGTCCCTTCACTTCTTCTATAATCGCTTTAGCACGCATTACAATACGTCCTCTACCGGTATGAAAAGCATCTCTTACACCATCATAACCATAGATAATTCCTCCTGTAGGAAAATCTGGTGCAGTTATGTGCTGCATCAACTCATCTATTTCAATATCTCTATTATCTATATATGCTAGGGTACCATTAATAACTTCTGTTAAGTTGTGTGGCGCCATATTTGTTGCCATACCTACAGCAATACCAGAAGCACCATTTACTAATAAATTAGGAATACGTGTTGGCAGCACCGTTGGCTCCTGCAAAGTATCATCAAAATTTAAACGGTGGTCTACGGTATCTTTTTCAATATCAGCTAACATGTCTTCTGATATCTTTTGCATTCTAACCTCTGTATAACGCATTGCAGCTGGTGAATCTCCATCTACAGAACCGAAGTTTCCTTGCCCATCTACCATCATGTAACGTACACTCCAGTTTTGCGCCATTCTTACCATAGAATCGTATACCGAAGTATCTCCGTGCGGGTGAAACTTTCCTAAAACCTCCCCAACAATTCTTGCGGACTTCTTGTAAGACCCAGTTGCTTTAATTCCCAACTCATGCATACCAAATAAAACCCTTCTATGAACGGGTTTTAAACCATCTCTTACATCTGGTAATGCTCTTGAAACAATCACTGACATCGAGTAATCAATGTACGCAGCTTTCATCTGCTCTTCTATGTTAATAGGAATTACCTTTTCTCCGTCTGCCATATATATATTCTATAAAAATTTATTCACTTTTTTAAAACAAGGCAAGATACTATTTCTATTAGAATTATCAAAAACATACCCGTTCTGAATTAAGGAGAGTTATCAACATTTTTTGATAATTTTTATTCCCTATTTATTTGGTTGATTTTCAATTGTTTTATAAATTGTAATCGTAGTCAAACTGTCAGTTTTTTTAAAGTTGGCACCTTTTTTGTAATTAATTAGAGAAAAAAAGGACTAAATTTACAACAATAGATACTAAAATATGGACGATAATTTTTCACCAAAAGTAAGAGATGTAATCGCATTCAGTAAAGAAGAGGCGCTAAGGTTAGGGCATGAGTTTATTGGAACAGAACATTTGTTATTAGGTTTATTAAGAAAAGGAGAAGGAAAAGCAATGGAGATCTTAAATGCATTTGATGTAGATACGGTGCTATTGCGCAAAAAACTAGAACAACTAAACCCTATAGACCCTGCATTTACAGATGCTTCAGATAAGAAGAACTTGCACTTGACAAGACAGGCAGAAAAAGCGCTTAAAACTACATTTCTAGAAGCAAAGTTATATCAAAGTGAGTCTATTGATACGGCTCATTTGTTACTGTGTATTCTTAGAAATGAAAATGACCCAACAACAAAACTGATTCAAAAATACCATGTAAATTATGACGAAGCAAAGGCTTTATATAAGCAATTGCATGCAGATGATACAGAAGCTTTGCCAAACAACCCAATTGCAGAGACGCCTTCGGATGACGATTTTCCATCAGAAAAATCGAATCCTTTTGAGCAATCTCAAAAAGGAAAAAGTGTAAAGAAATCAAAAACACCTGTTTTAGACAATTTTGGTAGAGACTTAACAGACTTAGCAGAAAGAGGAAAGCTAGACCCAGTTGTTGGAAGGCAAAAAGAAATTGAGCGTGTTTCTCAAATTCTTAGTAGAAGAAAGAAAAACAACCCTATGTTAATTGGAGAACCGGGTGTTGGTAAATCTGCCATTGCAGAAGGCTTAGCTCTTAGAATTGTAGAGCGCAAGGTTTCTAGAATTTTATTTGACAAACGTGTAGTTTCTCTCGATTTAGCGAGCTTGGTTGCAGGTACAAAATACCGTGGACAATTTGAAGAGCGCATGAAAGCTTTAATGAACGAACTTGAAAAGAATGAGGATATTATTCTTTTTATAGATGAAATTCACACCATTGTTGGTGCTGGCGGTGCAACGGGCTCTTTAGACGCTTCTAACATGTTAAAACCAGCATTAGCGCGTGGAGAGATACAATGTATTGGTGCAACTACTTTAGATGAGTTTAGAACAAATATCGAAAAAGATGGTGCTTTAGAGCGTCGTTTTCAAAAGGTAATTGTAGAACCAACTTCTGTAGAAGAAACCATACAAATTTTACAAAATATAAAGTCTAAATATGAAGAGCACCATCATGTAAATTACACAGACCAGGCAATTGAAGCTTGTGTGAAATTAACCAACAGGTACATGACAGACAGATACCTGCCAGACAAAGCTATTGATGCTTTAGATGAAGCAGGTTCTAGAATTCATATTACAAATATTGTGGTACCAGGACAAGTTTTAGAATTAGAATCGCAATTAGAAATTATTCGCGAACAAAAAACAAAAGCTGTAAATGGTCAAAAATATGAAGAAGCAGCCAAGTTACGTGATGATGAAAAAAACATGGAAGCTGCATTAGATTCTGCTCAAAAACAATGGGAAGACGATTCTAAACTGAACAGAGAAGATGTTACAGAAGACAATGTTGCAGAAGTGGTTTCTATGATGACAGGAATTCCTGTGAATAGAGTTGCAGAAGCTGAAACTCAAAAATTACACGAACTACCACAACTTATTAAAGGCAAAGTAGTTGGGCAAGACATTGCTGTAACGAAGGTTGTAAGAGCCATACAAAGAAACAGAGTTGGTTTAAAAGACCCGAACAAACCAATTGGTTCGTTTATTTTCTTAGGCCAAACGGGTGTAGGTAAAACCCAATTGGCAAAGGTTTTAGCGCGTGAGTTATTTGATTCTGACGATTCTTTGATAAGAATTGACATGAGTGAATACATGGAGAAATTTGCTATTTCTCGTCTAATTGGTGCACCTCCAGGATATGTTGGGTATGAAGAAGGTGGTCAATTAACTGAAAAGGTAAGAAGAAAGCCATATGCTGTTATTTTATTGGATGAAATAGAAAAAGCACATCCAGATGTGTTTAATATTTTGTTACAAATTTTAGATGACGGATTTATTACAGACAGTTTAGGTAGAAAAATCGATTTTAGAAATACCATAATTATTATGACTTCTAACATTGGTGCACGACAGTTGAAAGACTTTGGAGGCGGCGTTGGATTTGGAACTGCCACAAAAGAAGCCCAAGCAGACGAACATGCCAAATCTGTAATAGAGGGTGCTTTAAAGAAATCTTTTGCTCCTGAATTTTTAAACAGAATAGACGATGTAATCATTTTTAATGCGCTAGAGAGAGAAGACATTCACGCAATTATAGACATCGAGTTAGATAAGTTATTAAATAGAATAGCAGATTTAGGCTATACTTTAAACTTAAGCGAGAAAGCTAAAGATTACATAGCAGACAAAGGTTTTGACAAGAAGTACGGAGCAAGACCACTTAAAAGAGCTATACAGAAATATATTGAAGATGCCTTGGCAGAAGAAATTGTAAACTCTAAACTCTCTGAAGGAGACACCATTGAAATGGACCTAGATG
>Ga0209815_1002505_pt1 | contig 11119 bp, 16 predicted proteins | sample CoawatmetaG00DNA_FD_187507 | JGI IMG/M metagenome (GOLD analysis project Ga0209815, IMG submission 187507) | Marine microbial communities from the West Antarctic Peninsula - Coastal water metaG002-DNA (SPAdes) (version 2) | ecosystem: Environmental > Aquatic > Marine > Coastal ...
GTGGAGTTATACTAGCAATTACGGTGGTATCAACCCAAGTGCTGTTTGACGTACTGGTTACTTTAGTTGCTGTTGTTGCGTTAACAACCTGAACCACACTACCTGCTGGCATCTTGACTGTGCCTTGACTCTTCAAGTCTAAGGTCTTACCTGCTGCGATTTTGATTACCTCACCCGTAGGTGCAGAGAGTTCTTTAACTGTTAACGTACTCATACGATACTCCAAGTGCCGTTTAGAATTACTGTGTTCCCATCTGCAATCGTAATTGGCCCTGCTGACATACCATTAGTATTGGCTGGTATCGTGATGTTCTCACTGATGGTGTTCGCATTAGTTCTGATGATTGATGCAGTACCTAATGATGGGTTAATGGCGTTGGCTACAGAAGCGTTGAGCTTGGCTGTGGTGACTGAACCATCCTCAAGATCACTTGTCCCTACTGATTCAAATGCACTGACGTTACCTATGTAAGCCATTCGTATCTCCTTATGCGATTTCTAGAACGCTGGCAAACACTTCTAAGTCTCCAGCAACGGATGCTGTAAGTCCTAGTATGTCGCCAGCTTCTAAGTTGATTGGCTTGTCAAGAACTAAAGTAGCGTCTGCTGGCACTGGGACAGTCTTACAGATATGACGATAGGTTGTACCACCATCCACTGTGACTTCCACTGTTACGTTTGCATCGTTGACACCATCAATGTTAGAGATGTACAAAGCATGGATTACTGATTGTGTATTAGATGGTGCAGTGTATAACGTAGTGCGTGATGTGCCTATAGCGACACCAGCATTCTTAAATGTATTAGCCATTTGGTTAGCCTCCCAAGGCGATTGCCATTGCTACCGAAGTACCAATAGGGTCAAAGACGTTAGATAAATTGTTTACTGTGTTAGTAGTGGACGTAAGTACAGCATCACGAACACCAACGTCTACCCCATCAAAAGTACTATTAGTAGTAATGGCACCTGTCATTGCACCACCAGCTAGAGGTAATTTATTAGCTGCTTGTGACGCACTATTGGCTGCGTTAGTGGCTGATGTAGCTGCCTCAGATGCTTTAGTGGTTGCAGTGGATGCGTTATTACCTGTAGCTACCCTGTCTGCTGCTGTAGCTACCCTGTCTGCTGCTGTCTGTACTTTATCTGCTTCGGCAAGAACTACGTCTGCATGAGTTAATACTACGTCTGCATGGGTAAGCGCAACGTCTGCATGAGTTAATACAACGTCTGCGTTTGTAAGGGCCAAATCTGCTGTTACAGCGTTTTCACTGGTAGCTGCATTAGATGCGCTAGTAGCTGCTTGAGAAGCTTTAGTATTGGCAGTTGATGCTGATGTAGAGGCGCTTGATGCGCTATTACTTGCATTTGTTTGCGATGTTGTAGCAGCATTTTTACTTGATAAGGCGTTAGACGCTGATGATGATGCTGCTGCTGCGGAGTTTGATGCATTTGTTTCACTTGTTGATGCATTAGATGCAGAAGTAGATGCTTGAGAAGCTTTAGACGTAGCGGTAGACGCTGACGTTGAAGCTGCTGATGCGGAAGCTGCGGCATTGAGTGCCTGTTGTGTTACTTCGTTAAGAGCGGCATCTTGGGTTGAATCCCCTGAGCCGCCTGTACCACGGAATATAGCCATTTGTGTTTACCACTATTAGTTAATTAAATGAAAAAAAAGGAGTCTCCAGTTACTACCAAAGACTCCTATTAGTGGTTATTTAAGGTTAACCATTCACTGCTAACATGAATCCTGTTTCGGGACGTAGTACCTGAGTACCATATAAGCGGTCAGCAGTATACAAGGTTCCTAAGAACTCCTGCTTGTACTGAGTTTGTGAACGAACACCCTGTTGCTCTGCGAGTACCATGGTATCTTTGTGACCCAACATTGCGCCACGGATAATACCACCAGCAGTTGCTCCGTTTTGTGCGGCAGTCTCAAGAGTAGGACAGTTAGTAGACACATAAATGTCAATACCATACAACTCACCGATCTTACCATTAACAACGCCTTGACCATTAACAAAGTCAGAGCTAACGTAACGATCAATACCCATGATAGCATTACGTAGTGCAGGTGGGATAACTAAGAAGCGTCCATCCATAGGAGCGTCTGCATCATCCAACTTCTGTACCATGTCACGTAGGAAGTCATCTTCAAATACGTCAGCAGGGATAATCTGGTCTGCTGCATATACTGTAGTACCAGTAGAAGCATCATTGTAGAACGTAGCACTGGTAATAAAGTTAGAACCATCACCATCACCAAACTTCTTACCAAGGGTAAATAGATCATCGTCTACTTGCTTACCTAGGGCATAGCCAGCATCACCAGTATAGAACTGACGTAGTGAAGCAAGTGCTTGTACGTTAGTAATATCTTCGATCATACGTGAGTATTCAAAGTGCTTGTTAATAGTGACCAATACTTCGGCTTCTGTAGCGTTCTGAATGGTAACTGCTGTGTTTTCTGCTTTAGCAGACGCAACGCCACGGGTAGGCTTAGGGATATGAATAGTATCGCCTTTCTTACCTTGCATTGCAATTTTCTTAGTTAAAGGTGCAAGTACAAGTGATTTCTCATACGCTGCAATTACTTCGTCAGACCAAATTTCGGGGATGAACTTTGCTGCTGATGTGTTATCTACCATACCGCCTGTAGCGGGATATACGGAAGTAGCCATTTTTAATTACTCTCTATAGTTAGGTTATTTAACCCTCTTCTCAGCGTATGCTAATGTGATTTCATCAGATAACGCTAAATAGCGATCAGGGTCATTTTTCATAAGGTTAATAAGGTCAGTTCGTCTATAGATTTTTTTGGAAGAACTAGAGTCAGGGTTGCCACGTGTGTAGCCGTTCGACCCTTCTCTGACAGCCTTCTGCCTTCCATTTTTCTCAGCCTGTAATGTTTGATTAATAGCACCAGAACGATCTTTCCATAAAGAGAAAAGTTCATTAGCTGCTTCTATATCAAAATGCTGGTCTGCCTGTACGAACATACGAGTCCTTACAGTTGAAGCTTGAATCCACTCAGCGAACTTGGGGTCTTTTACAATCTCAGGTATTTCTGGGTGGTCTTTCTGTAGAGTAGCCATAGACGTTTGCTGTTTATAAGCTCTCGTTGACTCTTCTGCTGCTTTAACTGATGGATGATTCTCAATAGCTCGACTGATAGCCCTTTCAGGGTCAGAATAGAAATCTATGTCTTCATCTGCTTCGCTGGCTCCTTGTGCTACGGGAGTCTGCGTTTCGAGTTGTGTGTTGATATAGCTATCGACTACTTTACGTAAGTCACCTACTTCTGAGCTTTGGCGACCTAGGAGCTTTTCAGCCTCTTGGTGCATCCGTACCACATCTTCAAGTGATTTACCATTATACTTATCAGGGATTGTCTCAACTTCACTTGACGCTTGGTTTTCCTCTTGCAAAGGTTCCGTAGTGTCTTGTGTATTTTGAGCCATATCATCTAAGCTATCAAAACGCTCGTTTTTAAAGTCCTCTTCATTTTCGAGGATAACTGCTGCCATATTAAACTCCGTACCTTAGTATTGTGGAGAAGTGATTAAAAATGAAAGCTTCCTAAGATTAGGAGTTAACTTTCTCTGCATGTACTCTACCGCTCTCATGTTTTTTAGCCCACTTAAGGGTTGCTCCAGCAAAGTCGCCAGAGAAAGGTTCTAAATAAGAGCGTGGAGAGCAAAGTTGTCTGGTTGCTATTGCGTCACAAGATTTACATTTCTGTGTGTCTGGTGAGCCTTTAACCATGTGTTCGTTGGTGTGTCCTAGTGTGCATTTATAATCATATAGTCTATACATTATTATTATCTTCACTTAAGGACTCTTGTCCCCGTAGATTAGTTTCTTCTAGCTGGAGAAGAGTACCAAGTATATTGAGTTGTCCCTTACGAAAGTAAAGGTCTTCAATAGTTTTAACTTGTTCTACAGAATCAATGTTAGGAACTTGTAGTTTTAAGTCTTCAATCAGTAAACCCCAGCCTTTCATACGGAAGAGGTCATTCATCTGTCTAAAGTAAACTTCTAATTCATTATCTGTCATTTATACTACCTATTATACCATGTTTTAAACAAAAAGTCAAGATTTTTCTTTACTTTTGGTTGCTTTTGTGGTATTAGAGGCCGCTGGGAACTCTAATGTTGCCACCTGCCCCTCTAGCTTGGCTATCTTGTTCAAAAGATTGCTGTAACTCTGATTGATTTGCTCCACTACTTGCTGGAGGTCGCGTTGAGATACCATTTTGTGTTCCTTGTGATTTAAACTCTATTGCTTTATCCTTCAAAATACGATCAGCTACTGCAAGCCTACGCTCAAATTGCTTATCGTCCTCATTTCCTTCCTTGATATTAGCTGTAATAGCTTTAATACGTTCAATCTCAAGCTCCTGTGGTACTGCCTGAGTCTCTGCTTCTAACTTCTGTGCCCTAGCATTAGATTCGTTAGCTTGGCTGCTTAGAGCGGCTGTCTGGGACGCTTGGAACGCCAATTCAGCTTGCCTAGTCTCTTCACCTGCTTTCTGAGCTTCTGGTGTAGGCTGAGAAGCTTTATCAATCAATCCTATTAGTTCTTCTCTATTGGCAACATTCATATTATCAACAATAGACTTAAGCATTACAGGGTAGTAAGGTGTATCCTTGCCCATAGTCTGCAAAAGTTGTACTAACTGGCTGACCTCATACTCACGTGCAATGATACCTAAGGAGCTAGTAGCATTAAACTTGTAGTCAGACACAGGGTAAAGCTCAGGCTCATACTGCATATAGCGCCAAGCAGCCTTAGATACGAAAGGTATCAAGAATGACTCTTGGAAGTTAACCAAGGTGCGCTTATGTCGTTTAATGATAGCACCAAGGGACATCGAAATGCCAGCAGCAGTTGCCTCACCATTTATAGAGCCTCCAACACCAGAAGAGTCTACGGCACCTGTCGATTGTTGTACCATAGTCTGTAGTGCCTGAGCCTGAGCAAAGGTTATCTGACTTACGTTACCAAAGTTGAATGGATTAATAATCTCCTTTGGGTCACCATTAGTCAAGAGTATCTTACCAGCACGAATCTCTGGCTTAGTGCCCCTAGGGATGCGTGTAGCGTCCATAGCAAGCATAGGGTGTACTGTGAGTGCTAGGGCGTCTATACGTGCCCGTAGCTCTGCATCTAGGGCTTTCTGGCTGTTGTATCCTTTCTCACATACACCACGGCCCCAGAAGCGGCTAGGTACTACGTCCCAAGGGAACGCAACAACTGGACGATCTTTCATCATGTAGGGGCTAGGCTCTGCCTTAAGAAGTACAGACTCATTACCTACAATTACAATAGCTTCAATGTAATAACTTTCTTTTTCTTCATCGTCTAGCTCATAGTCTAGTTCTTTCTCTAGTAGATGCCTAGGTACAAGGCCATAGTATTTAGTGAGGCGTACCTTGTCATCTTCGTGTATAGTTAATTCACTATCTGGCTCTAAGTCAAAGTCCTCACTAGCGTTACCTAAGTATCCTTCTCGGTAGACTCCTGACTCTTGTAGCTGCTCTACTAAGTGAGAACTGACAAACTCATCAATGGCTACACCTAGGGCTTCCTCTACGTTAGTAGCTATAGGGTCAATACGAAAGTTCTGGGGTAGGATAGGGCGTAGGCGTACTACAGTTCGCTTACTGATGTTGACACCCACAGCTTCCATAGAGCCACCCATGACTTCCTCAGTCGCAGGTTTCATCTCATTGATTTCTTCTAATACTACTTCGCCTATACCATTACCGAATACAGCACTATTGATAAGACACTCAGACACATCACGCCTGATCTTAGCCATGTCAAAGTCTTCATGTAGCTTCTTACGTAAGAACATAATGTCCTCAGTCTCTGAGTCGCCCATGTTATCTTTGATGTCAAAGTATTTACCACGACCAAAAGTAGCCTCTTCTATCTCAGCTACGTTAGACTCTACGGCTTGCTGTAGGGCAGGAGCAATGATCTGACTACGCTCTGCTTGTCTTGTCTTGTCACTAGCGTTCCAGATGCCACGCCATAGGCGATAGTATTCTGCATGTTTCTCTGCATAGTTATTTTCGTAGTAGTCACCCCACGTGTCCACCTTATTGAGTACCCAATCCTCTAGGGATTGCTCAACGATAATAGGGTCTGTACTTTCATTGTAATCGTTTATCATGTGTTTAGTATCCGCTTATAGAGTCTAAGGTTTCAAAATCGTCTTGTTCTTCAAAGTTGCCTATGTAAGCTACTTTAGCTAATTGGTCAATATAGGCCAACGAGTCTATCAAGTCGTCATGTGTTAATGGGTCAGGGAACTGGAATAACTCGTCACAGAAGCGTGAGTGCCATTCCTTCTTCTTCTTGTTAAGGGTTATACGCCCGTGTTCAAAACGCCCTTGTAAGGCCCACATAACCCTGTCAGTCTTCTTCTGGTTACCATGAGTTAACTCTTCAACTCTAAAAAAGAATGATTGTCTTTTCATCATATCCATTAAGGGAGACATAACAGCTTGTTTGCTTATGCCTTTCTCTATGCCTACTGACAAAGGTTTGTAGTCACGTACTGCTTGGAATATTTTCTGAGCTGTGTCATCTAAAGTCCATCTGCCATAGATCATATCTTCAACAAACCAGCCATCTTCATTGACAAATACAATAGCTAGAGAAGAGTTATCTAATCGGCTAGTCTTACCTTTCTTCTTAGAAACATCTTGGAAGCCAGCTAAGTCAATAGCAATGTAGTAGTCTCCATCACCTGTAGGCTTAGAACCAAATGATAACCATTCTTCTTTAAACATCTCAGAGCCTTGGTTCTTAAAGGAAGCCATGAACTCTTGTTGGAAAGCATGGGTAGACATACTCTTCTTAGCTACATCTATTTCTTCTGAGTCTAATGTTTCGTTGTCGTAACTGGTAAAGTGCCATGCGGCAAAGGTAGGGTCATCTTCCGTTAACTCAGCATACTTGTATAAGTCATAGAAGTGGTTACGACCTTTGGGTGTACCTATGAAGAGACAACCACCCTTTTGGTCAGCTAATGCAGGGCGTAAGATTTCTTCAAACACCTCAGGTTTCATGTCTGCATACTCATCCAACACTAGGTAGTATAAAGATACACCACGCATCGTGTCGGGCCTGTCTGCACCTTTGAGGCTTATGGTGGCACCATTGATTAAGGTGACTTGCATATTGTTTATGTGGGAAGCTCTAATGACAGGGCCACCTAGCTCAATCAATAGTTTCCACATAATGTCTCTAGCCTGACCCTGTGTAGGTGCTACGTAGAAGACATGTGAGTTGGGTAGGTTAGCTTCTAATCCTTTGACTATAAGCTTCCATGCTGCTAGGCGACTCTTGCCACAACGTCTACCTGCTGCACAGACAATGAATCTTGTAGGGTCAACCCATACTTTCTTTTGCCACTCTAGTAGCTCTATGGTTAAGTCACTCATACTACAGTGTACTCCCCTTCTTGAGCATCTTCCTCAGGGTCTTGAGAACCTGAGACATCCGTAGAGCCGACACCAGTAATGTTTATTTGGATACTACTCTTGCCACCACCCTTAATGATTTCTTTCTCAAAGGCTGCTACAGGAGCTACTCTGTCCATGACAAGCTTCCATGCTGAGGCTTGGTTCTTATGTTCATTGTCCAAGGCTGCATCAAAGATAGCGTCTAGTACCTTAGCTGACTTAGGTGACGCAAGCATCCTAGCTTTGTACTCATTGATAATTGTAGCATCACCTTTAGGCCGACCAATAATCCCCTTAGGTTTCTTTAGTGTTGACTTAGGTGGCCTACCTCTGCGTTTGGCTACAGTAGTTTCTTTTGGTGCTGACAAATCAATTACCTCTTTGTTCTTGAGATTGAGTCTTACTTAAGTATACTTAAGAATCTTTAGTATGTCTTTAATAAATCATAATGGATAAACTAAAAGACATTCTAAAGAAGCTTTACAACTTAAGTATATTATAACATATTTAGTCATAAAAGTCAATGTATTTCTTGTGTTTCTTTTGTAATCTTTTGTTAACATAAGAGTCCTTTAAAGCTTACATGAGAATAACTCTCATCCCCGTGTCTCCCAAGGGTTTGCCCATGTTTTCTTTTGTAATCTTTTATTGACTTTTGTCAAAGCAAAATGCTACTTTTTTGTACTTGAGTGCCTACCACACATTAGCAGACTTAGGCCAGCCCCCCCGCCCCCAAAGTTATACACAGGTTACTAACAGGTTACCCACAGGGTCTGAGGTAGCCTGTGGATAACTCAAGTCCTTAAGTTATCCACAGGCCCGTGAGTTATGCACAGGTATCACACAGGTTATCCACAGGTTCTTGAGTTATCATAAGTAACTTGGGTTGTCAATATCGTGACTATCTTAGGTACATTAGTCACAGAAGTTGACAAGTGTATGCCTGTGTGGGTGCCCTAGGACACATGAGTAACCTGTGCATAACCTGTACATAAGTACCATAAGTTATCCACAGGCCCGTCAAGGCCTCTATATGCTCGCCTAAGCCATGCCAGTGAATACCTATGCTATGACAAGGCCAAAGTATTTACGCTATTTTAGGTTATATTGTTTACATTGGTTTGCTTATGTGTTAGGTACGCACGTGCGCACAATAGATAGGTGAGGTATAAACTTGGCACGATACTTGCTTAAGATACCTGCACTACATTGGTGCGCCCTAGCACTATAATGGTGCATCGCTACAGACCTTACCATGCCTAGCTATTAGCCAATAGTGTCAATATAACGTCATATTATTGCACTACTATGGTGCATTAGTGCTATGCCTTGTTTATGCCTATATCGCCTCTAGCCCTTACCATGCCTACGTTTGCCATTGTTGGCACGTGTATTGCATTAGTATACTTGAGCGAGGCACAAGGCCAGACGCACTACTATATAGGTAACACAATGACTAACTACACTACTGACGCACAAATGGACGCACAAGGCCTAAAGCATGAGGAGTGGCTAGAGGCTAGCATGGGCGCTAAACGTGATATGTTTAACACTGCCAGAGGTGAAGGCGTGGCTATCCTAGCGTGGAAAGATACAGACTTCCATGATGAGCATCATTACATTGTCATGGCACAAAACCACAAGCTTGAGTTTGTTACGTGGACGTGGGCTAATGGTGGCTTCCATAATGGGCACTACTACAATGACAGTGAGATGGCCGCATGGTCTGACTATATGGAGCGCACATAATGAAAGACTATCTATCACTATTAACGGGCATTGTATTAGCTGGTGCTATGCAAGCGTCATTATTTTACTACTTATGGGCGATAGCATAATGAATAATATGGGAATGACTGAGGCATTATAAATAGACTTGTATTGTCAGATAGGCTCAGTGTAGAATCTAGGCCTATCGAATAACGCAAGCATTAACAATAACAAGTGAGGTTACACCATGTTACTAGGCACACACAAAATCAAGGTCAAGACTAAAGCACCCAAGGCCCGTGGTTACATTATGTATCAAGGCCCGTCTATGCTCACAGGCGCTGAGATTGTAGTAATTGCTACTATGTCTACCACTAATGACAAGACGGGTGACATGGTACAAACGTGGATATTAGACGCTAATACTAACCCTGTTGAAGCCATAAAGACGGGCGCAGATGAAAACGTGTGTGGCACATGCCCACATAGAGGTACTACGTGCTATGTGAACGTGGGCCAAGCGCCAAATGCAGTTTATAAAGGCTTTAAACGTGGTATCTATCCACAGTTTAACATGGCTTTACATGGTGCCCACTTTGCACATAGAAAAACACGCCTAGGTGCCTATGGTGATCCAGCAGCAGCGCCTTTTGACACTATGGCTTTAATTGCTAGCCTAGGCCTAGGGCATACAGGCTACACGCACCAGATCAATCATAAAGGATTTGATAATCGGTTTATTGATCTATGTATGGTTTCAGCCGATACACCTAAGCAAGCACGTAAATATCAGGCCTTAGGTGCTCACACGTTTAGGGTAGCACTAGAGGGCGATAGTCTAGCAGAGGGCGAAATCGAGTGTCTAGCAGATAGCGAAGGCCTACAATGTGTAGACTGTGGCTTATGTGACGGTACAAAGAAAAATGTCGCCATAACTGTACACGGCAAGGGCGCAAGCAAATTTAAATCAGCTATGGTTATACCTAGCGTTATGGTGGCATAATATGAAAGACTATAAACACAAGCGCCTACAAGCCTCCTTAGAGGTACGTAAACAAGAAAGGCTAGACAAGTACCTAAGCCTAGGCCTAAGCGCCTTAGGCTCCTTTATAGGCGTCTTCTGTATCATATTTGCCACACACGTGGCCTTAGGTTAATAAAAGGGTGACATAATGAATGTATCAATATACAGAAATTTACATAATGGCCTTATAAGCATTAAAAGCGCCTCTAGTGGCCTTGTGCTAGGCCATGCCAAAAGCGTAGATATAGCATGGGCCGACTTTGTTGTACATGAGGCTGGACGCCAAAGAGTGCTTAAGGATAGGCAAAAAAATGTACATGCCTACGTGAAAGGTTTACTGTTGAATACTAGAGGCTTTAAGCCTTACAAAGGGCGCTCTTTAGGGCCAGTTTACGGCGCTTTAGATACTATACACAAGGTAACAATAGTCTCTTATAACCCATACAAGGCGCCTCATTTTGTCATAAAAGGCACAAGCGACAAGGTAAGCAAGGCCAGCTTGTGTACTGTGTCGCATGATGGTAGTATAGCTGGCTTCGGTATCGAATAATCATAAATAAGAGGAGGCGTAAGCCATGAGCAAAACTAGAACTAATCAAAAGTATGTAAGCCGCTTAATACTAAAGCCAGACCTACAGGCCATGCTTAGGGCATTACGTAAGCATCCCGCCATGACTGTGGCTAAAGTATCGGGAGGCTATACAGTAACGGATGATGTAGACAATATAGCTTTACAGGCTATGATAGGCACTAGGGCGTATCTAGTGCGCTTCAATACAGGGTGGTTTTCTAATGTATGAGGATATAATAGGTCTACTATTTTTCTTAATATCACCCTTAATTATATGGGTTGTATGGGCTTATATGGTAGAATCACCAGCTAATAGAGACTATCGTATAAGTCA
>Ga0209815_1002506_pt1 | contig 11117 bp, 2 predicted proteins | sample CoawatmetaG00DNA_FD_187507 | JGI IMG/M metagenome (GOLD analysis project Ga0209815, IMG submission 187507) | Marine microbial communities from the West Antarctic Peninsula - Coastal water metaG002-DNA (SPAdes) (version 2) | ecosystem: Environmental > Aquatic > Marine > Coastal ...
GTTCTAGCAGGGCCAAGGAATTTTTTTCAAAATCTGAGATTTCATTTTGGCGAGGGGTCCCCCTTTTTGCAAAATTGGACGAGCAATTGGCGAAATGTGAATGTGACCCGGGTGAAGTTGACACGGATGTGTTTAGAATCATAATCTGTGTCAATCCACACACATGTATTCTGCTCTGCATCGCCAGTGATCAATGGACCCAGATGACGTTGGTGATGGTGGTGATTATCTGGGTGCTCTACACCATCTGGGTCGGTCTTTTAATCGGACACAAACGCTACGCACAAAGAATGAATTGCACCGAATACACCACCACTGAACTACAAGCTATCCAACAGCGGATTACAAAGCGTACCATGACAACTCGATGTGTCCCATACACTCGAGCATCTAAGTGCAGCAAACGACCAACCGATTGCAATCGGTCAACTAACCTACCAACTGGACACCCTATGTTTCGGGGGTTTGACTGGCTGTGCACGGAGTTGATTCACGCGATTGCGGTGGCAACCTACACTTCACAGACTGGTCGCTACTGTTTCCCTGCATTCATGCGGACCTGTAAGCAGTTTAACATACTAGGGCGGGCGGTCAGGCGGTCCGTCGTTGCGCAGCAATCCCATATCTCCGAGCTTTGGCTGTCAACTACAGCGGCGCGCGGACATACCAAAGCGGTCTCGTGGTTGGCGGCTGCACCATTTGTGCTGCTTGATACGTCGCGGCTAGTGATGAAGTCCTTGTGGTGTGTGCAACATAATCTACCGATTGCGCATCATCACACATACTACTGGATCCCATTAGAGACACAAGAGCACATCTTCGAGTGCTCGGATCGTTGGATCCCGTACATGCTTCTCCTCGCGGCACAAGCCTGCACCAAGAGCAGAGTGGGATTTTCATTTGACCTGATGGCACAGTGGTGCATTGAAGGGCTGGAAGTCAACCGAGCTCTCGAAGACGCAATTGTTGGGGGTGGACTGGCCATGTGCCTGAAACGCTGTGTGCAACAATCCACGTCTGAACACGACTGCAATGGGTGGATTGCCGCGTTTGGTGCCCATCTCGATGGGCCAACTGCACGCCTGACCACGGACGGCACTGTAGGCGGGGTACCGTATGCGCTCATCACCGCCATGATCACGTGCATCAACTCCCTTTACTCGCGTCAAGTCCCACCGACCGACTTGATCGAGCGGTTCCACGAGCGGCTGTTGACCAGCGACTGGTTCATTCGGCCAGGGGCGGCTCTCGCTTTGTCGGTGACACTCTGTGATGTCGAGCGACGGTCGAAGGGGGTCGACGACCTGGAACGCACCCATCTCCTCGCGAAGGTCATGTACACCCTCTGGCAACGGCGGTGGGGAGTCTTGGGGTACAAATTTAGAGAATCTCAGGATGATACAACTGTACTGGCATACATGCCGTACGACACCCATCCTGGGAGTGCATATATTCAGAGAAGTGCATTGCGCATAGACGCGGAGCTCAAAGACATCTACGAGAACGCGGGACTCATTCACCTCGCATTACTCCAAGCTCGTGCGATCTCAAATATGGCGGAATATATCGACCAGTGTAACGGATGGTTGAATGCACCCGGATCTGGTCCCCCTCGACCCAATTACACGAGCTGAGGTGAAAGTTGTTTTCGTCCTTTGCGAGTCACAAAATCTGGTGTAGGTCAGGGTGTGTGGACGCGTGTACAGTTTTGTACAATTGCGCTATCACATGAATAAAGAGCATACGTACTATAACCACACTTCGAGAAATAAAGCTGTGTACTAGCCTAACCGTTTCAAGCCGCTCATATTATGAATGGACTTATGCGCACCATCCTGCCGCAACGAGCACCCAACGGAGATTTCGGAGGTCGGTCCTTCCAGTCTTCTGGTGGACCACCGGTCAACCTACGTGCCGACCCAATTGGCTTCCCCGGTGCGCCGGATGTGCCACGCGGAAATACGCTGGGTGTGCCAGAAATTCTTCGCGATACACCGGGTCGTCGCTCAAACGTGACTGTACAGTATGCCAGAGTTGTACCGACTGGAGTCTGGGACGAATCATATCGCAATTACCGGCACACCAGTGAAACCGAGTCTCTGACAGCCGGAGAGCTGGCCTTCGTCGTGAATGATGATAAAATCAACAAACGGGGGAAAAACAACGAGAAGATGGCACGACTGGCCAGTATAGACTATGTGGTCTCCCCGCAACAGGGGACCACCGACGGCGGTGGACACCTTATTGCAGTGGAACAGATGCATCAGTTGACACACGGAAACAACGCCAGACCCGAGGTTGTCTTGGCTGAGACGACGCTAGACCTGTTCAATCTACCAAACACAACTGACGATGAAACGAAAGAATTTCAACGAACGCCATTCCTCGTCTGGCGAGGATGGGATAGAGTCGCCAACGAAGATGGTACGGGGCCATCCAGTCAGACGCCATACAACAAGGGATTGTTAAACGACGGCGATAAAACGGAATACGACGATCTGACACGTGTACGGGACCTGTGGGAGCTCATTTACACAAGTGTAGATCAGAGAGAGCGAAGCCAAACCGCGACAAATGAGAATCCCACGAATTCGATCAATCCTCCGGGGGACAATGAGGTTTTTGTCCGCGACAGACGATCCGGGCTGCTGGACGTGAATTGCATGGGTAAGTTTCGCCCCGATGGGTTTGTTCTGTACAAATTCTCCACTGAGGGCGATGCCGCCATGGAAGCAATGATGGATGCTCGCCAGAATGCAATGTACAACATTGTCATCGGTGGTCACGCGACAGTGACATCCTGGGTCGTCTACGAACAGCACACCATGCGCCAACGCCGTCTACTCACAATGCCGCGAGATGCGATCTATCTGCTCGTCACTGGTCGCTTTGTCAAGAAGGGAGATACAATTGGCGAACAGGAGGCACAATACTCACGATTTGAGGATCTCCGCTACGTACGTTCGACCTCGGAAGAGCTTCACCGAATGTCATCGGGTGGTAGACTAAGCGCCGGGAACGTGCAATTGCGCCCCGATTCAGTAGTGCTTGGTGCATGGCGTCTCGGATCTGTCGTGGACAATGCCGCCGCGCGGTCAATGCCACAAGGGGCGATCAACCCCATCGATGTAAAATCGACCATGGCCATCACAGTATCAACTTCAATCCGGTGGGTCACGTCCTACGAGTTGCATGAGACTTACTGGCACGAGACGAAAGATTCGGCGGAAGATAAGGACAAATACCACGAGAATATCAACAAATTACTAAATGACCTGAAGCCGAATGACGTGCTGGTGGAGACCCAGTACAAAACAAAGCAAAATGACACAAATACCGTGGGATTCAACCCACACCCGTTATTCGACCGGTCGAGGCCATCGTAAAACCCACTGACATTGGGACGGGAAAGGGGTGTGTTGTCGGTTGGGGACACAAAGAAGCAAGTGCAGTGTTCGCCTTGACCTACGCCGTTTATGGAGATGTGTCGGGGTTTAGTTCTCGTTGTGTCATGGGTGTATTGTGATTGCGGCACAGTCGAGAGCGATCAATGCGTGAGAACATACACACCACTTTTGCTGTCTTTGCATAAACATGAGTGAGTGTCCAAGTACTCCTTGCGGGTAATAAGGCGTGGTGCGGGACATTCGCTGCACATAAGTCGCTAACGCGGGGCGTATAGGCGACTGGATCAATTAGGTACTAAGCCGGTGCCCCCTCACCACTGAACTTAATCCACTAATGGATGTGATCGGAGCAATCGGTCCTGGTAGCACAGCGCTAGCTAACAACTTTTTAGAGGGGTATCAGCCGGTCAGCCGCAATGGCGAGGTCACACAGAATGCTTTTATCGATGCTATGTGCTGGAACAAGATCATGAGTCACAAAAATAAACCTCAGAATGATCAAGATGCGGCTCACCCGATGCAAAATGAAGATAAGCCTCGGTTCAGCGAGTGGGCGAGTGTGCAGCCCGGATTCCTATGTGTGTATGATAAGGGCCGCTCAAACAAGTATAGAAACCACACCGAGGCAGAGACTGCCGTGCCCGTGATCGCGTGTGCACAACTCATGGATTCTATGAACGACAAAGACTTTGCCTTTGCGGGGGTGACACGCAGCAAGTCCGTGCGTGATGACGACGACGTCGCAAACGGCGTTAAGCGCGACGATTTCTTTACGCTTGCAATTGGCGGTCCCGCCACGATTCTGAACAATGGCAACAAAGAGATCAAAATGGGCGACATGGTGGAGTGGACGTTTTACGATGCATCATCGGGAAACACAGGCAACCAAAAGAGACAACGCGTTGGCCCTAGACGCATACAGGTTCGCACTGCGACCAAGACGCACGCACGTGTGTTTGGACGTGCACTGTCATACGCAAAGCGAGGGGAATCATTTGACGTGCTCATCGGTAGTGCATCCATGTGACGAGTTTCGTGGGGTCAAAACTGTGCACCCCACGGTTTCGTAATGACGTATTTTTGTAGTGGTTCATCTTACTTCCATGTAATTTGCTATATAAACTTCTCTATCACGACGTTTAAAATTGAGAACGAGGTTGGGGGGGGCGTGTCCAGGGATGTGGACCTATCGCCCCGAGGAAAAACGCCCGGCATCAATCTGGATTACGCACGATACAAAGTCAGGTAAAGTCAAGTATGGTGTCAGGCCACGTGAAGACATTGATCACGTGGACCGGACCCCGATGCTGGTCACAGAGACGCGAACCGCGCTTGAGCTGGCTACACAGTCGCGTAACGCACATGTATTCGAGTTATGCACTACCGTTCAGCAACGAGGGGGTGGTACAGAGAGTATGCTAGGTGTATGGATAGATGGGTACTGCGCGCAACCCGCACGGCCATTATACCCAAATACAGACGATCCAATCTCGATATCGCTCGACAAAGATGAGTCTGACGCACTCTACGGGATGAAAAATAAACCGCTGCTACTCGCCTTTACATTCGATCGGAGGATATGCACACCACGAAGAGTATCGGTGCATTATGTCATCAATGGATACACAGCAGCATCCACTCACGTCGATGCAGACGAGCTCATCAAACTGCACGATGAACGCTGTCTCGCGATCGCAACTCCATTTCCACGTGACCCACCTCGATTCCAAATGTGGTCGAGTCGAGAGATCAGGGAAAACGCAATGGCTCGCCATAACGGTGAAGATCCCCGTCGAGACCCCCCAGAATGTGACACTGGTCTCATTCTTCATCAGCTCCAGGACATTCGAAGTACCATGATCGAGCACAAACACGATACATTGGCGCCAAGCAAGATCGCCACCAACGAAAAACCCACATTCGGCGAACCGAATCTGCAAGATGAGCCGGAAGAGGACGAGGACGAGGACGAGGACGAAGACGACGAAGACGACTACATGGAGATAAATTCGACGATGCATGGTATGAATACATTCTTGCGGGTGCAAGGTCGCCGTCCACGTCGTACGGTTGCAAATATAGACGCAGAAAAACGGAAATTTGTAGATGAGTACGTTGAGCGTAAACAAGCGCGCCAAGCGTTAAACACGCTTCTGGCAACAAAAGATTCTCGATTGGAGGCACTGCTAACCGAGGCAGACAAACAGCCTGACCATGAATGGACGGACTATGAAATCAACAATCTGCTGTACAATCTGCAGGGCAATGATAATCGAGAGCTTCGAAACAACATTGACGCATTGACAACGGCACGTCAGGGGCTCGGGAAATACGACTCCAACCAGAGTCGTCCACGACGCGAATTTAAGAAGCCCAAACCGGAAGCCATGGGGCGAGTGATACCTGAGCAGGCGCAAGCACTCAAAAATGCAACGGAAAAAGTGTATATCGAGATGCTCTGTACCCGGTTGTCTGTAACTGACGGGCCAGTCGAGGTAGAATACGATTGGGTTACAGCTCGTCCGGATGGGGACACACTTAAGACGTTATATGGTGAATGCAAACAGTGCATGGAGGGGATGGCTGCAGTCGAGGGATTCCTTAAAGATAACAAGCGCCTAGATATGCCACTCGCCGTGCAAGAAACCGAGCTGTCGGAAATGGACAAAAAGCTGCAGGCGCTCAACCTTGAGAAATGTACACAGTTGCCGGAACTTGATAAATTCGACTGCTTCAAAGCGCTGTGCCTGAAATTACAGACTAGAAAAAGCAAAGCAAGCGAAGAAATCGAAGCAGCTCGAAAATCCACTCGGGAACAGGCAACTGCGGAGGCTAGGAAGACAGCTGCGGGGGTTGCTCGACTGGAATTACAACAAGCGACGCAAGAGGTGTCCAACGGTTTAAAAGATGCCACTGCGTTGAGAAGCAAGACAGTGCGAGATTTACTCGACGGAGATGACGATGATGCTGGCATCACGTTGAGTATTTATGACAGTGCCATGACACTGCAGCAATTCTGTGAAGACGCAACGCTTGAACTCCGCGAGAAAACCAAGACACTGAACGACTTGAAGCCAGTTGACGACAATACAGTTGGTGATACCACCATCACGGCCGTTGACACACTCATCAAGCAGTGTACAGGTGATCCCGTTACGCCTGACCAAGTTAAACAATTATTGCTTTATCGTACGCTCTGGCGAGATGCCAAAACTACAATTGACAGTCTTAAGGCGATGACTATGCAGACGTACAACCAGACTCTTTCGTGGGTTGATACCAACTTCTCGTACATTGACAACCTATCGAAACTGGATGCCCTCAAGTTCGCCGAATTATTGCATACTGGCACGGAAATTACAGACGGCATCTCTACATACGAGGCTAAGATGACGACAGCAATGAAGGCATTTGTAGATGAATTGAAATCGCGCGTGAATACTGATTTGGCGAGTTTGGAAGTTGCGTACGGTAACTACCGTGATTGGCGCAAAAGTTACATTCCAGATGACAACTTTTCCGTCGACTTGGCACTGTATAAAGCCAATTTCGAGCAAATGTATAATCAACTCATCTTTTATGGTAACTTGTTGATCTCTACTGCGCGCAGTCAACTCTCCGATCTGAAACAACAGTTACCAACTCGGTTGGGAGATATTATCAAGGATCAACGTGTCAATTTGCTGGAACAGACGCGATCCGCCAACATGTACCTTCCAGCTGAATCACAGATCCCCGAATTGAAAGAAGTCGAGCCTGAACAGACACCAAGCACGTTGACCGAATTGAAACTTGGCTTTCCACACACAGTCTTGCAGTATTTGTTGAAACAGCAATGTAAGGACCAGTCGGGCGTTGTTTTGTCGCCACCGGCGGGACACCTAGATGCCGCATTTGTAGAGATCAAAGACACGCAGCTGGTGGAATTCACCTCTATTTTCGATCGGTGGAGTCAACTCGAGGATAAAGTCACCGAATTCGAGAGGTATGTCAATGCCGGCCAATTGGTTTCACCGAACGATTACTCGGAGGATATCTATGATTTAGATACCATGTTCAAGCCACTGTTAACACAAATTGCAAACCATGAATTGAATAAATACACGGAGCGGGTCGAGGCACAGTGGAACATTGGTCAAGATGTCGCCAAACTGATATGCAAGACTGAGATCAATTACAAGCGCATTCAAGATGCAATGAAGAGTACGTATGATACCATCGACGTCCTCGAAGGCATTTTGAAGGAGGTTACGGCTGCCATGAACGACTTAAACCTGCTTTTGCAGCAAGTCAAGTTGCTCAATGAGACCGAGGAGATGTCCACTGCTTTTAATTCCTACATCGAACAAATGTTCTATTTCCAGAATGCCCATTCCCAATTAACCGATTGGATCGCATCGATCCCTGTGCCAATGCAACAATCGACAGCGCCCACGCCAGTCCCGATACAACCACCCCCACCCGTAAAGAGCACCGACTACACCCCGGTTGAGATTGAGGACCTATTAAACATGACATGGCTTGACGATGTCCCTGCGGTCGATGCTGTTCACGACCACGTGAAGGTTGACGATGGTGGAGGTGGACCTGACTTGCGGTCTCGAAATATGAAAACCTCGATTTCCAAACTACGGGATGAACTACAAGAAGAGCCCCCAATACGAGTTACCCCAATCGTTCGTGCCAAATTCGTACCAAAACGAGATGAATTGTCTGCACGTGACTTAAAGAAGAAAATCATGACGTATGTGAATGACTTGACGAAACGGCTGGAAATGTATGCACCTTCGGTTGGTACTGTCATTGAGAACGAAACGGTAGATGTCCCGTTTCCCCAATCAATACAAGACCAATCACTTGCCGAACTGAAGGAGATTGCAATCGCCATTTTGGAACGAGACCCAACGAGTGTCGCGAATCGTATTGCCGAGCAACGACTCCATTTCGAGACAACTGAGCTCCAACGGGAAAAACTCCGACTTGTCCCATTGAATGGGGAACTTGATGGGCGACGTCTGGATTTAATGAGTAAGATGACGCAAATGGAGGCGACGATGATCTCTTACGACCAAGCCGTTGCAATTCGGGATCAACAAAAGGTCATGCTAACCAACTTTCAAGCGGATATACGTCAACTAAGAAAGCTACTCAAACTCGACACGATAACGAGCGAGGTTGCCAAGACGCAAATTGCCATGGTCATGGATGCAGCCACAATCCCGAAATCTAGGATTCTTGACGTGCAGATGTCTCTAAAGAAGACGACGACTCCCACATTTAAGAACCACCAAGCTCAGATGAAAACGTCCAAGTCGGCGTATGCGGAAACGAAAGGCAAACGAGATCATCTCATGGCTGAAATGGATCGAATCCGTAACAAAGTCACATTGGCAAAGGCGGAGGTGCAAACCACCAAGTTGTACAAAGATGAGATGGCAAAACAGATGAATTTGGCATTATCTCAGAAGGACGAATTCTTGCATAAATACTCGAATGGGAAGGATGGGATGCTTGGACTGTTTTATCAGGCCATGACTGCGAACAGTAACCTGCAGACAGCCAAGGCGACCGCAAATGAACTATGCGGGCAGGTGAACTGTATCGTAACTGCAATGGGGCAGAACAGGGTGGCGTTCATGGATATCACCAAACTCAATTACTTCCGGGAGGTATATTGGACAGTGTGGACCCAGTTCGAAACAAAGTTCGAAGAAATTGTCAATTCAATCAAGACGACTGTCGTCCGCACCGACGAACAAACGCAGAAGGATACGGAGAAACGAATGAAGATCTACGAGAAGCACGCCATCGTCGCGTTGTCTACCGTGCTCGCGACTCTAACTCGTGAGACCACCGAATCGACTGCGTTCCAGGCGGCATGGGATCGGTTTCCACGGCTCGATACGTTATTGTCGGTGGCCTTGCACCCACAAATCAAGCGTTACGCACACGCTTGGCATGACAAAGATCAATCGCCAGGTCAAGTGGAGATGAACGAGTGGCTTGTGGGATTTGTTGTTTCCGAGTACCAACAGGCAACTAGTAATTGGTCTACATGTGTGTCCAACAATGGGCGTACGATGCGGGAGACGTTGGGCGACTTATTGATTGAACTCCGTAAGCAAACAATGGCCGCAAACACTCTGGCAAACGTCCTAACCAAGTTAAACTCCGCATCTGGCGCGATCATGCGTCGAATACGAAACGAGGTTACCGACCGCCACGACGGTTTATTCCAATCCGACATGTCCGATGTATTTGTCGACAAAACGACACGGTCCATTCGAATCAATTTCGTGTTTGAAGGGGTGATGCGCAGTTTAAACGACCAAATTTCAGAGTGGGCACGGACCGCCGATGGACTGGCGGAGATGAAGTTGACTTCTCAGGCCATGAATTATCATATCATTGCGGGCGAGATCAAATACATCTCCGCCGTACTGTCTACACGTTCAGCTGATGTCTCTTCTCTATTCGAACTCGCAGACGGGTGGCGAGAGCTACTAGACAAAGTTGTCAAAGCGGCACTTACAACGGAAGTTGACACGACTGCTGACGCAGCGAACTATCAAGCGAAGGTGAATGAGCTCCATCAAATGGCGGTGGTGGTCTATACGGCACAACTGGCCGAGTTGTCCTACGTAGACAAACTCAAGGAGACGATACGGGGCTACACCCTAACGAAATTCCAGAGGACAGAACTCATCAATGAGATGCAATTGATTCGTAAGTTCAAGAAAACACTTGAGAACAGTTATTCCAAATTTAAAGCGATACAGCACAAATTTCAGCGTGGTACCGCGACCCTCGCTGGGCGGATCGCTCGCGGCAAAGAGAGGCGGGATAAAGCTGCCCTTCGACCAATGCCGAGGCAAGAGCAAATGCGCCTCTTCCTACTGGAGTTGTTCAACAACCCAGCATCTGCAATTTCTCTGACGCCATTGCAGACCAGGGATACACTCTTGCGGGCGGATATCGAGTGGGTTGATGGCCATGTGAGTACCACGACCTTCAAAAGTCCACTGGATGGAGTTCGCCAATTGGAACGTCGTTGGAAATCACTTCCGAAGTTCAGTAATGACGAGAAGACCCTCGCTGACCTGGAACAACTGACCACCATCGACATTGGCGGAGAGGCGCAACTATACCGAGTCGAGCGCGCGATAACGCATGTAGACAAGCTGATAGAGTGGGTTGAGTTGCACGCAATACATCTGCGTCAACCGGTGGACGTTCGCGACAACAACGAGCCGGTGATGAACACCACTGGTTGGACCGCGCTGCAGTCGCCTTTGATTACTCCACAGTTGCATCTTCTGAGTGTATCATCTTATTCACTCCAAAAGGGGTCTGACCCCGACGATCTTCTCCATTCGTCCGACAAAGCCCAACTGACGCGATGGATCGAACCACTTCAAGATCTCGCAGCACGCTTGCTTACCGATGTGTATCCATGTATGCCACTACGGCGGCTCTACACGACGACCGATGGATCCAAACTACCAGGATGGAGCCCCCATACCGCATTTTCAGCTTCAAACGCATGGATCGATGGCATTGAGACCAGCCTGTCGAGTCTGCGACTGGACGTCGGTTCTTTGATCTGCCAGTATCCGAACGTAATGGGATCTGCAAGCATACCACCCATGGCGGTCGTGGCACTTGCGGCCCAGACTGGAGCAGGGCGAAATGAGGAGATATCTATAGATG
>Ga0209815_1002509_pt1 | contig 11112 bp, 9 predicted proteins | sample CoawatmetaG00DNA_FD_187507 | JGI IMG/M metagenome (GOLD analysis project Ga0209815, IMG submission 187507) | Marine microbial communities from the West Antarctic Peninsula - Coastal water metaG002-DNA (SPAdes) (version 2) | ecosystem: Environmental > Aquatic > Marine > Coastal ...
TCCCTGGCATGAGAGAGAGTTTGCTCACAGGCTGCCAGACTCTGACTTTGCTCTTGCAGCGCGACGGCGCCATCGTTGACCGCCGCGCAAACGCCCGCCCACTGGCGATTAAGCTTGCTCAGCGTTGTCGACGGGCCACTTAACCTGGCTACTCGCCGGGCCAAACTATCAAGCTCTTTTTCCAGCCGTTCCAGCTGTTGAGCTTTGGCATGTTTACCAATCAGCAGACCGTCAATTTGAGAGGTGCCGCCAATCGTTGCGCCGCCAGCCGTTAAACCGGAGGCCATCAGTGCTTTACGTTCGCGCCTGAGTTCATCACGGGTCGCGGCCATCTTGGTTCGATCCAAGATGATGTTCATGAAGCCCCGGGCTACCGGGTCCTGGGTTTCGATGAGTGTCGAGACCATTCCCACAGTAGGAGATTTGTTTTCGCGCAAAGCTAAATCTGGGTTGATAAGGCGTGCTCGCCTTATGCGCGGGCTTTGTTTCTGAGTGGCTTCGTAGATCTCAAGTGCGTGACCAAAATCTTCTGTTGCAACTACAAGAGCTTCACGATTCGGCCCGAGATAGGATTCAACAGCTTCTTGCCACTCTGAATCAGTGATCTCACATACATCACAAACGGGCACCGCCTGAATGCCCTTCTGCTTTAATAGCTCAATGGTTAGGCTGGTTGACGGATGAATGTCCGAAAGCCCGTTCTTCAACCTTTCAACTCGTGATTGAAGTGCTGCGCCATCATCTGTGATTTGTTTCAGTTCATGGCTGACATGTTTATCTGCTGTTTCAAGCCGTGTGGAAATTTCATCCAAAACCGGTCTGGCATCCAAAAGATCCGCAGTGACCTTGGCGGTATTTTCGTGATCTGATGGACTGAGACTGGCAACGTCAGCGCGGGCAAGAAGATCGGAACATTCGACCCACCGCTCCGCCAGTTGTTCAAAACTGGTAATATCCAGAGTGTCAGCAAAGCGTTGGCGCGTGATTTCACCTACCGTGTTTCTGAGGGAAGTGGTTAGCTCAGCGAAACGGGTAGTTGCTTGCGTGACATTTTGCTCCGCCGCCTCGACGGTTTTACTCAGACTTGCGGCATCTGAGTATTGCCATGCTATCAGAGCTTCCTCATGACGCTTTTTGAGTTCAGGCAGTCGAGGGGTTTGTTGCTTGATCGTCCGCTCTGCTTCTTCAAGCTTGTCTTGCTGCTGATCCAGACGGTCCTCTAGACCGCTGTTTCGTTCATCAAGCCGGGCCACTTCAGCCTCTTGTGAGACCCATAACTCAAAGTGAGCATCAGTCCGGTGCTTCGTCACCTTATCTGCTTCAGTGATCAAAGCTTCACGAGCCAATTTGTGACTCTCCGCGCGCGTGATTTCATCCTCAATGCGGCGGTGCTCAAGCAGATCCTCACGAAGCTGCTCTGTTTCTATAGGTTCGGGTGGCAAAATGAAATCGCGGATAAACGAATCAATCGGACTATCCATCTTCAACTGCAACGCACTGGACAATGTTTTGACCAGCATTTCGGGCTCAATTTTCCCGCTGCGAGTTTGATCAACCGACATCATCTCGGCGAACTTTTCGCGCATAATCCTTGCCCCGTCGATCATCTCGTAGCTCATCGAACCCCGGTACTCTTTGGCGGTCAACTTCATACGATCAACAAATTCACGCCACGGTAAAAATGTGTCCTCCGACGATAAAAGGTCTACCTCGGAGACATGGCGCCCTTTGATGATGTGACCACGAGTTTCAATGCTGGCCGATTGCTGAGTAGCGTGGATAGAGACCCCAAACGAATAGGGCTGCTGGTGATGGTCGTACCAATTCAGAAAAATGTAGGTATTGGCACTTTCCCGCTCGAACGTGGTGACATCGTTTTCTTTGAATTCGCCCAGCGCGTAGCTTCTGGCAGAGCGTCCCGACGCTTTTCCGTCGGAGGCGGCGTTGTAGCTAATACGCCTTTGATCTCCTCCCATCAGAACAAACTGGATAGCATCAAATATCGTTGTTTTCCCGGCCCCATTCTCACCCGACAAGAGAGATGCGGCTACTCCCACCTCCAGGGTTTCCAGATCCAAGAGATACCACTGTGCGAAAACAAAATTTTGAAGGAAATGCGCTGGCATTGGGTTATTCAGCGTTGTCATCAGACGCCTCCGCAGGGTCAGTGCTCAGGTGTGACTCATCTCCGGGTTCTGAATCTGGAGCGTAGCTGTTCATGAAGTTTTCGAGCGATCCAAGAAAGGCCGGGCCTACCACTCGCGTTATATTGGGCAACACCGTCACATCAGGAAGCCTGGTGTCCGGATCTCTGGGCCCAAGTTCAATGATGCCCCTCTTTCGAAGGGTATCCAGGGCCTCGACGGTAGCGGTCAGTATCGGTCTTTCACCTTTAACTTGCTCATATTGATTAAGCAGCTCCACGGTTGGCGGCGTGACGCGGCCAAGGTCCGTGCGCCCCATCGAGGCCTCAGTGTCATACATTTTGCGCAATATCAGCAGAAACACGGTGGCCGTGACATCCAGCTGGCTTCCAGTGCCTCTGGGCAGCACCCCCACATACCCAAAGTTGCGATCGTAATACCAGTCCATGTCCAGTGCATCGAATAGCTTATGGAAGTATGTGGCATTGTCCTCGCAGACTTTGAAGTGCTCTTTCTGCCCTCGCTTACCTTTCCAGACCCACTGCTTCTGGAGCAGGTAGGCAGCTGTATTTCGAAGAGTATCGGCGTAGTCGTCGGAGTTTCGCGACGCAATTTCTTTTAGCTCTCTCAGCACAATGTCATTAATCATTTCGTGATATCTCCGAGAAGGCCTGCCTGGTGATAATCAATCGACGACCGGCCATGTATTCAAGCTGTGTCCATTCGTGCTCGTCGAAGGTTACGCTGTACTCAGCTAACAGGGGATAAAGAGCATGGGTTTTGGAAACACCTTGCGCCAATAAGCGCAAGTGCAACGCTGCCATCATGTCGTCAGCAGTCTTGATGGTCAGGTCATCGGTGGTCATCTGAGCTCGGTCGCCCATATTTGTCTCAATAAAGCTCACCACCCGGTCAGGGTCATACCTCTGGAAGTGTATGTGCTCTTGTTTGAGCTGGTTATAGGCTCGCTTTTCCCACAGAGGTTTGGATTGCCTGCGAACCGTTGCGACCGCCGGTACCGATTTCGCCTTAGGTTTGGCCAAACGGCTTTCGGAGATCAGTTTTTCGCTGATCACCGGACTGGGCAGGGTTTCAATCGAATCATCCCGACCAATAAGATCGAGCAAATCCTCGATCTGTTGGCCTATATTGCTGGGAGTGTGCACGGTGTATTTAATTCTTTCATGCATTCGACGAGTAATGCGCCGCGCATAGTCCTGTGTTTTTTTGAACAAGGGCCCAATACCGTCAAACGCAAGACTCAGTCGATCCAGATCGGCTTCGACCATTTCAGTCGATGGATTCGCTATATCGTCCCGCTGGTATGCCTTAGCACACACCTCCAACCGCTCCGGACTAAACCGTATATCACTTACCAGCTTGCGAATTTTGCTGGCGTGAAGGTTGGGGTTGCCCTTCAACGCGAGTTTCTCAATGTTCGGCAGAAATAGCTCACCCAGGTACTCTTCAAAGTAGAAATTGAAGTTCCCACTGCCTGACACGTCTCCGCCGCTAATCACATAGTGTATTTCGCGAATATTGCCCACGAGGGCTCGGAGGCGGTTGAGGAAGCCTTCCATGTCATCGGCTGCTTTCCGGATCAAAGACCCATTGGCCGGATCCTTAACCACTTCGGCAAGATTGGAGCGCACCGACAGGCAAACCACACCAAGCGATGGGTGTTCAGCACCCATACTCCTGAGGAATTGCAGTAGTCGCCTACCTTCTTGAGCCATCCAGACCACATAACGGTATCCGATTTCCAGCTCTTCCCGGATCCATCCTGTATCGCGCAACCGGTAGTAAACATAATGTTCTGGGCTTTGTGGGGTGGTTGCCGCCTCACCTGATTCAATTTCCAGGCGTAAGTGACTGTTGGCGAGATAGTCGCGAAGAAAAACTCTCACCTGTAGTGGCGTCGGCTCATCCGCCAGCTGCGCCGGATCAAGAAACGCATCGAGCTCTAATAGCAGGTCGAGCATTAACCGCCCATTATCGCCAGCGATCGCTTTGAACAAATTGGTGTTAAGTGTGGCGAAACTCACCGACGCACCCCTTATAGATTGGTACCCGGACTTGCCGGGTGGTGCCTATTTTATACACCCCTATAATTAATATCGGTAGATGATATTTATACAGTATTGACTTAAAATTCTGGGCAGACGAACACAATCAGTAGCTGAAGGGCCCTGCCATGCAGTATTTGCATTACATAAAACCAGCGATCACCGCAGATACTAGCACTCTGTCTGCAACGAATTTGGCTGGTCGGCGGATTGAGGCCGGGGCCTTTTCGCACCCACAGTGGCTGCGTTTGTGCTTCATCGAACGTCAACTATTATGGGAGCGGCGGCTGACCACTACCATGCTGATGGAAACGTTTGGAATTTCGCGGCCTCAGGCTCAGAAAGACATCAAGCTCTATCAGCAGCTCGCTCCAACAGCGATGAAACCCTACCAACTTGGTATTCCCTACCATCAGCCAACGGAAGGCTTTGAGCCGGTACTATTATCGGGAGAAGACCTCCAGTGGCAGTCAATTGAAGATTACGCGCCGCCCAGTGCTGGACATGCCACAGAAATGCCCATGCTTAAGCGCCGGCATAATTTGCCTGTTCTGGCTCGATTGTTGTCGGCTATTGAGCACCGGCGGTCTATCGAAGCTGTGATCGCAACAATGAATTCTCCAAAGGGCCGCACCAGGCGTTTAACTCCGACAGCTGTTGCCTTCGTTAACAACCGTTACCACGTTCGTGCCTTTTGCTGGGACCACATGGGTTATCGAGACTTCCTTATCGGCCGTTTCAAGAGCAATCCAGAAGTTGTTACGGCACCAAGGAGCGGTATGAGCTCGGCAAAAAATGCGCCCGCATTCGAGCAGTGCAGCGGAGTACCACCTGAAGCGGATACCGATTGGGATCAGATGGTTGAGCTTGAGTTGAAGCCGAACCCTCACCTAAGTGGTGAGCAGCAGGCATTAATCGCATCTGATTATGAGCTTGAAGAAGGTGGCGCCTGGAAGCGTGTCACTATGCGCAAACCCTTGATCGGGTATTTTCTTGTCGACAATCGCATTCCTTCGAGTAAGGTCGAATACCATATGGCTGCCCACGATAACCCTATAGCTTGGCCTGTCTTTGCTTGTACAGCCGACTCGAATAGGCCTGCACACGAGATTGGGTTCAAACCTGACTAAGCCGTCAATCGCCGGCCTAGTCCAGCCCAAAGCGGTGTCCAGATGCTAGCGAAACTTCCGTGCCCAAGGTCGCCTAAGGATGCATCACTTTACGGGCAAAACCTGGTGAAAATATGAACAATCGCTGTTAGCCGCCATCATCACTGCGTCATTTTGTGACGCGGTAATGGAGCGCGGATCTTTCAGCCCATGCGGGCTATTTCATGGGGCGTGGGAGCGTAGCGGCAAAGTCCCAAATCAGGTAGTTACGTGGATAGGAAGTGGAAAGGCCGCATATCATCGATGCGCTGTCTTGCTTCTGACACGGTGGATAGCCTTTAGTCGGGCAATTCCAAGGCCCGAGGCTAAGTTCATGGATTCTCTCCTTGCCGTGTGACGATTGTCATTGGGCCTATGCTTGTCTGAATGGTGAGTGTGTCATCGGTCTGGTCTGCCCTGCATGCAGATCAATGTCTGCTGGCCAAGGGCTACTTGCGCACGCTTCTGATCGGTGACACCGAAGACTTCGAGTTGGCAGATGGTCAGCGTCCGCCCGGAGCGTACCACCGTGCCGACCGCTTCGAGATAGTCGCCTTGCGCAGGAGCAAGCAGATTGATCTTAAATTCGACGGTCAGCACAGAGCTATCCGATGGAAACACGGTTAATCCCGCATAGCCACCGGCTGAATCAGCGATGGCGCTCGTTCCACCGGCATGAAAATAGCCATGCTGCTGGGTAAGAGTCTCGTGAAAAGGCAGTACAATGCTTACCCGTCCACGCGAAACCTCGTTTAACTCGGCGCCCAAATGTTGCATCAGACCTTGGCGAGAGAAGCTTTCACGGACAATCTGCTCGACCTGAGGATCAAGGGGGTAGGATGGAATGGTTTGGGACATGGTTTTATCGGTCCTTCAGGATAGAGAGACTGTTAAATCGGGGTGGCCGCTTCTCCAGGAACGCGCGCATGCCTTCCTCGCGATCGGGCAAAGAGAGGGTATAGTGGAAGGCGTCTCGCTCCTTTCGTAATCCCTCATTCAATGTCAAGTTGGCGCTTGAACGAGCATTATGCTTAATGAGCGTCAATACCTCGCCTGGCAATGATGCTATGTCAGCCACGAGCTTACGGCCCTCTTCGAGGAGAAGGTCTGTGGGCACGACTCGTGAAACCAGACCACTGCGCTCGGCTTCACGCACGTCCATTCGGCGCCCAGTCAGCAGTAGATCCAGCGCCTTAGCCATGCCAAGTAGACGTGGCAAGCGTTGAGTGCCGCCCGCACCAGGCATGGTGCCGACCCGGATCTCGGGGTGGCCGAATACGGCGTTTTCGGCGGCTAGAACAATGTCGCACATCTCCACCAGTTCGCAGCCTCCGCCAAGCGCGAAACCTTGCACCAATGCCACCACGGGCTTTGGGAAAAAGCCCAGATGCGCGCAGCAACCGGCGAAATCAATGGCGCGCGCCTGCTCCTCGTCCATGCCAAGCATTTCTTTGAGGTCAGCGCCAGCCGCAAAGTGTTCGCCTTCGGCGCGTAAGAGAACTACCCTCACCGCAGCGTCGGCTGCCAAACTCTCAAGCTGAGCAGCCATCGCGTCGGTCAGTGACCGGCACAGAGCGTTGCGGGCTGCCGGTCGGTTGATGACCAGCTCGGCATAGCCGGCGGGTTGCAAGTCGCATCGAATGAGATTTCGATCGCATGTTGTTCTCATGTTGTTCTCCTGTGAAATTTGCTCCGATGCGCTGGGGCCATCAGGACCGTGGAGACCCAGGCGGTCATTTGAAAACCTAATATGCGATGCTGTCGGTCTCCAAATGCGAATATCTCAGATTGGATTGAGTTTTTTTCACTCGACTGGTCGGCGTCAACCCTCAAGAATCTGTCTTTATGAATTTAACGCCGGCCATTGGAACCTGGAACCGAGAGGAACCCTAGCGGACGCGAAAAAAGAGCGCTGGATCCCGTGCGGGGCGTCCGAACCGACGGTGGTAACCGCTATGACTGGGGCGGGATCTTCCTCGGTTGGCTCCTGCTGGAACTGCAACACATGCAGATGCGGCAGGAATGGATGCCCACAGGCAGCGCCGAGGGGCGACCGCATCGAATCTACCTCGGCCGCCGAGCCGGATCGCCATCGCGACGAGGAGTCTTCGTCATGACCGTTTTCGCCATCGCCCAACTCACAATCCACGACCGGACCGCCTACGACCGCTACCAGGCCCGCTTCATGGATGTATTCCGCAGCCACCGGGGACGTCTGTTGGCCGCGGACGAGCAGCCTCGCACCATTGAAGGCACCTGGCCGCACCAGAAGCTCGTGCTTATGTACTTCCCCGACGAAGCCGCCTTCCATGACTGGGCGGAATCGGCCGAGTACCAACGCATTGCCCAGGATCGCAAGGCCGGCGCGCAGGCCGTGGTGCTGCTGGTCCAGGGTCTCGCTGTGAATGGCTGAGCCCATCGACATTCGCGCCGCCGACGGCTATGCCCTGGGTGGATTCGCCTGGCGCCGCCCCTGCGATCCACGACGTCCGCATCCGGTCGCGGTCATCAACGCGGCCACCGCAGTGCGCTGTCGGTACTACGCGCGCTTTGCCGACTGGCTCCACAGCCACGGATGGGATGTGGTGACCTACGACTACCGCGGCATCGGCGAATCGCGACACTGTGGGCTGCGTCGGCTCCAGGCCGACTGGATCGACTGGGGGCAGCACGATTTCGAGGGTGTGCTGCAGTACGTCACCTGGGGATTCCCCGGCCAGCCGATCGACGTGGTCGGCCACTCCGCCGGGGGCTTCGTGATCGGGCTGGCCGAGTCCGCGCACCGCGTGCGGCGCATCTTCACCATGGGGGCCCAGTACGCCTACTGGCGCGACTATGCGCCAGCCGCGCGCCGCGCCATGTTCCTGCGCTGGCACGTGGCCATGCCGTTGCTGGCGCGGGTGCTTGGCTACGTGCCGGCCAAGCGCCTGGGATGGATGGAGGACACGCCCAAGGGCGTGGCGCTGGACTGGGCGCGCATGGGTCCCCGCTTCGAGGGCACGGTACGCCGCGGCCGAGAGACGCAGGAAGGCGAGCCCGAAGCCGAGATGCTGGCGCGGCGCTTCGGCCAGGTGCGCGCACCGATCCTGGCACTGGGTATCGAGGACGATCCGTTCGGCACAGTCCCGGCGCTGGACCGCCTGCTAGACTACTACACCGGCAGCGAGCGCCATCACCTGCGCTTGGCCCCCGCGGCCATCGGGCAGGCCGAAATTGGCCATTTTGCCTTCTTCCACGAGCGCTTCCGCGAGGCGCTGTGGCCCCTGGCGCTGGACTGGTTGCGTACCGGCGAGCCACCGACCCGCCCCTCGGCGCCCTGACGCATCGACCTGCGGACGATCCGCAAGCAACAGGAGGCACGACATGGCCGCCTGAGGTTCTGGATATTGGCTGCGGTACCGGGCGGGTTGCCGAAGCGCTGTCCATGGATCGGGCCGGTCAGGTGGCGGGCGCCGCCATCATCCTCCGGCTGCGGAAGACGCGACCAATCGATCTGCTGTAGGTTGTTCATTGCTTTACCACCGCTCGTTACCTGCCAGCCAAAACACGTAGCTCTTCCAGCCGGCGGGTTCGGCGAAGCGCGCGTAGGCCCGGATGGCATCGGGGTTGTCCTCGGGGACCAGCCAGCGCAGATGGACCCAGGCGCGTGATCGCCCGGTATCGGCGATGGCCATGATGAGCCGCTGCGCGAGTCGTTTCCCCCGTTCTGCGGGCAGAACGTACAGGTCGTCGAGTTGGCCCGACCGCCCTCCGGAGATCGCCTCGGGCAGGTCGAAGAACACCGCGAACGCGACGAGTTCGTCGCCGAGAAAGCCGCCCAGCACTTCCGCGATCGGATCGGCGATCAAGGCATCGGCCCGGGCCCGTGCGTCTGCTCCGGCACCATGTCCGTGGCGCATTTCGTCACCGTAGGCGGCCAGCAGAGCGGCAAGCGCAACGGCGTCCTCGGCAACGAGCTGTCGAAGCGTCACACCGTCATCCGGCAGGGTGTGCTGATCGCGCGAGTGTGTGGCTTTCATGGAGGCGTATGCCGGCCCCGTTGCTGGGGTTTCGGGTCGGTTCGATCGTGATTCATCCGCATCGGCTAGCCCACCGCCAAGCCGAACGCCCCGAGCTCTCTCACTTTGCCACCATCGACGGCGGCAACGGTCAGGGTATCGACGAGTCCGCCGACTTCGAGACCGTGATCGTTCAGGTCATCACACAAGCGCTTGGCAAGCCAGCGGTCGCTACAGGCACCCATGGTGATATGCGGGATGAATGGAACGTCAAGACGCAGGTGTTCTGCCAGCACGCCCCTGTACAGATGGTCATGAAGCCGCGACAGATCGCTATAGCCTTCGTCCGGAACCAGGAACACGTGGGCGCTGTCAGTCTGGTGATCGGTGCCGAGCATCGCATATCGACAGGTGAAGCGAATTGGACGGGCCAGGTTGCTCGCCGTCTCGACATGCGACATGTACACGTCCTCGCGCACGTCGGTACAACCAAACGCCATCGTGAAATGTGCGCCGACAACGGCAAACTGCGGATCGTATTCATGGCGAAAGGCTTCGATCCAATGGCCGTCATGATCTGAGAGCACTGGGTAAGCAAGCGTGTAAAGCAGTCTCATGGTGCGGCTGATCTCCTTTCGCCTAAATTCCGGCCACCGTTCTCCGGCGGACATTGTTCGCGCAACCAGACGCGCAAGGCGTCGGTCCTCGCCCAGGGCGGGTGGATACACGAGGTGGAAATCCGCACCGGCCGGGACCTGATGGTCGAACCAAGACTCCAGCAAGCCTGCCCGCACCGAACGCTCCGCGAGTTCCGCCACCACCAGGCACAGCTCCGTTTCTTCGGTGGCCGCCTGCGGCGCGAGGCCGCAGGAATCAATTCAGTGGCACGGGGACGCGCAAAGGCCCCTCATCTTCCTCAAGGCGTCAGTGTCATCGTTCTGTCCCGCCGCATCGGGCGATGACGGAGGATCGCCGCGCCGGGGTCGGGTCCCGCTGGGGGCGCAGCAGGTACCAGAACAGCGCGGCTGTGATCAGCGCGCCCCCGGCCAGTGCGCCGTTCCCAGGCGCCTCGCCGAAGGCCAGCCATACCCAAAGCGGTCCAAGCACCACATCCAGTATAGTGATCAGTCCCGCTTCTCCCGCAGGAATGCGTCGTCCTCCTTCGAGGAACAGCAGGAAGGCCAGGGCCATGGCGACGATGCCCAGCAGCGCCAGGCTCGATAGCGCCTTCGGGTCCGGAACCTGCCGTGACATGAAGGGCAGTGCGGCCACGGTGCAGAGCAGGCACCCCAACGTGTTGATTTTCAAGACGTCCAGCCCGGGATGGCTTTTGACGACGATCAGGAGTCCGCCGAACGCAGATGTCATGAGCAAGGCAAGCGCGCTGCCGAGGAGATGGCCACTGCCTTTGGGTGCACCTACGACGATCGCTACCCCCACCAAGCAGCATGCGCCGGCGGCGAGGACGCGTGGGGAAAGCGGCTCGCCCAGGATCAACCTCGCCAGGCCGGCGGCGACTAAAGGTAAGCAGGCGTAGATTAGCAGGACGTTGGCTACCGAGGTCAAGGTAAGCGCGGCGATGTACGCCACCGTCGCCACCGATACGAGGAAGGTGGCCCCCCATCCTACGGCACCGAACGCGCCGCCGCATCCGCGCAAGGCCAGGGCCAGCCCCGCGAACAAGGAACGCCAGCCGACTATGGTCCATGCGTCCAGGCCCGTCAGCCGGACGAACAGCCCGGCCGAGCTCCAGCAG
>Ga0209815_1002511_pt1 | contig 11111 bp, 10 predicted proteins | sample CoawatmetaG00DNA_FD_187507 | JGI IMG/M metagenome (GOLD analysis project Ga0209815, IMG submission 187507) | Marine microbial communities from the West Antarctic Peninsula - Coastal water metaG002-DNA (SPAdes) (version 2) | ecosystem: Environmental > Aquatic > Marine > Coastal ...
AGCTTATATTGCAGTAAATTAAAGGCTTTAACTAATATCAGGTATTTGGGTAGATGTACTCTCTCCGCCTGTACAAATGACAAAGCTGAAGTGAAAACTTCGGCTTTTTTCATTTTTAAAAACGAACAAATCATTATGAAACTACATCCTTTAAAATTCACGCCTGTTTTTAAATACAGACTTTGGGGTGGAGAAAAATTGAAATCAGTTTTAAATAAAGAATATTCTGAAGATAATATTGGAGAATCTTGGGAGATTTCAGATGTAGAAGATGGAGAAACAGTTGTTGCCAATGGTTTTTTTCAAGGTAAAACTTTGAAAGATTTAATTAAATCTCACAAAGGAGAATTCTTAGGTAAAACTGTTTATGAAAAATTCGGAAATGAATTTCCGTTGTTAATTAAATTTATAGACGCAAAAACTCCGTTATCTATTCAAGTGCATCCAGGCAATGAAGTAGCAAAAGAACGTCATAATTCATTTGGTAAAAATGAAATGTGGTATGTGATGGAAGCAGATAAAGATGCTGAGCTGATTGTTGGTTTTGATAAAAAAATAGAGAAGAAAGATTATAATACTTATGTTGCAGGTGGCGCTATTTTAGACGTTATGCATCATGAAAACGTTTCAGATGGAGATACGTTTTATATTCCTACAGGAAGAGTGCATGCCATTGGAGCTGGCGTTTTGTTGGCAGAAATTCAGCAGACTTCAGATATTACATATCGTATTTACGATTATGATCGTGTAGATGCTAAAACGGGAGCCTTAAGAGACTTGCATAACGACATGGCAATAGATGTGATCGATTTTGAATGTCACGATACATACAAAACAAGCTATGAGACAAAACCAAATGTATCTAATACGCTAGTACATTCACCTTATTTTACCTCTAACTTTATAGTTATTGAAGGAACTTTACAAAAAGACTACTCGAACTTAGATTCTTTTGTGATTTATATTTGTGTTGATGGTGCTGTAGAATTATTGCATAATAAAAAAAGTTTCTCACTTAAAAAAGGAGAAACTATTTTATTGCCAGCTTCAATAAGTAGTATAGAATTGCAATCTCTATTTGAAAAAAGTAAAGTTTTAGAAGTCTATTTATAATACCAGTTTAATTTTATAATGTTTTGTAAATAAATTGAATTATTTGTTTAATGAAATAATTTCAAAGTCTTCAGCTTTTTCTGCAAAAGCGAACATTTCTTTGGTTTCTACTGGTGGTATTCTCAATTTTCTTTTGGTTAAATCTATCCAGGCACCGTATACTTTTATAATGGCAGAAAGCTTTCCTGCTTCATTATAAACTTCGTGTATAAGTTTCCAACGTTCGTTGTTTTCGGATAATCCCTGTAGTTTTAAATTTACAGTAATATTTTCTCCTAAATGAATCTCTTTTCTAAAAGAGGTTTCTTCTTTAAATAAAATAGGTCCTAAATTATGCCGTGTAAATTCATCAATAGAAAAGTTGTTTTTAGCAAAATAACGCACTCTTACTTCTGCAGCATAATCGTTATAAGCAGTATGCCGCATATGCCTATTTGGGTCAAAATCTGCCCATTTAGTAGCAAAGGATACTTGAAAAATCATGTTTTTAGGATTTAAAAATCCCTGATAAACGTATTGTTTTGTCAGAGATTATAAATTAGTTTCTTACGGTGTCTGTAGTATTTTTTAGTTTTAGATCTTTTAAAACATTTAATGCTTCTGCTACATAAATATCTTTGGCTAGGTTTTTATGCCAAGCAGTTCTTTTATCTGCTAAAACGCTGTCTTTTTCCATCAATGGAAATTCATATTTCGGAGACTCAAAATTGAGTTTAGTTTCGTTTTTAAAAGCACTAGTATATTTCTTTGAAGCAATTTCTAATAAAGCACTTTCTTTAGAAAAATCTTTAAAATTTAGGGAGTAAGAGGTGTCTTCTTGATTTTCTTTTAACCATTTTGCATATTCATTTATCAGCTTAAATTTTTCATCCAAAGCAATTCTGTTTTTACTTTTGTTTATAACATCAGAAAAATTCTCATAAGAGTTTGTTTTGGTGTAATTTGCTTGCGGAACTTTATCCCAAATTAAAGCACCAGTTAAGTCTCTTTCTCCAAACTTCATATAACTATACTTGTTTGGCATTGCAATATCAGAATACACGCCTTCAATCTGAGTAGAGCCTCCATTTACTCTATAAAATTTTTGAATGGTCATTTTAATAGCTCCTAGATCTTTTTCGTATTTCGGATAAAAACTATTAATAGGAATTACACTTTGTACAGTTCCTTTTCCGTAGGTCTGGTTTCCTCCAATAATTACGGCTCTTCCATAATCTTGCATGGCAGCAGCAAAGATTTCTGATGCGGATGCAGATAGTTCGTTCACTAAAACAACTACAGCACCATCCCACTGCATTTTAGGATTTTCGTCATTTTTTACAATAGGATCTTGACCTCTATATTTTACCTGTACCACTGGCCCTTCAGTAATGAATAAACCTGCAATTTCTATTGCTGTTTTTAGAGAACCACCGCCATTATTTCTTAAATCAATTAATAGGCCAGATACATTTTCGCTTTTTAGACGTGCAATTTCTTTCTCCATATCTTTTGCAGAATCTCTAGAATCAATATCAGAAAAATCAATATAAAACCTTGGTAAATCTATTAAACCATATTTTTTTCCTTCTTTTTCTACAATAGTAGATTTTACAAAAGTTTCTTCTAATTCTACAACATCTCTAATGATAGAAATAATGCGTGTAGTACCATCTAATTTTTTCTTAACCGTTAAGCGAACTTCAGTTCCCTTCTTTCCTTTAATAAATTTAATAGCGTCATCTAGACGCATACCAACAATATCTAAAGGTTCTTTATCTGCTTGTGCAACTTCTAAAATAACGTCTCCAGCTTCAAGTTCTCCTTGTTTCCATGCAGGACCACCAGAAACTAACTCAAAAATTTCGGTATAAATTCCTTTTTTTAATAAACGTGCACCAATCCCCTCTAATTTACCAGACATATCTTGATCAAAACGTTCTTTTGTTCTTGGAGCCATGTAGGTTGTATGTGGGTCAAAAGCTCCTACAACACTATTTAAAAAAGTAGAAAACCAATCTTCATGTTCTAACTCTTCAATTCTTAGATAGAGTTCATCCATATTTTTTAGAACTTCTGCTCTGGCTTCTTTTTCTAAGTATTTAAAAGATTTTTTCTTAATTTTAGAATCTTTTTTAATTTTAGCGTCTTGTTTTTCAATTTTATCTTGAACTCTACTTAGCACATTTAATTTTAACTGTTTGCGCCAATAGTCTATTAATTGATTTTCGTTTTTAGCAAACGGAACCTTATCATAATCAATATCTATAGTCTCATTTTTATTAAAACTAAAGGGTTGGGCTAATAACTCTCCGTAATAAGATTTTGCATTTTTAATTTTTTTTGTAAAGTTGGCATATACTGTATTGTAAAAAGAGACATCATCTTCTAGAAGTTGATTGTCTATTTCGTATTTGAATTTTGAAAATTCTTTTAAATCTTTTTGAGTAAAATAACGTTTACTAGGGTCTAAACCCTCAATAAAACTCGTGTACACTTGTTCCGAGAAGTCATCATTCATATCTTTTACAACAAAATGACCTCGAGTTAAAATGTTTTTCAAAACATATACTAATATTTTATCTTTTTCTGGATCTGTATTTTTAATATTTTGATTGGCATGTGAAGCAGTAAAAGATAATGAGAGTGCTATTAAACTGATACTTATTTTATTTCTTAAGTTCATAAATGTGTTGTGGTAATATGTAATGTAAGTTTTCTTTTTTCTATTTTTCACTACTAAAATAATGACAAATTATTAAAAGCCATGCTTGTATTCCGTTTTTTATAAAAAAAAAGAAGTTTAATTAAAAATTGGCTTAACAAACTTACAGAAAAATGGGTTCTTAAATTCTTTACAAATTGTTAAAAAGATACAAGTTTAAATGAATTATATTTGTAGCTAAATAATTGAATATGCCAGAAAAACCTTTAATCTTAGTTACAAATGATGATGGTATTACTGCTCCAGGAATTAGAGCGCTGATAAAAATAATGAATAAGATTGGAGATGTGGTTGTAGTTGCGCCAGATAGCCCACAGAGCGGAATGGGTCATGCCATTACAATTGACAATGTTTTAAGATGCAATCCGATAACAATAGACGATGGTCCTCAGTTAGAATATACCTGTTCTGGAACACCGGCAGACTGCGTAAAAATGGGAATTAGCGAGATTTTAAATAAAAAGCCAGATTTATGCGTTTCTGGTATAAATCACGGTTCTAATTCCTCTATAAACGTAATTTATTCGGGTACGATGAGTGCTGCAATAGAGGCAGGTATAGAAGGTGTGCCAGCAATTGGTTTTTCTCTGTTAGATTTTAAATGGCATGCAGATTTTAAAGCATCAGAAGAAATTGTAAAGAATATTACTTTAAATGCGTTGTTAAACGGAATTCCAGAGGGTGTTGTATTAAACGTAAATATTCCTGATTTAAAGAGGGAAGATATAAAGGGAGTAAAGATTTGTAGACAAGCAAATGGGTATTGGAAAGAAAATTTCGATAAACGAAAAAGTCCGTTTGGAAAAGAGTATTATTGGCTTTCAGGAGAGTTTGTAAATAAAGATAAAGGACAAGACACAGACATATATGCATTAGAAAATGGGTATGTTTCTGTAGTTCCTGTTCAATTTGATTTGACAGCGCATCATATGATTCAAAAACTAAATTCTTGGGAACTATAAAAAAAGATATTTCAATTGGTTTTCTTGTGGCATTATTTGCAACTTTTGGTGGCGTATTCTTGTATTTAGAATATTTTTCTAGATTTTCTTTTGATACTACTTTGCAAATGATAAAAGAAGGTAATTTATATGGTAAGATTTTAGCCTTGGCAGCAATTCCTAATTTATTTGTATTTTTTCTTTTCATTAAAAAAAAAGAAGATAATAAGGCAAAAGGAGTTTTAATAGCTACTTTTTTAATTGCATTTATAACTTTAGTTTTAAAATTTTTCTAAAATGAAATATTATATAATTGCTGGTGAAGCTTCCGGAGATTTGCATGGTTCTAATTTAATGAAAGAACTATACAAACAAGACGCAACCGCAGACATTCGTTTTTGGGGAGGAGATTTAATGCAAACCGCTGGCGGCACTTTAGTAAGTCATTACAAGGAAAGAGCTTTTATGGGTTTTTTTGAAGTTTTAAAAAATATATTCAAAGTAGTAGGTTTTATAAAGTTCTGTAAAAAAGATATTGCAGTATTTCAGCCAGATGTACTAATATTTATTGACAATTCTGGTTTTAATTTACGGGTTGCAAAATGGGCAAAAGCAGCAGGTTTTAGAACACATTATTATATTTCTCCACAAGTTTGGGCTAGCAGAGCAGGCAGAGTAAAAGATATTAAAAGAGATATTGATACCTTGTTTGTAATTCTTCCTTTTGAGAAAGATTTCTATAAAAAGCATGATTGTGAAGTAGCCTTTGTTGGGCATCCTTTAATAGATGCAATTGCAGATAGAACTCAGGTTTCTGAGAACGATTTCAGAAAAGAACATGCATTAAGTACTAAAAAAATTATTGCTTTATTACCTGGAAGTAGAAAACAAGAAATTACTAAAATGCTTTCTGTAATGTTGTCTTTAATTACCGATTTTTCTGAATATCAATTTGTGATAGCTGGCGCACCTAGTCAAGACTTTTCTTTTTACAAGCAGATTATTGGCGAAAGAGAAGTGGCATTTATCAATAATAAAACTTACGATTTATTAAGTGTTTCTTATGCTGCATTAGTTGCTTCAGGAACTGCAACTTTAGAAACTGCTTTATTTAAAGTACCACAAGTTGTTTGTTATAAAGGAGGGTATATTTCATATCAAATAGCAAAAAGAATTATTACCTTAAAATTTATTTCTTTGGTAAATCTAATTTTAGATAAGGAAGTAGTAAAAGAGTTAATTCAAGAAGATTTTAACAAACAAAATCTAAAAGTAGCTTTGACAAATATTTTAGAGGTTTCTAATAGGGAAAATATATTCTTAAATTATTTCGACTTAGAAAAGCAATTAGGAGGAAAGGGCGCCTCAAAAAATGTAGCCTCTCAAATTGTAGCAGCTTTAAAATAGCATACTATAATTTATTTTTAGTAACTTTCGGTTGCTATGAAAAGGTTGTTGAAGTATGTGCCTTTGCACTTCTTGGTGTTTTTAATTTTAGGAATCGGAATTCAATTTTACACACAAATTTGGACATTCGGTTTTCTGAAGCTGTTCTTCGTTTTACTACTTTTAGCAATTTCTTTATTTGCATTTCGGAAAAAAAAAGGGAGTACAATCATTGCTGTTATACTGTTTTTTTCAATTGGTGTTTCAGCCGTTTACATTCAAGATGCTAGGAATTTTAAAAATCATTACACTCATTTTTATAAGGAAGAAACAAAAGTTGTTTTAAGAATTTCTAAGGTTTTAAAACCTGAATTTTATCAAGATAAGTATGTTGCAGAGGTTGTTCAGATGCATACAGGTAAAACTAGAGGAGCTGTTTTATTAAATATTCAAAAAGATAGTCTGCGAGAACTACTTGCCATTGATGATGAAATTTTAGTGAATGCAGAGTTTAAAAGAGTACCCCCTCCTTTGAACCCTAATCAGTTTAATTACAAAGAATATTTAGCAAAGCAAGGAATTTACCATCAGTTATTTATAGAAAGTACACAGTTTTTGCAACTTTCGAATACAAAAAGTTCTTTGGCAGGTATTTCGGGAAATTTTAGAAATAAAATTCAGAAATCATTATTAAAATACAACTTTAAAAGAGACGAACTTGCTGTAATTACTGCCTTATTATTAGGGCAAAGACAAGAAATTTCTAAAGAATTATTAACAGATTATGCTAGCGCAGGTGCTATTCATATTTTGGCAGTTTCTGGTTTGCACGTTGGTATTATTTTATTAATTCTATCTTTTCTATTCAAACCTATAGAAAAGGTTAAAAACGGCACTTATTTAAAAGCATTGTGTATTGTTTTATTATTATGGATGTTTGCTTTTATCGCAGGCCTCTCAGCGTCTGTAGTAAGAGCAGTAACTATGTTTACTTTTTTAGCAATTGGCCAATCTTTACGGCGAAAAAAAGTAGGGGAGTTCTCTTTAATTTCCTCTATGCTATTTTTATTAATTGTGAAACCTATATTTCTATTTGATGTTGGTTTTCAATTAAGTTATTTGGCAGTTTTTGGTATTATTTGGGTGCAGCCAAAATTAGTAGCTCTGTATAATCCAAGGTTTCTAATTGATAAAAAAGTATGGCAACTAATTACGGTTTCTATTGCTGCACAAGTAGGTATTTTGCCTTTAAGTATTTATTATTTTCAGCAATTTCCTGGTCTATTTGTGTTGTCTAATTTAGTTATTATTCCATTTTTAGGGGCTATTTTAATTGGTGGTATTTTAGTAATATGTATGTCTTTACTTCATGTATTGCCAAACTTTTTGGCTTTTATGTATGGTTATGTAATTTCTTTAATGAACGACTTTGTTAGTTGGGTTGGCGCACAAGAGCAGTTTTTGTTTCAAGAAATTTCTATTTCTTTTGCAATGATGTTGGGCTGTTATCTTTTAATTTTTTCTGGCATTTTATATTTAATTAAGAGAACTCCAAGAAAATTTATATTTTTTTTGATCGTGGTTTTGTTAATTCAAAGTCTCTATTTTTTTGAAGAGAGAAAGGCAATTGAGAAAGAAGCTTTTATTGTTTTTCATAAAAGCAGATTTTCTATAATAGGGAAAAGAAAGGGATTGAAAATAAAAATTCAGCAGCATATCGATACACTAAAACCAGGTAAAATTAATATGATTAAATCATATGTTACAGCTGAATATATCAAAGATGTTGAGAAAGTAAACTTTAAAAATTTTATTCAATTTAAAGAAAAAAATATTTTAATCGTAGATAGCTTGGGCGTATATCAGCTAAATAAATTGGTGCATCCTATTGTGATTTTACAACATTCCCCAAAAATAAATTTAGAAAGATTAATTCATAGATTAAAACCAAGTCTTATTATTGCAGATGGTTCTAATTATAAGAGTTATGCAAGCAACTGGAAAAAAATTTCTATAAAAAATAAAATTCCGTTTCATGATACCCGCAAGAAAGGAGCCTTTAAATTAGAATATTAAATCGCTTTTTCAAGAATCGAGTTAGCAACTTCTAACCATTTGTCTGGTCCACCACGAACATAACCTGTTTTACCAAGGCTGTATAGGTTCATCTTTCCGTTGTCTAATTTTTCTACATTCACAAAATGCACTGCAGGATACCCTTTTACACCAAACATCTGCTGTAGTTGATAGTTTTGTGCCTTTATTTCATCGGTTTGAGCTGTTCTTCTGGGGTAGTCTAATTCTATTAAAATAATTTCGGTAGACCATTCTTTAAAATCATCAGTATGAAAGACTTCTTTTTGTAATTTAATACACCAACCACACCAATCAGATCCGGTAAAAAAGAACATCACTTTTTTATTTTCTTTTATAGCTAATTGTAAAGCTGCATTGGTATCTGTATGCCATGTTACTTTTTCTTGTGAAAAACTATTGATAGAAGTTAAGATTGCAAGCAGGAGCGTAAGTAATATCTTTTTCATTATTTTAATTTTCCTTATTTCTTGTACTTTGCTTAGTGGAAAGCATTTTTCAAATTTACGAAAATCTTTTTGTTTACCGAAGGTTTCGTTTTTGGACATAAAAAAAACCTCACAAATTTTAGTTTATGAGGTTTTAAATATGTTTTTATTTTAGTTATCTGCTAATTCGAATCCTTCTGTCTCGTTATTAATTATATGCTCATTATCCTCAGCACCGTGCGTTAGTTTCTCTAAGCTCTTGCGGAATAACATTACTAAAAAACCGAAAATAACACAGAAAATAGCAATTCCTGTAAAAATCACGTATTCTCCTAAATTTTCAGAAGCTTCACCTAATAATCCTGCTAGTTTATTTCCAAATCCTGTCATTGCAAAATAGACACCCATCATCAAAGAGGCATATTTTACAGGAGCTAATTTTGTTATGTAAGATAAAGCTACGGGAGATATACATAACTCCCCAATTGTATGAAATAAATAAGCTAAAACTAACCAATACATAGCAGAAGCTCCATTAGATTCGTATTGAGCTGCAGCAGCCGTCATAAAAAAGAATCCTGTTCCCATTATAATTAGACCTAAAATCATTTTAAATAATGACGTAGAAATTTTGCCTTTTAATTTTCTGTTTGCCCAATATCCAGCAACAGTAGTTCCTAAAAATATAATAAACATTGCATTTAAAGATTGAAACCACGATGCTGGTACTTCATTTCCTATAAATGGTAGAGAAAAAGATAAAATTCTATCCGTCTTATCCGATGCATAAAGATTCATTAAACCTCCAGCTTGCTCAAATGCTCCCCAGAAAATAATTACTAATAAAAAAGAAATTAATAAGACAACTACTCTGTCTTTTTCTATTTTACTTAAAGGCTTATTCATTGCATCTTTTTCATCTTTATTTTCAGAAGCTCCAAGGAAATTACCAACACTTTTTAGATACTTTTGGCCAAAAAGATATTGAACTAAACCTGCAGCCATTCCTATTCCTGCTAAACCAAATCCATAATGCCAACCATAAACTTCTCCAACTGTACCAACTATTAAACTTGATAGAAATGCACCTACATTAATTCCTATATAAAAAATTGTAAAACCTTTATCTCTTCTTATATCTCCTTGTTTGTATAGACCACCAACCATTGTAGAAATGTTTGGTTTTAACAAACCTACACCAGCTATGATTAATCCTAAACCTGAATAAAAGGCCCACATTTCTTCAATAGCTAAAATACTATGTCCAGCTACTAAAAGTATTCCTCCATAGAGAACAGATTTCTTTTGTCCAAGAAATTTATCTGCGATCCAACCCCCAGGGATAGAAGCAACATATACAAGCATTGTATACCATCCATATAAAGATAAAGCCTCACCATTGGTCCACCCTAATCCTGAGTTTTCACCTTGCGTTTGTGCTACTAAGTATAAAACTAATATAGCTCGCATTCCATAATAAGAAAAGCGTTCCCACATTTCTGTGAAAAATAATACATATAAGCCAACTGGATGGCCAAAAAGCTCTATTTGATGTGGTAATTTAATCGTAGTATCTGACATAATTATCTTTTAGTTTTTATTTGAATTATTAATTAAATGGGTTTCTATAAAATTTGTCATTTTGCTATCTACATTTAGACGCGTATTTTTTCCTTTGTAAATTCCAAGTATTCTGTCCGGTGTACTAAACATATCAAATTATTTGTTGGATTCATTCAAGTTATTCATTCTTTCTATAGAAAAAGTACCATTCCAAATTTCATTTAATTCTGCAGTATTGTTGATTACTATTGTGCTTATTTTACAACTAGCAAGTAAAATAATAGTTGCTAAAATGAAGATTCTATTCATTAAGGACACCGTTTTTAATAAAGGTTCGTCAAGTTTACGTAAAAATTCGTAAAAAATGTTTTAAAAAACGAGAAATCTTGAATATTGTGTAATGTTTTAGCGGATTGATTTATATTTGTTCTAGATAGATTATAACACAAGAAATGAGTAAGAAAATATCGGGTTTTTCTAAGTTTACAAAAGAGGAAAAAATAAATTGGTTGGCAGAAAACTATTTTAAGAATAGTTCAATTACAATTGCTACCATAAAGCAATATTGGAACGATACTGAAAAGTTGCAAGAGTTGCATGACGATTTTATAGAAAACACGATTTCTAATTTTTATTTACCCTTGGGTGTTGCTCCAAATTTTTTGATTAATGACGAGGAATACGCAATACCAATGGTTACAGAGGAAAGCTCTGTAGTTGCTGCAGCCTCATTAGTTGCCAAGTTTTGGAGCACAAAAGGTGGCTTTAAAACAACCGTTTTAGGAACTACTAAAATTGGACAGGTACACTTTATATATGCGGGTGAAAAGGACAGCTTAGAAACCTATTTCAATAATAATAAAAGCAAACTATACGTTGCAA
>Ga0209815_1002513_pt1 | contig 11109 bp, 6 predicted proteins | sample CoawatmetaG00DNA_FD_187507 | JGI IMG/M metagenome (GOLD analysis project Ga0209815, IMG submission 187507) | Marine microbial communities from the West Antarctic Peninsula - Coastal water metaG002-DNA (SPAdes) (version 2) | ecosystem: Environmental > Aquatic > Marine > Coastal ...
AAATAGATATGCTTTAAGTTATCAGCTACATCGTCTATTTTATTCTTATCCCAATAATCTTTTCTATAGATATCTTTAGCACCATCTTTAGTAAGGTTCTTGATATCTACGTCAGGATAGAATCTACCAGCTATACCAAAGTTGGTTTCACCACCTAAATCTTTTGGGTCGTGAACGTATCCACCCTCGTGTTCTAGTGTTATTTCTATAATTTCGTCAAATGTTGTTAAAGTTTTATCACTTTTCATTGGTTTACTCCCTAATAACTGAATTATGTATTGTAAAATGTTGTATATATTCATTAATAAATATCAGTTTAGAATTATTTTAACTTTAAAAACCTAACCACACAATATCTTCCCATTCCAGAAAGTTTATCTGTTTGTTTTATCATTTTAACTGAATCAACAGCGTGCTTTAAACTTGATGGCATAACCATCAATTGATTTCGTTCAAGTGGTATCTCAATATCATAGTCGGTAAGATAGATATTACCACCAGTAAATGATTTAGGTTCTTCCCACAACCAATACATTATTGATATTACAGCAATATCTTTGTGTGCTTTATAATAATCTGAATCTTCATAATATGCTACAAAGGTGTTGTCAGAGTTTGTATATTCCCATACATCATAAAACCAACTCATATTATTTAGTGTTTGAATTAATTTAGAATCAGTATATATTTTATTCATTGTATTTAATATATTTGATGTTTCTCTGTTTGAATATAAATCATCTAAATGAATTTGAGTATTTTTTTTATGTTCTTTAGTTGGTAGGTTTACTCCATCTTCAAATTTCATCTTAGGTGTTAAAAACTTTAACTCAGTAAGCATTGATTGTACGTCTTTTTCTTCAAAGTAGTTTTTTACTAATAGATATGGTATTGGTTCTGTATGTGCTATATATTCTAAATTATCACGAACATACCCTTTTCTTTTATCAAATTTATAACCTTTTATTTTTTTTTGAGTCATATTCCCTCTTTGTTTAATCACAACTTAATTATAAATAGTATATGAATTTACCACATACAATTAAATTAAACTATAATGTGTATAAGTTTACCAGCAGTACCATCTTGACCCGCACCACCAGCTTGACCACTTGCAGATGAACCAGCTCCACCCAATTCTCCACCAGTTAAACTTGTAGTACCTATAGACGTGGATGTTGTAATAAGAACTATAACTCCACCAGTTCCACCTGAACCACCACCTCCACCTCCGCCTGAAAATTCACCAGATGCACCACCAGCTCCACCTGCTCCACCAGTCGCTCCTGCGGTAGAATTAATAACATTTGATAGAGCTGAGGCTTGTCCTCCAGGTTCTCCAGCATTTCCACCTTCACCTCCACCAGCATCACCACTTCCGCCTCCACCGCCTCCGCCTCCAGCACCACCTGGATTTAGTCTTGGAGCAGTGTCAGTATCACTCATCACATCTCTCATCATTTGTGCAATATGAGGGTCTACTACCTCTAATCTTGTTGCGGCTGTTGTTTTTGAACCAGCCGCTCCTATTGAACCACCAGCTCCTACAGCCATAACTTATCTCCTTTTAAATTTAAATAAAAAATTAACATTATTCAGCTCCTCCAGCTTGACCTGCGGCACCTTGTCCACCTTGTGCTTGAATTGTTCCATTGTTTACAATATTTCTTGCAGATATAAATACGATTCCACCGTTTCCACCAGAGCCTCCGCCGTCTCCACCTGAACCACCTTGACCAGGTGAAGCTCCACCTTCTCCACCAGCACCACCATCACTACCAGCTTTTAATGTTCCTTCTCCTGCACCTTCTCCTGGTGTTGCATTTGAAGCACCTGAACCATTATGTGATATAATATAATTAGCATCTATAGTTAATGTTCCAAAAACAAATAATCTGAAACCATTTGTTACAAATCTTCCTGAACCAGTTGCATCATCAAGTGTTAAATCATATACATACCAATCACCTCGCATAGTCCAACCAGCTTGAGATGAAACTCTTGTACAAACTATATCACCATTAGCATCTAAAATTTCTAAGTTGTCTGTTCTTGTTCCAATTCCATTACCACCATCAGCGAGTGTGCAACTTTGATGTTTTAATACAGCAGTACCATCACCACCAAATCCAAACAATCTTGTTTTTTCAATTAAGAAATCTTCTCCACCTATTGTTCCGTCTGTTTCTATACTGAATAATTCGGTAGTATTGCTTCTAAATACTACTCTACCAGCTGAAATTTGAACATTTGATTTACTTGAAGCTACTTCACCCATTGTAAATGCAGTACCTGTTAATTGAGCGTGTGTTGTGGTGTTGGTTCTTATCTGAACACCGTTTGACGGGTCTATTACGATATTTTCTTGATTTGCTGCTACTTCACCAAGTGTCATTACATTGGTATCTATGTTAAAAGTTTGATTTCCAGCTTCGTCAACCATTGTAATATCACTTGAGTCAATGGTAAGTCTATCTCGTGTTCCGTCATTAAGTGTAATTGTTCCACCTACTAATGTAACATCACTTCCAAATGATGCGATATCAGTAGTGTTGTTTCTAATTTTTACACCTGAGTTTTCATCAATGAATACATTTCTTTTGTTTGAACCCACTTCACCTAATGTAATATCTCCGTCAAATTTTGCTAATACCGTAGTGTTGCTTCTAATACTGATTCCATCATCGGAGTCTATTAATACATTTCTCTTACCTGAACCGACTTCACCAATAATTGCGTCTGCTCCAAATGAAGCTATGACAGTAGTGTTATTCCTAACACTCATACCTGCATCGGCATCAATTAAAATATTTCTCTTACTTGAACCGACTTCACCAATAATAGCATCTTCACCAAATGAAGCTATGACAGTAGTGTTGTTTCTAACACTCATACCTGCATCAGTATCAATTAAAATATTTCTTTTACCACTCGCAACTTCACCAATCACCATATCAGTTCCAAATGAAGCTAATTCGGTGGTATTATTTCTAATTTTTATACCAGAGTCAGCATCGATGAATATGTTTCTCTTTGAACTTGCAACTTCACCTAATGTGACATCTGTTGCAAAGGTAGCTAATACGGTAGAACCATCTTTGACTTTCATACCATTAGAATCTATCTCAACGTGTTCGTTACTCGTATCTCCAATGTCTACAACACCACCAGCTAATGTTATGGTATCTACATTATTCTCTCTTATTGTAATACCTGATGTTCCGTTAATCTCAACTTGGTCGGTTGCACTACCAATAGTAACAACACCATTTACCATTGATATGGTATCTGCGTTGTTTTCTTTAATCGTGATACCTGATGTTCCGTTTATAGTTACTTTATCTGTGGAACTTCCAATGGTTACTACACCACTTGCAATTGCAATCGTATCTACATTGTTTTCTCTAAGGGTAATACCACTTGAAGTAATAGTTACTTTGTCTTGAGCACTATCTTGAATTGATACTCCACCACCAGGTGATAATACAATAACATCATCCGTTGCTCCGTGAGCTCCACCGATTGTCCAAGTAGTTCCTCGTAGTTCTGCCATTGTTGTGCTGTCATCTATAAACCTAACACTTGTTGAATCTATCGTAATGTGTTCAGTTCCAGGTGACCCAACGGTTACATCATTGGTTAAGAATGCTCTATCTGTGAATAATCCAAAACCAGGACTTCCCCCTACAAGTGCACTTGACAGTCCACTTAAATCACCAAGTCTTACTTTTAGTTCTGCATCAAAGACACCACTACCTGTTCTTTCTACCATATCCATATAAGGTGTGGTTTGGTCATTTGGATTTGCATTTAATTTTATGAATCCAGTTCCAACTTTACCTGTCGATACAATCACCTGACCTGTTCCATAGGTTTGACCTGCAACACCTTGTTCACCAATTGAACCACTTGAAGCAGCGTCAAGAGCTCCACTACCACTAACTGATTTTTGACCATACCCTCTTGTAACAGTAAGACTACCACTAAAGTTTGTATCACTTGAAGAATCTTTTCTTGAAACACTTACAACCTGCATATATTCAGTACTAAATCCAGTAGCACTTACCTTTTTAGCTGTAATAACTTCTCTTGCTGTGAAACCACTAACATTTGCAACTTGAATAATCGAATCATCTGCTGCTACATCACTTGAACCTGTAATTGTAGTTGAGTTTGCAATATATAATTGACCACCAACTGCGTTTACAGTTTCTTTTTCAAACACGGTTGTTTTTAATGTTCCACGTATTCTAGCTTCTTCAACTTCTAAAAATCCATTTCCTTCTGCTGATATTCTCCACCCCTTGAAACCACTCACATAATCTGATGTTTCAAGTAAACCACTTGCATTTATAATTAGATTGTTAGATGAGATAGTTCCTGCAGCAAGTTTCCACCCACCAATATTACCTTTTGAAGCTGATACAGCACCATCAACTGTTACACTAAATGGAGCATCTGCAAATGTAGAATCACCTAATTGCATTCCAACATCACCATCTACTATGAATATATCATCACCACTACCAAGAGAAATACTTTTACCAGCTGGATTTAATTCAAAATTTGTTGCACTTATTGTAGTAGAACTTAATGTAAAACCACCAATTTTACCACCAGTAAATAATACACTTGAACCTGTTATTTGTCCAGAACCACTTAAAACTAAAGAACCTTCAAGACTATTAATTCCAATTGGACCTATAGAAAATCCACCTATAGAACCAGAACGGAATCTAGCATTACCTCTTTGGTCGATAGAAGCAGATGCATTGAGGGGAGTAGCAGTTGCACCAGCTATTTCTGCTGGGAGTATTAGTGAGTTAGCAGCGACTGAACCTAGTACAGTAACACCATCTGTTATAACACCACTCTGCATTAAAAAATTTGATGCAGTAACATTACCATCTGCTGAAAGTGCAAACGCAGATGAACTAATTTCTAGCTTTCCATTTGAACCACTAATATAGTTTTTGTTAGTAGCTGCATCTTGTCCAAAAAAGAATACTTTACTTTTTACATCAAATAACGATGGGTTTGTTCTAAATTTAAAATAACTTTCATCAGCTCCCGATATACCATCGTGTATCTCTAAACCAGCACCAGTATAATTATCAGGAGCATCTGGTAATACAGAACCACTCCATATCATAAATCCACCGTGACCTGTATTATCACCAGCTGATAAACTAGCAGTTGGGTTTCCAATTGAAGCACTTGTAAATCCAATAAATCCAATAGACCTCATATAAGCTGAATTAACTCCAGCAGCTTCAATACCTTTATCTTGTATATTACCTATGAATAAAGAACCCGTAAGTAAGTTATCAGTACCAGCTATAATAAGAGGTGCACCAAGTATAGGAATATCTAATTTTTCAGTAAGAGTGTCAACTGCATTGTGATTGATATCAAAGTATTCTACAAAAATATCTAACTTGTCTGGTCGTGAATGTGGAGTTGGTACAGGTAATTGAATACTATATTCGTCAGGTGAAAATCCAGTATCCATTGCTGGTCTTAGTGATATATCACTAACATACCATTCACCTGAATCAGCTCTTAATTGTAAAACAGTATCAGTATTTATTAACCTATCTAAATTAAAGCGAGGTGTAAATGTATGTTCTATTCTATCAAAGTCTTGAATACCACTTATATCTTCATCTAATTCTAAATAAACCGTCTTATCGCTATCAGGTTCTGTAAGTTCTGCTCCAACATATGTGTTAGTTGTTAACCTCTTAGATGTATTTAAATTTGAACCAGATATATGAAAGTATAATTTTCCCTCACTTACAGTACTTCCTTCAGCATTAGAAACTTTTTCAGTTGTTTGACCCTTCACTAACATTGATAGTGTATAAACAACACCTTTTCTAATAGTAAATGGAAAATCTTGTTTTGTTTCAGCTACAATGGTTTCATTTAAACCACGATTAGACCCACTTAGATATAATGAATCTATATATTGACTACTATTATGTGAAGCAGTTACATTTGCAGCTTTTGTTAAACTATCAAAGGAAGAAGCTGACCAGTATGCATTCAAATGACCACTACTTAAAAAGTATCCCGTTCTTAACATTCCAGACGGTGAATTTGTATCTCTTAATAATTCAGGTGATTCAATAACTGTATCTGCCATCTGAGAAAATGCACTTGTATCTGATTGCATCTTTCCATGTACTTTTACCCTATATACATCTCCCGAAAACGTTCTCATATTTTTAATTGTTAAGTCTACATAAGAGTTTTTTTCAAAACTTGACGAGAATGTGGTAGTAGCTACATCCTCAAAACTCATAGATATTGTAGCATTAATAAAATCATCCACTTGCACAGGATTTTTACCATCTTTTACAAAAGCTGGTGGTGGTTCAAATACTATATTCCCAGCACTACCAGTGATAGTTGGTATTTCAAATACTGGTACTTTATCTATTTCAAAAATTTCATCATTAACTATATTAGCTATTTTTGTTTCAAATTTTGGAACGGTTATTTCTGTCTCATAATGATTACCATCTTCATCTTTAGCTGTATATTTTTTTGTATGTGCTGGAATTGTAACAGTTCCACCCTGCATTTTAGCAGTTAAATTACCATTTGGAATTTTAATTCTCATTGCAGATTGTTCTTTTGAAGCAAATCTTGGTCTTTTTCCTCTTCTTTTAACAACTGGTGGTAACCCAGCGTGAAGACCAGCTTTATATTTAATATTTTCAGAGAGGTTTATTATTTCTTTATTTGGTTTAGATACTTGAGGTATTACATCATCCTCTTTCTCTTGAGATCCAGTCACCTGAACTATTGGTATATCTACTATATCTGCTCTTGGTGTTGCGGTTATTGGATTTGTTATATCTGTTGAGGTAAATATTCTTTCCGAAGAAGTTACTTCGGTGTTAATACGTTTTTCCTTTACTACTTCTACAGCCTCAACTACTGGATCTTTGTAGAATCGTATAGATTGATTATTTATAACTGTTGATAAATCTAAGTTTATTCTTTGTTGGAATTTAACGTTATATGAGTTTTTAAATTGTGTAGGGATTTGAAAGTCTACAGCATCTGGTTCTATTTCACCAAGTATGGTTAATATAGCAGTACCTTCTCTATTTATAGGTGGTGGATATACTTCAACCGTGACAAATCTATATGGTAAAAATGGTGCTACTTCTTCACCTATCGAGTCTACTGGTGATATATAAACAGTATTTCCACTAGAATCTAATATTTCCATTTTTAATGGAACACCACGTTTTAAAAACCTAGAACCAAATATCTTAAATGCAGAACGACCTTGTGTTATAGTAGACGCTAATTCTACAACATCAAAATATTGATTTTGTAAATCATCTACTAATACCTGAACATCTTGTAAGTTTTGTGATATTAACCGTCTTGCTATAAATCCCATACTATAATTCTCCCAATATACAATAAATATTAGTTAAGTAAATTATTTGAATAAAGTGGTTAAAAAAGGGTTAAAAAGTATGTATTGTATACTTATTTATATGAAAGATAAATTTGTAAATATAAAAATACGAAAAGAATTTCGTGATATGATTAAGGAATATTCAAAAAATCACGGCTATAAAATGTATGCTCTTATTGAAGAGATTATAAAAGAAAAATGTACGAAAAGAATACTATATTCTAACCAAAATTAATGTTACTATAATCTTTTTCTTTTTTGATTTCTAATAACGTATCTACCGCATCTCTCATAGAATCTATATGAGATACAATCAATGTAAATTGGAATTGTGATTTAAGATATTGGAATAAACTATATACTGAGTTTAGGTTATCTGAATCCATTGTTCCCCAACCCTCGTCAATAGCTAAGAAGTTACTTCGTGGTAAGTTAGATACATTAATTAATGCAACTCTAATAGCAAGAGATGATATGAATCTTTCCATACCACTACTCAATTCAAGTGGCCAAACATTATCATCATCATATACAATATAGTTATTAATGTTCTTACCATCCATTTCAAATAACATTTGGAAGTCAACGAGTTGTGAAAGAATATTGTTTACTTCACCCTCAATAGTTGGAAGTGCTTTTGTAATTAAGTCGTATGCTACACCATCACGTTTTACAGCGTCAAGATAATATTGATACGCTTCATACTTCTCTTCCAGTTCTTCTACTTTTTTAATATTGTCTAAGATAGTTTTTCTTTTAGTATCTACAACCTTTATCTCACCAAACATATTATTAGCATTATCAGTAACCATATCAAGACTATTGTTTACATCATCTAGTTCTAACTCAACTTTTTTAATTTCATTCTCTATTTGTTGATTGAACATTATATCATTTTCTTGTTCGTAATACTTTACTATTTTTTCTTCAATAGAAGTTAGTTGATGTAAAACATTCTTACGTTTTTCTTCTAATAAAACTTTACTACTATTAGTTTCATTCATCAATGTTGATACTTGTTGTAATTTATTTATATTATCATCTAAGTCTGATTTAGATTGTCTTAATTCAGGCAATACTTTTATCTCATATGAAATATCATCCATCTTTTGTAGATGTTCTTTTACCCTATCCTTATCAACTTCAACTAATTTTTTTGTTTCTATTGCATCAAGAGTAAATGGATTCTTCATACAATAATCACAAGCTTCATCATATTCTAAATCACCAAGTGTTTCTATCTTATCTAACTTGTTACGAACTTCTATTTTAAGTTTAGATAATTCTTGAGTTAATCTATCATGTTCAGTGCTTAGTTTTTCACCGTCAACAAATTTCTCATTTGTTTTTTGTTCTTCGTGATATTTTATTTTTAATCTTATTTGTTTTTCTAATACATTAACCTTTTCAGTTTTTGAAATAACTTCACCTAATTGATTATCTATACCACTTAATGTTCTTGTTAATACTTCTTTATTATCTTTTAAGTTAGTTATATCGCCAATTGATTTATCTGTAGGTTTTAGTTTTTTAGTTAATGTAATAATATTACTTTCAACTAATTTCTTTTTAGATTGAATCTCATCTTTTTCATTTAATAGTTTTTTGTGCGTCGTTTTAAAATCTTCTTTTTGTTCTTTTATGTCTGCTAAATCTCGTTCCCAATCATTCTTTTTAAAGTTTTTAAGAACTGCAGAAACCTCTCGTATCTCGTCTGTAGCGGATACCCATAACTTATCAAATATTTCTAATCCCATAAACTGAGCAAGAAGTGTTTTCTTTTCTTTTTGAGTTTTTTCAATAAAGACAGAATTTTTAATTTGAGAAGAAAGGGATGTTAAGATAAAGTCATCATAAGAACCAATTACTTTTCTAATGTTATTTTGTGTAGTCCTTCGTTGGTCTCCATTCATAGAAACCTTTTCACCAGCATCACCAAATGTATAAAAATCTACATCTACTTTAACATTACCTTTTCTTTGTTTTTTAGCTACACGTTCTATATGATAATCTTGTCCATCTATTTCAAAGTTAACCTTACAAAAGAAATCTTTCTTTTTATTATTAAGAACATTTTCTGCTTTAAACGCTCGTGTACACGTATCAAATAAACAAAAGGAAAGAGCATCTAAAAGAGAAGACTTACCAGCTGCGTTTGGAGCAAACATTCCAACTATACCATTTAGTTTAGTAAAGTTTACTTTATTGTTTTCACCATAACTAAACATATTAGAAAACTCAAAGTGTTTAAGTTTCCAATTAACATTTCTATAAACTTCTTCTTCTGGTATTATCTGATTTAACGATTCATTAATATTTTTTATTTTAATTAAAACTTCTTCACTTACAATATGATTATCATTTAAGTAATCACGAATTAAATCAAATTGAACATCAGTACTATTGATATCACCTACAGCTATCTTACCATTTCTAACCCTATCGTTACTATAGATTGTATCAGTTCTTGTAACTGCCATTTCCACTACACCATACTTATCGTGTATGACTGCAAGAGCTTTCTTTAATTCTGTAGCAGAAGTATTAGCAACTCTTACACGAAGTCTAGCTTTAGATGGCATATCATCAGCCTCTGGAACTACACCATTATCAATATCTAATGTATAATAACCATAATCATTTTTTACTTCAATGTATTCTGAAGTTCTCTTTGGAACATCCCATAAAAGATATCCGTGAGATAAACCTTCACCGTGATTCTGTTGTACTAAAGAACCACAATAAGAAATAGTTTCTTCTTTATTAAGATGTTGACGCTTATGGATATCACCGAGTAATCCCATATCATACCCATCAAACTTTGTAATCTTTACATCCGAGGGTAACCTAAATCCTAAATCAGTTTCACATCTATCTACTGTTCCGTGAAATAATACAATTTTAGTATCACCTTCTACGTCTTTGGCTTCTATAAAATCTTTTTCATCTGTCCAACAATCCCATACCACGAATGTAGTATCTGCACACTTATATACACCACTATCTTTTAGATAGTGTAGGTTAGGGTGTTTTAAATTATCTACTATTGGGGAAAGACAATCCATACGAGAACGATTGTTTAGATTACAATCGTGATTACCTGCAATGATAATCGTAGGACATATATCAGCTAGATTTTTAAATAACCGTGATAATTGGTCAATCAATTCTGGTGACATATCTGTTTTAGAGTGAGCTATATCTCCACCGATATAAGCTACTGCGTTTTCTTTATTCTTTCGTACTTCCTCGTAAGTTCTTTCAAGAACTTCTTCATATTCTGTATGTCGCTTAAGATTACGAATCTGTATATCTGAAATGTGGTGTATATGTTTTAACTTACGAAATGGAACTTTTACGATACTTTGTTCTATCAATCAGAATCCTTGATGTATTTTTTCACATCTTTTATTGTTGTACTTGGCACTATAATATCCCATCCTATTGGATTAGAAAAGTTTTTATCATAGTACTTAGTGCAATTATCTATTTGGTCTATAAGATTAAATGTTTGGCATATTTCTTTCATAAGCTTACTATCAGTAAGATGAACTTTCCAATCATCATAATATTTCCATATGTTTTCTTTTTTTACCATTTAATTTTAACCTCATTAAATCTGAGAACTTAGTTTGTTCTGTTCTATTAATTAAATATAACAAAGT
>Ga0209815_1002514_pt1 | contig 11108 bp, 14 predicted proteins | sample CoawatmetaG00DNA_FD_187507 | JGI IMG/M metagenome (GOLD analysis project Ga0209815, IMG submission 187507) | Marine microbial communities from the West Antarctic Peninsula - Coastal water metaG002-DNA (SPAdes) (version 2) | ecosystem: Environmental > Aquatic > Marine > Coastal ...
CTACTAGACTACTACTAGATAGACAGTAGATAGCCAACAACTAACCAATCAACAACTAATTTCATGTTTTTGTATTTTAATACTTGCCAATTGGTAAAGGTTGGTTTAATATGGCTGCAACTTAACTATAACCAGCAACCAAACGGGTGACTAATATGGAAATTTCAACTTACTTCAACTTTGCTGACATTGACGTACACATTGAGTGGTCAGGGTGTCACTACTTCAATGTTTTTGAATATAAGACAGGATGTGGGCTAGTAGAAGTCGATAGCTTTCAAGATTTCGAGGTGACTAATCAGGATGCAGCCATAGTCACTGCTAAGGAATACATTGCAAACAATTACAACTACTAATTAACAGGATTGGCTCAAATGAAACTTGATTTAATTGTACTAGCAGGATGTTTAACAAGTGCTTTGTACCTTGCTGTCTCTTTGAATTTATTAAGCAACTACTAAAAAGGAATACCACTATGACTACTACAGATAACAACCGTTTAAAAGAACAAGTCCTATCAATCATCAACGACATTGAGAACGGTGTCGAGGTAACACAGCAGGACATAGACGATGGCTACCACGATGTTGGCCAGTATGAAGCTGGGGACATGTTAGGTGGTTTTGACTATATCAAGGACTTACTAGACATCAACTACACGCTAGACAGTGAACGTCAGTACAAGGGCGCTCGTATCCTAGTGGCATTTGGTGGCCCTAACATATGGATAGACACCGCGAAGAATATAGTCGAGGGTTACTGGTGGGGTGAGAATTACACAGACAGTTTCACAGTAGATGCTATGGACATACACGGGACATGTGATGAGTTATTTAACTGTTAACCTTTGTCTTAATATTTGTCATTTAACACTATCTGTCAATGGGTTATCAAGTGGCCTTGCCTATCAGGGTCACTGAGTAAACCAACGCAGTGCTCAACGATAACAAAGGGAAGTAACAAAATGGACAAATCAAGCATAACCATAGCCGGCATTGAATTCCTTAGTCACACATGGCCCCTAGTGTTCGGGCTTCCAGCTTTATTAATAACAATGGCGCTTATTGGCGCTCTATATGAGGTGTTAAGTAATGATTAATAACAGCACGTATTTACCTACAGCATACAAATGCATAGATATATGGGGCCGCCACCTAGGGAGCTTACAGAGAATGAGTAATCAACAGCGGCTAGCAGCGGAACAAGGCGCACCATTAACAGCCATTTACCAGCGCAAGGGCGTATGGGTACTCGCAGAGGACATAGAAAACACGGAACTTAAAAACGAGATGTTCCAAAAGCTTGCAAAGTATGCGGCAGGAGCCTAGGTACTCACTTTAATGGCCTTACAAGGGCCTTTATGGGGATTACTTAAACAACAAAAGGAAGTACAAAATGAACTATAAAGCAATGAACCATCTCAGGAAACGTGTGGAACTAGCACAAAGCAAAGGTGCAATTAACGCATCTGAGGCTATGACTTTATTACACCACGTACAGGTAGGTAGCCGCTATGCCTCACCACAAACTAAGTGCCTTGCAGCTGAGATTGCAAAGAAAGTACGAAACCATGTATGCAATATTTAAAGCCTTTGAAGATACACACGCTTGTCCGTCAGTGCTGGTATGGCCTAGCTCTTTGTCAAGTAAGATAGTCTGGTATTAATTAATATTAAAGTCGCAAATGTTTAATTAGGGAGTAGAATAGTTATTAGACCGCTGTATGTATTTACAGTATCGCTAACAAAGGTTGGCATGTGGTAATATTAACTTGCACGATAACATAAGGGCGTAAAAATGATTTGCATAGCAGACATTAGTTCAAAAATAGACGTTCGATTTAAACATTGGATGAGGGAAGCAAACTGGCCGTTATGGCTATGGATGATAGACGCAAATAGTGACTGTACACCTGTAGTAATTAACAGGCCTCCAGTATATAGAGATAGTTATATACCATTTGGATGTATCAGCTACTTAAGGGCCGTATATTCCGCTTAATTATATGTATTAATAAATTTTTATTTATAAAAGCACGTAATTAACTAAAGGATTAGCGGTATGCATATTACACTAGGTAGTAGTTTTGAAGTTGAGATAGGTTTAAAGTACGTTTACATTAAAATAAGGGGTTGGGATTACTGGAAACAGTGGGCCAGTACCGATATAAATTAACAGGAAGGAGTAGGGCCATGAGTTTAGATAAAGGACTTATCTTACGTGGAATGCAAGAGTCGTTAACAGATATGTACCGACTTAGCGGAGAACTTACGACTACACAGCTACGAGTATTAATATTCGTAATGCGTAGGGGTAAAGCGACAGGTAGTGACATAGCCAAAGCATTGGAAATGTCAGCACCTACAGTATCACGCAGCATTGCAACTTTATCAGACGAAAACATCTCAAGACGTGCTGGAGCACCAGTAGGATTCTTGCGATTAGAGAATGACCCTACAGACCGCAGGGTAAGGTACGCGGTTTTAACTGAGAAAGGCCAGACAATGGTCAATAGGATGGTGGAGAGCTTCCAACCCTAACCTAAATGGCTAACGTGTGGTCTTCAATAGGAGGCTATCATGGCTACAAAACAGGTTGAACGCGGCATCTATATGACTGCCACAGGATACCAAATCAAATGTACTGTTAAAGGTGTACCGTTTAATACGTTTGTCCTAGGACACGCCAACCTACACAAGGCGCGTAGTGTACTAGCACAGGCGAAGTCAGACTTACACCAAGGCCTAAGCCCAGAGAAGCAGGAAGTTAACTCAGGGACTAGCACACGGTCTTTACAGTATGCATATGACGAGACATGGAAGCACCAATGGGGTGCGGTTTCAGATGATTATGCTAAGAAGATAGGGCAGTATTGGAAGTGCATCACATCGTTTCTAGTTGATGAGTTAAAATTAACCAGGATAGATAAGGTCACAGCCAAACACGTTGATGAATATGTACATCATCTAAGGGACTTCAAAGGAAACTCAGGTAGTACAATCAACAATAAACTGGGCGTATTGTCAGCCATGTTTAAGCTTATGCAGAGACACGGGGTGATAGTAAGTAGTCCAGAAATTAAGTGGCAGGAAACTGCTGGTGCAAGGCTTAGGTATTACACGCATGACGAAGAGCAACAGTTGCTTGAATTATGTGACCTAATCGACTTCCACGACACGGAAATCAACACGTTGCTACAGGACTTTACCAAAGTTCTCTTTGCAACAGGCATGAGACCGTGGATGGAGGCGCACAATATCCAGAGGAGTTGGATACGTCAGGACAGTAGCGGTAACACGATACTGACAGTGCCTAAAAGGTTCTCTAAGACGAACAAAGAGCGAAGCATACCGATTACTGGTGCTGCTCTTGAAGTCATCTGGAGGCGCTCTAGTGGCCTAGAAAAGGATGAACGATTGTTCAACCGACTAGACTACAAATGGCATTGTAATAGATTCTGGCAAGAGGTAGTCCGTCCTAATATGGGATGGGGTGAAGATGAAGTCTGGTATGGTATCAGGCACACCTTTGCGACTAGGTTATGTGAATTAAACATTAACCTTAAGACAGTGCAGGAACTGATGGGACACACTAACATCAACCAGACAGCTCAGTATGCTAAGGCAACTGATAACTCTAAGGCAGATGCTATAGGTAAACTATCAGGCATGACAGGTCAACGTGATGAAGGCACAGCAAGCTTTCAAATGATGACAAATAGTAAGGAAAGAAGCGAGGAAAGTTTCCTCAAAATAAGAGCCGTGAAATAAGACACATCACGGGAAACCCTTAGAAACCAAGGGGGTCAACACCTAGTTAACGACCGGAGAAGGTTCGAATCCTCTCGGGCGCGCCACACTAGGGTTGACTTCCGTTACCAAATGGAAATCAAATGACAATATCAAATGTCAAGCAAATGGCTTATCTAATGGATAGGCCTTTTTGTTGCGCTAATAGTTGTCGATTGGTATACTCAAGGAAGTCTACAGCCCTAGGAAAAAGCCTAGGAAACTGGACTATAAACTACCCTTTAAACTGATTACTTTTTAACCAATTAATTAAGTTGCCCTATAGCGGCAGCGATGCAAGAGCGGGACTACTTCACCCTAGGATTGTCGAATGACAGTCATTACCAACCTAAAGATAAGGAGTGACACATGTCACAGAATAACTCTACGTCCATCATCAATGATGATAAACCTATAGAAGACTTTACCGAGGAGAATGCGAAGATGGACATCCAGATACAAATGGAGATGTCTATGAGAAACGAAGGTGTGTATAAGATGCGCAAGAGTGTAGAGACCCACCGTAAGCATGGTGGTGAATCTGCAACTGAATATGGACACACACTCATGATGCAGGGACTCTATAAGTATTCTGAAGGAGTCCGAGAGTGGTTTGAGTCACCTGTGAAAGCAGGGCGTGGCTCTAAGGTTCATAATATTCTAAGGAGTGGAGACCCTGAAGTAGTGGCGTATGTATTTATGAAGTCCATCATCAATGGTATATCATCAAAGACCATGACCCTACAGAACATCCAAAGGTCATCTACAGCAGCCATAGAGGATGAGTACCGTCTAAAGCAGGTACGTGCAGAAGATAAAGAACTATGTAAGCGTCTTATTGATGCTACTAACAAACGTGTAGGTTGGAGTAGGCGCGATGCTCTTGTCTCTGGTATGAGAGATGAGGCTAGTAAAGGTAACATTCAAAGCTGGGATGCTTGGGATGGTAATACCACTTTGCAGATTGGTGCTAAGTTACTAACCATACTCATGCAGACTGTTGGTTTAGTCCAGATAGTTACGGAGTCCAAGGGTAAGCACAAGACTGATAAGCGACTTACAGCAACTCAAGAAACTCTTGATTGGATAAGTGAGCGTAGTGAAAGAGCAGGACTAACAACACCTTCTTATAAACCATTAGTCGTAGAGCCACGTGATTGGACAAACGATAACCTAACTAACGGAGTGTACTACACACGCCATAACCGTCCAGTTAAGTTCGTTAAGTCCAACAACAAAAAATACTTTGAGGAACTAAAGCACACTGAAATGGATTTAGTCCTGGACTCAGTTAATGCTATCCAAAAGACCGCTTGGTCTGTCAATAAGCCTATCCTAAAGCTACTTACAGAAATGTGGGAGGCTGGCGTAGAGTGGTGCCCATCAATACCTTCTCGGTACAATGAAGAGGAACCACCACACCTAGAAAACTACGATGAGGCATCCATCACTGAACGTGCAGCATACGCTCAAGAACGTAACCGTGTACGTGTTACTAACCGTGAGAATATGTCCAAGCGTTTCGCTTACGTAGCGATGGTGGATACAGCCACTGAGTTTAGCCAGTACGATGAGTTCTACTTTGGTATGCAGCTAGACTTCAGAGGCCGTGTGTATAGTGTCAGCCCTTATAACTGTTTAGGTCCTGATGAAATGAAGGCCAGCCTACAGTTTGCTAAGGGTAAACCTTTAGGTGAAGATGGTTGGAAATGGTTAGCTATACACCTATGCAACGTGGGTGACTACGATAAGATGTCCAAAGCTACCTTTGAAGACCGTGTTCAATGGGTGATGGACAATGAAGATTGGATAATGGCATGTGTAGAGAATCCTTGGGAGAACCGTGAGTGGGCTGAAGCTGACAAGCCGTTCTTATTTATGGCTGCTGCTATGGAATGGAAAGGATTCCTAGAGCAAGGTGATTCATTTGTGAGTCACATCGCTGCATCTATGGATGGAAGTTGCTCTGGCCTCCAACATCTAGCTATGGCTATGCGCTGCTCAACGACCGCTGAGAGCGTTAACATTTTACCCAGTGAAACGCCTCAAGATGTATATCAAATTGTTGCAGACAAGGTTACAAAGCGTCTGGTAAAGGATTCTCAAAAACCTTATGAGCATTGGGGTGAACCTGTCCTAAACAACATGGGAATTCGAGTACCTTGCTACACAGAGCTAGCTTTAGAATGGTTGAAGTTTGGGTTTGGACGTAAGGAAGCGAAGCGTTCTGTCATGACGTACAGCTATGGTTCAAAGCAGTATGGCTTCAAGAATCAAATTGAGATTGATGTTATGCAACCATTGAAGAGGCAGTGTGCAAAGAGTGGTGTTGAATTCCCCTTCTCTTATGATGCTGGTTACCGTGCCTCTAGTTACATCGCCAGACTTCTTTGGGAAGCTGTAGTAGACACAGTGAAACGTCCGGCACAGCTTATGGAATGGCTGACAGGTGCAGCGAGTGCTGTAGCTAAGACTAAGTTCACCATGCAAGATGGTTCTAAACAGACCATGCCTGTACGATGGACTACGCCACTAGGACTACCTGTGGTTCAATCTTACTACAACATGGAGTCAAGGAAGGTGAAGACCAGCATCAACGGAACCCTAGTGTATCTCAGAGATAAAACAAGCACTGACCAAATCTGTAGCCGTAAGTCAGCTCAAGGTATGGCCCCTAACTGGGTGCATAGTTGTGACGCTGCTCATCTACAGTTATCAGTAGCACGTGCTAAGGAAGAGGGTATAGATGCCTTCATGTTAATTCATGACAGCTTCGGTACTCACTGTGCTGACACTGGAAGGTTCGGGTCTATCATCCGTGAGGCTATGTTAGAGATGTATTCCAACTCTGATGTAGTTCATGACCTTTACCTAGAGTTACGTAAGCAGCTTCTACCTGAAGACAGGGATGACCTATCTCTACCGCCAGCCAAAGGTACTATGGACATCGCTGATTCAATTGAATCACGCTATTCTTTTGCCTAATGTTTGTCGATAGACACTCATTGTCTGTGGGGTAAATAATTAAGTTGCCCTATAGCCTGAACAAAACCGAAGCCCCTCAATTCCGAGGGGTTTCTTGTATATGGAGATTAACTTATCGAAGACATGACCCTTGAACAGGCATTCGCTGCCGCCCTTATCCAGACAGGCGAAGCACTGCCTTTAGACCTTGTATCCAAACTAATGGAACAAGGCGTAATCCTCGATGAGTTCATCGCGGCTAACCTTAACAAATAGCGTTTATACGCACCTGACATATAGGAAATTATATGACCCAACGTAAGAAAACTAACAAGCTTCCAATGCACACCTCACCACGAGGCCGTACAGAGTGGGCTAAATTATGGACACCAGATACTAAGTTTAATGTAGACGGTGAGTACGGGACCAAGCTAGTGATGGATAACTCAGACGCTACAGACATCATGGCGATGCTTGATGCAGCACATGCCTTAGCAATTGATGCCGCAGTTGAAGAGACAGGTAAGCCACGTGCAAAGATACGTGTGACTGACCCATATGATGTTAACCAAGAGACTGGTGATGTCACCATTAAGTTAAAGCTTAAGGCTAAGGTCACCACTATGAAAGGTGAGACCTTTGAACAGAAGCCCATCGTAGTTGATGCCAAGCGCCAGCCTATCACCAAAGAGATTCCACTATGGAATGGCTCACTGGTACGTATTGGATTTCAAATCATACCGTATTACACAGCACTAGCAGGCGCAGGGTTATCTTTGCGTATGCGTTCAGTGCAGGTGATTGAAGCATTAGCTGGAACCAGTGAAGCCACCTCGATGTTTGATGACGAGGAAGGTTACTCACACGTTGCCGCAACAGTACCTGCTGAAGCCCAGAGCTTCCAAGAAGAATCAACGGAGGACTATGAAGACGTTCCATTCTAAAGACGTTGGTCTGAAGTATGGATTCCGAAGTGGACTAGAGGTACGGGTAGCTAAAGAGTTAGCAGCTCAGGGCATCCCGTATACCTACGAGGAAGAGAAGATTAAGTACACAAAACCTTCTCGCCTTTCTACCTACACGCCTGACTTTAAGATAGGGCATATCTTCATTGAGACCAAAGGCCGCTTCATGGTGGCTGACCGCCAGAAGCACATTCTAATCAAAGAACAACATCCTGAATTAGACATTCGGTTTGTGTTCTCTAACCCCAACCAGAGAATCTCAAAATCTTCTAAGACTACATACGCTATGTGGTGTGAGAAACATGGGTTCCTGTATGCAAAGGAGAGTATCCCACACGCATGGCTAAAAGAAGCAGTACAGAATTAATTGTAATTCACTGCACAGCAACACGTCCTTCAATGGATGTAGGACGAGTAGAGGTTGACGCATGGCATCGCCATCGTGGATTCCTAGGCATCGGTTATCACTATGTGATTAGACAAAATGGACTTCTTGAAGAAGGCCGTGACTCTGAACAGATAGGCGCTCATGCCCGTGGCTTTAATGCCACATCTATCAGTGTAGCAATGGTTGGTGGCGTTACTGAAAAGGACGTAACCATATCAGAAGACAATTTTACGGACGAACAGTGGGTGACCCTTAAGGCACTCATCGAAAGGTTGACGGAGTTATATCCAGACGCTGAAGTCCTAGGCCACCGTGACTTACCTAATGTTCTGAAAGACTGCCCTAGCTTCGATGTGAAGCAGTGGTGGGATGACCAGATTTAATTAAGTTGCCCTATAGCCTGAACAAAACCAATGCCTTCATTACGAGGGCATTTCATTCTTATGAACTCAATAACTGAGAGAAATTAATATGTCACAAACTCAAACTGTCCTTAACCACTTGAACAACAATCGCAAGATTACTTCTATCGAAGCCATTGGCTTATATGGAATCACACGTCTAGCTGCTGTGGTTCACAGTATAAAAAAGTCAGGTGTCGAGGTAGATACCACCATGAAGAATGGTGTGAACAAGACTAAGTATGCTGAATATAGTTTAGCAGCCTAGTCATGAGAGAACATGACGACAGCCCAGCAGTAGGGCGTGAAGCTTGCCCCGACTGTGGGTCAAGTGATGCTCTCACACGCTATGCATCAGGCCGTGGCTTCTGCTACGGAGCAGGATGTGGTCGCCTAGAGTGGCCAGATGAAGATGGTGAACCTAATACCCAACCCCAAAGGACTCGTATGGCTAGTGATTTAATTACAGGTGATGTTCGTGCCTTAAGACAGCGCGGCATCTCTGAAGAAACTGCACGACACTTTGGGTACAAGGTAGGTTCATACCGTGGACAGCCAGTACACATCTGTCCCTTACATAATCTTAAAGGAGAGCTAGTAGCACAGCAGTTAAGAACACAGGATAAGGAGTTCCCAATACTGGGTGACTTCAAACAGATGCCTATGTTCGGTACTAAGCTGTGGAACAAAGGTAAGAAAGTAGTCATTACCGAAGGTGCTATAGACGCTATGTCTGTTAGCCAAATACAGGATAACAAATGGCCTGTAATTTCTTTACCTAATGGAGCAGGTGGTGCGGCTAAAACTATTGCCGCTAACCTCTCCTACTTCAATGCGTTTGAAGAAGTCATCCTAATGTTTGACGGTGACGAAGCAGGGGAGAAGGCCACAGCTGCCTGCGCTCCACTGTTTCCAGCTGGTAAATGTTTCATCGCTACCATCAATGGTTTCAAGGATGCTAACGAAGCACTGATGGCTGGTGCTAGTCGTAAGATTCTTGAAGCAATGTGGGGCGCTAAGGTGTACCGACCTGACGGCATAGTATCTCTTGCGGACATCCGTGAAGAACTAGAGAAGCCAGTGGAGTGGGGTATGTCTTGGTATCTACCTACCCTGAACAAGGCCACCTATGGTCGCAGGCTTGGTGAAGTGTATGCAATTGGTGCTGGTACTGGAGTTGGTAAGACTGACTTCCTAACACAGCAGATTGTTCACGACATGTACGAGCTAGAGAAAACTGTAGGTGTGTTCTTCCTTGAGCAACGTCCTGCTGAGACTGCTATTCGTATCGCTGGTAAGCAAGCTGGTAAGCAGTTCCATATACCTGATGGTGATTGGACCAAGGAAGACAGGGGCGTAGCTCTTGATGAACTTATGGACCATGACCGCCTACGTATGTACGACAGCTTTGGTACATGTGAATGGGACACCATCAAGTCCAACATCGAATACATGCACCATGCTGAAGGCATTGAAATCTTCTACATCGACCACCTTACTGCACTGGCTACAGGCCAAGGTAATGATGAGCGAGTTGAGTTAGAGAGAGTCACTGCTGCTATCGCTATGTTAGCCAAGCGTCTTAACGTCATCATCACAATGGTTAGTCACTTAGCTACTCCTGATGGTAGGTCTCATGAAGAAGGTGGGCGCGTAAGCATCCGTCACTTCAAAGGCTCACGAGCTATTGGATTCTGGTGTCACTTCATGTTCGGCCTTGAGCGTGACCAGCAAGCTGAAGACATTACTGAACGTGAGACTACTACCTTTCGTGTACTGAAAGACAGGTATACGGGGCAGTCCACAGGCATGACCTTCCCATTAAACTACAACCATGAAACAGGAAAACTACACGAAGCTAGTCCATTCGACTCAGTAGCTGTGGCCTCTCCTTTCTAGCAGGTAAGTCAAATGACAGAACTTGAAAAGTGCTACGGCACTGACGGCACTTACGTGCGTGTTAGATATAAAAGTGAGTTAGGTAGCTTACATAGTATCAGCGAGTACAACTCATATATGCAGGCTCGTAACCGTTGTACTAATAAGAACGATGCAGTCTATGTAGGTTATGGAGGCAGAGGTATTGAGTTCCGTTTTGACACATTTTCCGAGTGGTGGGATGCGTTAGGAAAACGGCCCTCGCCACTGCATTCTGTTGACCGCCTTGATAATGATGGGCATTACGAAAAAGGAAATATTCGCTGGGCTTCCAAGAGAGAGCAATCAGTGAATCGTAAGTTTGTACGGGCTGTGCGACTCACACATCCCAATGGCGATAATGTCATCTATGAAAGCGCACAAGCTGCTGAGAGATATTCAGATATATCTGTAGACGTTATAAGACGCTTGTGTAGGGGCCAGCCAACCTATGCCCAACAAGGCTACCAAGCCCACTACATACCTAAACTAAAAGGATAACCCAATGCGCCTAGTCATAGACATTGAAAGCAATGGCTTTCTAGATGTACTCACTACAATCCACTGCATCGTTGCCCATGACCTAGACACTGGAATCCTCCACACCTTTAGACCCCATGAGATACGTGAAGGTATCTCCTTGATGCAGAGTGCTGATGAGCTGATTGCCCATAACGGAATCAAG
>Ga0209815_1002518_pt1 | contig 11100 bp, 7 predicted proteins | sample CoawatmetaG00DNA_FD_187507 | JGI IMG/M metagenome (GOLD analysis project Ga0209815, IMG submission 187507) | Marine microbial communities from the West Antarctic Peninsula - Coastal water metaG002-DNA (SPAdes) (version 2) | ecosystem: Environmental > Aquatic > Marine > Coastal ...
CGGCGTCTCCGCTGTCCCTGCTAACATAGATCCAACCATGACAAAGTCTGCACCTGCCGCGATCGCCTTTACCATGTCTCCGGTTGTCTTGATTCCTCCGTCCGCAATCATCTTTACGTTGTACTCTGACCTAGCACAGTCAAGAATACTTTGCAGTGTTGGCACCCCGTGTCCGCTAACTAATCTCGTAGAACAAATACTACCTCCTCCGATGCCAACTCGGATAGAGTCTGCACCCCACCTAGCTAGTGCGTTGAAGGCATCTAATGTCGCCACGTTGCCCGCCATGATGTGGACACCCTCTCCGAAGTCATCTTTAAGCGTCTTCAAACACCTCTCCATCATGATGTGATGTCCGTGTGCAACATCAACACAAAGAACTTTTACTCCACTATAATCGACTAAGTTCCTAGCTCTCTCCACATAGTCTCCGGTCATGCCAATGGCAGCGGCTTTAATGTCGGCATCTACCTTGTCAATAGTTTTACATTGTTCGTCTATCTCATTATATCTGTGGAGAATACCAAGACCTCCAGCGTGTGCCATACGAGTTGCCATAACCCGACCAGTAATAGTGTCCATGGGGCTGGAGATGACAGGCAAATTAAACGTTAGACCCTCCCCCAGGTCGCTTGAGATATTTACTTCCGTCCTGCTCTGGACGTCACTATACCGTGGAACTAATAGTACGTCGTCGAAGGACAATGCTTCTTTCAGTCCTTCTACGGCATCGATAGCTTCATGCTTGGGTTCTCTCGACTTGTGGACAGAAGGGTGGTTAACCACTTCTTTCTCACTTACCCCTCGGAAAATTCCCCTTCTATCTAGTTCATCTAAGTTCGCAGTGCTCATGATCCAGTACTCCCCAAGGCTCCATCGCCTCTTCCCGTCATTGCAATGTTCTCACTATATAAATTATTAGGCCCCTCGACCGCTCTAGCGTGTACTACTGGGACCAACACTAGCTGTGCTATTTTGTCTCCCGACTTTATAACTGTCTCTATCAGTCCGATGTTGTGTAAATCAATAAACACTTCGCCATCATAGCCTGCATCTATACAATGCGCCCCCACAACAAGATTTCTTTTCGCTGCCATACTAGACCTATTCATCACTTGTATCATATACCCATGGGGTACTCCAAATTTGAGTCCTGTGGCTAGAATAGCATTCTGCCCCGGTCTTATGGCAAGGGATTCTTTATCTCCAGGGCAATAAAAAACGTCTAAACCTGCATCAGAGGCATTCGCCCTGGCCGGTTCTTTGGCGTCGGGTCGGACTTTGCAAAACTCAATGATCATCGGTACTCCTTCGATTTGGAGCTTTAAAGTAACATTGTTTTTTTTGCTTGTCAACAATAAAAAGCATGAGGCCGGGGGAGGATTTCTCCTCCCCCGGCTCATTATGTACAACACTAAGTGTCGGACACTAAGTAATAAAGATTACTTTATTTCTTTAGCAAAGCTTTAAGCTCTTCAATCTGTGATTGCTGAGCCTTAACTGCCTCTACGAGGACTGAAGTTATTTTGCCGTAGTCAATACCATAGTTGCCGTCTGCGTCTCCGTAGACGACCTCTGGTACAAGCTGCTTCATTTCCTGAGCGATGAAGCCTACTTCCGTTCTACCTTCAGCGCCCTTCTTCATTTCATAAGAAACGCCTCTCATTGACATAACTTTCTCGATAGCTCCGTCAAGTTGCTTGACGTTCTTCTTGAGAGTTCCATCCGAGTAGGTGATGAACTGGCCAGCTTTAACAGCCCAGGTCTCAGGGGTAGCAATTGCTACTCCCGAAGAAGGTGCTGCGCCCATAACACATACTGTCGTTCCAGACAGAGGAGCAGCATTCAGTTTCAGCGTGTTCTGGTCTTCATCCCAGAGCATGTAAGAACCGGCTGTACCACCAAACATCTTAACATCAACGCCTGTGCCGTTGACGCCGAAGTCTGCGTCACCATCGATATTAACTCTACCGGAGATGTCAAGAGTGGCTGCATCCAGTTCACCAGTGATCGTAAGGTTACGACCGCCGGTAATATCAGCATTACCGTCTAGAACCATTGTTTTAGAAGCAGCGGCAGTACCGGCAGTAACACCGGAATTATGGTTAAGCTGAGCAGCAGTTGCTGTAAGAGCAGCTAACTTAGTGATATCGGCAGCCGTGAGGTCGTCGTTATCCAGGTAGTTAAGCTCAGCAGCAGTTGCCGTAAGAGCAGCTAACTTAGTGATATCGGCAGCCGTGAGGTCGTTGTTATCCAGGTAGTTAAGCTCAGCAGCAGTTGCCGTCATTTGAGTTCCAGCTATAAAGATACCCCCAGCAGCGTTGATAGACAAACCTGATCCACCTGCGCCAGCGCCGAAGGTATTGAACGTACCAGCAGCACCACTAACAGTGGTCGTGCCTTTAAGCAGTGGTCCACTAACACTGACAGAACCAGTTAGAGCAACGCCAGTCAAGCTGTTGAAAGACGTGATGTCCTTCGTTGCGTTAACGACAACAGCCTTAGAAACAGTGACAGTACCACCGGTAAGGTCATCAAGTTTCTCAAGGTCAGCTTCGTTTAGCACTGCGGTACCAACGGTAAGACCGCCAGCAGTCACAACGCCACTAAAGGTCGCAGAGGCACCGTTGCTAATCACACCAGCGTCATAGGTAGCGGTTCCATCGTTGAGCGAACCAGCAGTGACAAGGCCACTAAAGGTCGCAGAGGCACCGTTGCTAATCACACCAGCGTCATAGGTGGCCGTTCCATCGTTGAACGAACCAGCAGTGACAAGGCCAGTGACGTCGAGGGCGCCGACAACATCAAATCCAGAAGCATCAGCGTGTGCAACGCGATTGCCACCATAGTTGATGTTCAATCTGCTGTTGCCGTGGTCAAATAGAACCGAGGCATGGCCAGCAGTGCTTGCGCCGCCACCGATTCTAAGACCACCACCATCAGCAGCCGCCGATGAGGCGCTCAGAGCAGAAATAATTCTTCTGTCTGACACTTCAAGGTCGCTTACAGTAGACGTAATGCTGTTAATCTGGTTAACGTCAAGAACGTCGATCTTCGCGTAAGAAGCTGTTAAATGACCAACACCCGACAGGTTGCCGGCAGCTAGAGTTGCTGTGCCGTCCGTAAACGAACCGGCGGTAACTGCGCTTGAAGCATTAAGTGTGCTAACACCAGCGATTGGACCAGCAGCAGTGATGCCGCCACTTTGCAGAGCTAATGAAGTCCCACCAAGTGCGTCAAATGTACCAGCAGCACCAGAGACAATACCCTGGACAGTGGCAGTGCTTGAAGCAGCGAGAGTTGTGACACCGGTGACTGCACCAGAGTTAACACTAAAAGCGCCATCAGTGAGAGTGCCTCCAGTAATTACGCCAGAAGCGCCAAGAGTAGTTACTCCAGCAACTGCACCAGCAGCAGTAATACCACCACTTTGCAGAGCTAACGAAGTGCCACCAAGTGCGTCAAATGTACCCGCAGCGCCAGAGACAATACCCTGGACAGTGGCAGTGCTTGAAGCAGCGAGAGTTGTGACACCAGTAAGTGCTCCGCCCATTGCAAGTGTGCTAACACCAGCGATTGGACCAGCAGCAGTAATACCACCACTTTGCAGAGCTAATGAAGTGCCACCAAGTGCGTCAAATGTACCCGCAGCGCCAGAGACAATACCCTGGACAGTGGCATTGCTTGAAGCAGCGAGAGTTGTGACACCAGTAAGTGCTCCGCCCATTGCAAGGGTAGTTGCACCAGCGACAGCGCCTGCATTGCTAACCGTGAGAGTGTCAGCGACATTAATACCACCGTCAAGCGAAGCAAGACCGGTAGCAGTAATTGCAGTAAATCCGGCAGAGCCGGTTGTGGCAAGGTCACCGTTGAGTGTCAACGTACCTTCCGTGCCGAATTCAAGAACCTTAGTTGTACTGTTACCAGTACGGACTCCTGATCCGGAAATTATAATAGACATAAATATATCCCCCTATATTTTGATAATTTATTAGTTAGAGGCCCCAAGGTCTCCCCTGGGGCACTTTAAGTAGTGCGGTTAGAGGGCTTGTTAAACATTAAAATGGTGTTCCTTACAGCGATTTTACTTAACCGAGTGCAATTACTCACTATCTTTGTTTAACTTTTTTTTCGCCCATAGGAAAAGTTTCTTCCACCAAGGCAATTTATAATATTCAAAATCGTCTCTCAGAGACACCAAAGCGAGGTCAAGACCCTTGATCATCTTTTGTTGTTCTTTGACAACCTCGACTAACAAAGGGCCTACTTTAGAATACTCCATACTCTCAGCGTCAACGCCGTTGGATTCGTACTCCACAATGGTTGGGAGGACTTCGCCTACTTCTTCAGCGATGAACCCTATATCGTCTACATCTCCATTCTTCCAGCGGAAGGTAACACCCCGCAACCGCATTACAGTGGAGATCGGGCTCGATATAGTTTCAATGTCTTTCTTATACCTTCTGGAACTGTAGGTTCTCCAGCTACCTGCTTTGCCGGAGCCAGAGACATTTGGGATGTTCGGGAGGGTCAGCATGTTCGTGACTTCACTACCAGAGACCCCAACTCCAATAAACCCACCTTGACCTTCCCCCGTAATATGTATTCTTTGTTTATTGTTTGTTAAGACGCCAAGGGTATAGTTGGTCTTGTTACCAATAGTTCTATTGCCGACGTACTCATCACCGTTTGTTATAAAGTCATCGGTTCCGTCGCCGACTGTTGCCCATTCAAGATTGCCGCTACCGTCGATAGTCAGTACTTGGTTCGCATTCCCCGAAGCAGTTGGCCAGTTATAGCTATAGTTGCCAAGAGTAGTAGACCCGGTAACTTTCAAGTAAGAAGCGGTTAATGAATTCGCGCTTAGCGCGAGGGTGCCAGACATATTTTGAGCAACGTATAGATGTTGGCTAACATACACGGAGCCTGTAAACTGATGTGTATCTGTGTAGTCATCACCAAAGATGCTAGCCCCCGAAGAACTCAACTGGGTCTTGTGTTTGACAACAGTGTTTTGTAGGTAGGTTGTCCCAGTGACGTATAGGTCACCGAGGACTCTAAACGCGCCGGTTACGTGGAGGTCCCCTCGCTGTTTTATGTCACCCGGTTCACTCGACCAACTCTTCAGGCTGCTGTCATAGCGTAGAAGACCACAGTCGTAAGAAGAAAGCACGTCGATGTCTTTTATGTCACCGAACTTAGCTGACTTCAAGCCGGACTTAACACCAGCGCTAAACTTACCAAAACTACCCATGCAACACTCTCTTGGTATTCTCTTTCATTTTAAATAGTTGTAACTATTGTAAAGCACTACCCCAGCAATTTAAAGTTATGCCTGATAGACCTCGTAGAAAAGCCCCATTGGTCGTCATAATCTAGCTTCGCCATATAGGGTCTGTTGATGTGCAATTCCTCATCCTTTTTTATCCCCCAGCACTTAATACTAGTAATCGTAGAGGTTGGGTCTAAGGCTCTTACAACCCAATAGTCTTTGCCATTTTTGGTCTTCTTTCTAACTATCTCCCGAGGTATGAACCAAGCAACCCCCAGGTCCTCGTCCCATTCCCCAAGGGGCGGAACACAATACTCTTGCAGTTTTCTCTGTACGTCTTTGTTAACAACAATATCGAAGGGGAACACTCCGGTCAAATCAGAGATATGCCTAATCTTCTCCTCATCACTAAAACTACCCTGCTCCGCAAATGCCTCAATATTATTTAGAAACTTTTTTTTGTTTTTAGGTCTCTCACATGCGACTGCCCCCCAGAAATGTTTGTCACCAGTAAATCTTTCATCTATAAGATTGTCTAGTGCTCCACACCTACAAAGAACATCTATAACCTTTTTGTTCAACTTCGAATAAGAGATTCCTTCGTTAAATAGCAGTTCCTCCGCAGTGTTAAAAGGCCTGTTATCCATAATTTGTTTAATCGCTGCTTCTCCAAGACCTTTTATGGAGTTAAACGGTTGGCGCAGACTCTTGTTATCTTCTTCAATAGACCACTTGGTCGTAGAAAGGTTAATATCAATCGGCTGCACCTCATACCCCATCTTTTTAACAATATTGATGGCTTGTTCCTTCCGGCCTTCCGGCTCCCGATCCAGGAAGGCAGCTACCCACTCAGAAGGATAGTAGTTCAGTAGCCACGCACACTGGTAACTTAGAACCGAGTACGAAACCGCGTGGCTCTTGTTAAACCCATAGCCGGAGAAGTATTCAAAGTTTGCCCATAGCTTCTCGGCGCTAACCTTATCTATGTTCTTCTCTATACATCCTTCAACAAATTTCTTTTGAATCTTGTCTTTCTCAGATGCGTCTTTCCCTGTACCCTTCTTTGTCAGAAGCTTTCTCAGAGCGTTCCCCTCATCAAGAGAAACATTCTTACCTAGTTTGTGTGCTAGTAGCGCAATCTGTTCTTGGAATATCAGGAAACCATAGGTCTCTTGGGTGACCTCCCTTAATAATGGGTGTATATAATGTATGTTATCCGGGTTCCCCTTCGCCTCAACATAGGATTTATCTACGTTGGCCCCTAACGGGCCTGGTCGGTAAATCGACGTAATCGCGGAGATGTCAATAATGTTTTTTGGTTTTGCTCTCATACAAAACTCTTGCGCTCCCTCCTGCGTAAACTGAAACACTCCCGCAAAGTTCCCCTTATGGAATATGTTCTCGTATACATTCTTATCGTTTAGATCTATGACATCGGGGTGGAGATTTTTGTCGTAGTACTCTTTAACATCATTATAGGTCACGTCCTCTATTCCGTGATACCGCTCCAGAATGTGCTCGATGGCGACTTCAATCATTCTAAGGGTGCTTAGCCCCAGGAAGTCGAACTTGATGAACCCAAGGGGTTCCAGGTGCCTGACGTTCTGGCCCTCCGACCATGGTGTCTGTGTGACTCCCTTGTTTGTAATAAGGGGCATGTATTTATCTAACTGCTCCCCAATAACAACACCACCCGCATGTCGGCTGATCGAACGGACTGAGCCGTAAATTGCCTCAATATGAGTTTTTATGAAGGGATATTTTTCTAGGTACTTTTGTAGTGTAGTCGAAAATTCCATTGTCTCCTCAAAGGTGGGTGTGTACACCCCAGACTTAATACCATGCTTCTTCTTCGCCGCTGGTGTGGCCTCTTCAATCATCTTCGACGTGACCGGGTTCACCTCAGTGAAGGGCACATTATAAAACTTTGAGACATCCTTAATCAAGGAACGAAGCTGGAGAGTGTTATAGTTGGAGATTGGCACAACCGTATTCGCTCCCCATTCGTCGATTAACAAGTTCGTCAACTTCATCCGGTCACTAACATCGTAGTCGATATCCGGATAATCGGTAGCGTCCCTTCTCATGAACCTGGAGAAGAGGAGGTCATACTTAATGGGGTCGATCTGCGTTATGCCCAGTACATAGGATAAAAGAGACCCGGCAGCACTGCCTCTTCCAGGACCAGAGAGCATAACATCGTTAGCTCTATCCGCGATAGCCTTCATGGTCAAGAAATACTTGCTAAACCCTCTCTCATCAATAATTTTTATTTCCTCTTTCAACCTATCGATATAGTTCATCTTCTTGTGGAGGTCCATGCTTTTTAGACCCGTGATAGCTAACTTAGTGAGTGCTCCTGTTGCTGTATGGTCCGGGGGTACGACAAACTCCGGCAGCCTCACCGTGCTGTCAGGCATAAAGGACTCGATTCTCTCAAAAGCAATCTTGTGTGTATTCGTAATAGACTTCATTACGAGGTCGTCATCGTATTCCACCCCGCACAGAGAAGAATACTTTTTGTAGTCCTCCCACATCTGGTCTCCGTTTTTAGGGAACAGTTCCATCCCCAAATCCTCGACATCCATAGGTAGTTCATCTGTCATCCACTCCGGCTTCTGAGCCCTGCCGAGGAACCCAAGTCTTTTATATAGCTCACGGTCCTTCCACGCAGTTGGAGTTGGGTAGTGACTGTCTGCCGTCGATATCAACTCCATATTATACTCTTTAGATACGTCTATAATATAATTGTTCAACTCGTGTTGTTCCGGGGCTGAGAACCACTGAAGTTCTCCATACCATCGGTCCCCAAAGATCGACTGCATATTTTCCGTGGTCTCTCTCATCGCGGCTAGAACAGCATCCGCGCCATCATCACGATTATCCCAATAGTTACCTGCGTAAACACCGCCAAGGCAAGCAGACGAAGCAATAATACCCTCATTATGTTCCTCCAATAATTTATAGTCAAGACGTGGGTAACGATAACGATTTTCCCCCTCATACGATTTAGATATGAGCGAGAATATGTTGTTAAGTCCTATTTGATTTTGCGCGATTAGTATAAGATGGTTCTTCTTCTTGATTATGTTGGCTTTCGCCTTGGAATCACCCTCGTTCTCGATAGCCATGTTGTCCGAGTTTTTTAGTTTCCTTGCTTCTTTCTTATCTTCTTTCGCTTTCTCATACGCTTCTTTCCACTTATCGATAGAAGGCAGGAAGTAAGCTTCAACACCGAAGATAGGTTTAAAGTCTTTCCCCTGCTCTTTCATCTTTCGAGCATGCAACACCTGGTAGGACATACCATTGGCGTTGCCATGGTCCGTGAGCGCGAGGGCATCACTGCCGTTCTCGTAGGCGAAGTCCATGTGTTCCTGCGGGTACCCAAGTGCATCGAAGGGGGACCCCACTACACTATGTGCGTGCAACCCTACAAAAGGTATTGATGATTTTTTTCTGTCTGTCATTGATTTTTCCTCATAAGTTTAGCTGTCGAATCTGCCGGTTTCATAGTATCACTGTATTCGAATCCTTCCAGGAGTTGGTCTATATATATCTTGTCCCCAAACAAACCTTCACACCTATCATGAAAAATCCTAGCCCTCAAATGGACCGGAGTAGTACCCTTTGAGAACTCGTAACCCAATCGGGTGGGCCTCCAGTGTCCCGGAGTGCCTCTCTCCACGAGACCCCAGTGTTTTAGTGTAGTCAGTTGTTTGCTGTTCAGATGATTTGGTATGTTGTGGGCGATATGAATGTAATTACCGCCGCAGGCTCCATCAAGCCATTTAAGACCCATGGCCATGGTTTTGTTTATGGGCCTATCATCGTATTTGACCCTTCTATCACAAGCAGGACACTGGAAACCTTTACACTTTTTCTCTTCCGTAAAGAAATGTTTTCTAACCGTCTCCACACACATGTTAATCCACCCCTGCCTTGTGCTCATCATGTTCTCCTTTCCGAATAGGATATCAAGCCCGCGCGGGTTTGTCAATCAAAAATACTCAAGTATCTCTCGCCGCGATCACACAAGAATGTGACCACAACACCCTCAAATTCATTATCTTCCATCCACCGCTCGGACGCCAATACATTAGCTCCCGCGCTAATCCCTACAAAGAGACCGTGCCCTCTCGCCAATTTTTTCGCTCTTTCAACGGCCTCCACCGTGGTGATATCGATTGTATCGTCTATTTCTTCACGATTAACAAGGTAGTCACCACCGTCTCCGATACCCTGTATGCCATGGTTGGCTCCCTCGGCAGGCATCACCATCAAGAACTTTGGTAGGGGGTCTGCGAAGCGTTCTAGAGCCCTCTTCACACCCATTATAGTCCCACCGGTCCCGGCTCCAGACACAATCGCCGCAATTTTTCCTTCTTTCCTCTGGATCAACTGCTTTTTAATCTCAAAGCCGGTTGTCCATTCATGACAACTGACGTTGTCGGCGTTGCTAAATTGTCTAGGAGAGAAATAGCTTTCATTCTCTTCTACCATCTTATCTCTTAGGGCTATAGCGCCTTTGAAGTCACTTTGCCCAACCTCTATTATTGTTGCTCCAAATAACCTTATCATCTGCTTTCTCTCCTCGCTCATGTTGCAAGGTAGGATCACGATAACGTTATAACCTTTAACAGAGCCGAGCATAGAAAAAGAAATTCCCGTATTCCCCGACGACGCCTCGACTATAGTATCACCCGGCTTTAGCTCTCCTCTCTCCTCCGCCTTTGTCAAGACGTAGTAGGCCATTCTGTCCTTAATAGACCCGGTCGGGTTATATGTTTCAAGCTTGGCGTATAGTCTTGGGTTTATTTGTATGAGGGGAGTCTCACCAATGTAGTTTAAAATATCACTCATTCTCTATTCCGATTCCTTTTAATAGGTGGGGGCTTAGTATTCTTTTAGCGGGTCGGCATATGTCATCCGGTTTGTTGGCCATATAGTTTTGGTAACCATCCCAACTGCTTATATTAAAGTAGTAAGGGGTCTCCTCAATCCGCTCAAGCACTAGGTCATAGAATACATCATTTAAAGAGAAAAAGCGAGCAGAATATTGTTCTTCTATAGGAAGCGATACCTTTCTGTCCCCCCAATCTTGATTCTCATATCTAGCAGTGCCGTTCTCTTTGACCATATCTATAAAGTATAAGCACTGTTGATAATCGAACGTAAATGGTAAATATTCTTCGTCAATAACGGTTTTGCCCTGCCAAGATAGGGAAAAATTTTTCGGACTGGAAATCACCCTCCGGTGGCTCCTTAAAAACTCCGGGTTATGGACCCCGTATGGGAAAGAAACAAAAAACTTGTTCGGCACTAGCCAACTGCTGAGTCTCCCGATCATCTCGTTCGCGGTCTTAGTCCCGTAAAGGACACTCCACGCGAGGCTGTCTCTTTTGTCCCGGTCGTGCGGGTGGATCGCCACATAGTATATTGGGATCCTCACCCTAACTTCATGGGAAAAATTCTCGAAGTTCCTATACGCGTACACCGGGTCCTCTACAAAATCTCCGAGACGCGCTTTTATCAACGGCATCATGTCGGTATGACAAATAACGAATATTGTTTCACACCCGGCGTAGCTACAATCTATAATAGATCTCTCGACAGCGAGGTAATCTTGTGCTATCGGCATAAGGCAATCGTGCCATGGCATATTAAAATCTAGCTTTCGCCCTGCAACAGGAACAATACCGGCAAGATGGTAGCCCGGCTCCACTAAAGATCCTCATTATCAAAAGTTATATTTCCAAACTTGACAAACTCTTTGGTTCTCTGTGGGAGAACCTCTCTTTTAACAAAGTCTAATTTTATGGGTCTGTACC
>Ga0209815_1002522_pt1 | contig 11089 bp, 9 predicted proteins | sample CoawatmetaG00DNA_FD_187507 | JGI IMG/M metagenome (GOLD analysis project Ga0209815, IMG submission 187507) | Marine microbial communities from the West Antarctic Peninsula - Coastal water metaG002-DNA (SPAdes) (version 2) | ecosystem: Environmental > Aquatic > Marine > Coastal ...
CCTTTAACCCTTTAAGCAAACTGAACCTCCATGACGCCATCGCTGAGCGTGGCCATACGAGTCAAAGCGAGCCACACGCGGAGAGTGCGAGGAGTGCCTTCAGCCCCGCCGTCCTTGTTGAGGCGAGTATCGTAAATCTCAATACCACGGCTATTGACACGCTCGCCACGATTCAGGCGATGAGCGAGGTAGAAGAATCTTTCAGTAAGACCCGTGCCCTGAGCGTATCCCTCAAACTTGCGAGCAGTCAGAATCTGACCTTCGCCGAAGTATTCATCACGAGAGATGAAGGGGACACGACCCTCTGCCTGAACGACATTATGAAAGTGCCGAGCAGGGAGATCCACATCAACAGGGTAGAGGAAGTGGTCGTTGTAGCGAAGATTGACCGTGGCTTTGCCCGTGCTGTCAGCGTCGGATACTGGCCCCTGCGACTGATAGCGATTCAGGATTGAAGTGGTGAGATCAAAGTCAGTCTCAGTCTCATCGGCAGTCGCGATGACAACCTTATTGACGATACGACCCGCACCACCGACATTATAGATGAGGCCACCCGAGAAGGCAGAACCCGCAACCGTCCGCTTAGCAAGGCGATAATCCACATACGAAAAGGACAGCTGGCGATTCTGTGCTTGATACGCCTGCATAAGTTCCTGAGGGTAGTAGATGTAATCCGCGACGAGCTGGCAGTCCGGTTGCGAGATCTGAGAATCACCGACATTTGAGAGGACACCCGCACCTCCCGCGGTGCCATCCGTAAGGCAGACGCGATGACTCGAGGACGCCGAAGACTGAAGAGGAGCCCATGTCAATTCAACGCTGACCTGCTCCGACATCATATAAAGTGGAAGCTGATTCTGCTTCAGGAATGGGAAGAGGTCGCTCAGCATCACCTGAAAGACGCCCTTCGCTGGAGTCTTCTGCCAGGTGTGAAGACGCATCTGATAATCAGGGACAAGATCCTTCTGAGTGGAAGATGAGCCATTCTGCGAGTTGTATCCATCATAATCAAGTCCCGTGTCAAGTCCGTAAGTCAAACCTGAGGAATTGGTTGCGGTCTTAGCACCTGCCACGCCTGCAGCCACAGCGACATCAGTATAAACGATTCCGTGATTGATGACACGACCCGACATGACCTGCTCGCGCTCCTTCTGACTCTCGTTGGAGACAAACTGCGAATCGTAAGCCATCCAGTTATTCATATCATCAACCTCGCAGAGCGTCTTAGTACCGACACGCATCGCTGCTCTCTGGATCATGCCATATGCTCCGACATTCGGCGGAAACATCGCATCGGCAGAGGCGGTGTTAGACACCGACAAAGTAATCTTAGAATTGGAGTGCAGGATGCCCTTGTTCTCCAGAACGAACCGACACCGGCTCTGAGAAAAGACCACAGGGTCAAGGACAGATGTCTCCACATCAATCGCGGTGTTCGTAGGGATTGATCCGATTTTCACGAGGTCAGGGACATTGCCACCGCCTTCAGTAGGTGCTACGCGAGAATCTCCGACTTGTTCCATATTGCTTGTATAACTTCACAAGCAAAAGAAAGAGAGAAAAAGTATTTTGAAAAAATTAGGAGGACTTGGATTTACCACTTGTAAATCTCATCGTTGATCTCCGCTAGGAACCGCCACTCTTTGGGGTCTGCCTCAATATTACCGAGGCGAAAGGTATTCTTGAGAATCTCCCGATACTTGGGGGTGAAAGGATCAACGGGATAATCCGAGTAAAACTTCAGCATCTCACGGATAAAGGTGGGGGTGTCTTGTTCCTTCCACTCTTGGGGAAACTCCTCGATATAACCGATCTGAAAATACAAGGCATCTTTCAGGTAGATAAGCTCGTCGTTGTTATCCTTGATACGATGATTCTCTGTTTCAAGACGAATCGCAAGATCTCGCGCCTCAACCATCGTCTTTTCACGTCGGGCAATCTGCTTTTGAAATCCCCTGATTTCGGCGGCGTATTCATCGGCATCAATCGTGGTCATGTTTGCGGACATCTTGCTTCACTATCTACTATGTTTCCCCGCTAATTGTTTAAGTCCCTTACGAGAGAACTTGGATCCCAGTCGGCGAAGAGACGACCGTGTTGCGACAATGCGCAAAGACATAGACCGCCTGCGGGTGATCCGTAGTCAATCCCATAGTGAGATTGATACCGAGCGGGACGGTGGAGAAATCCACACCATCACCAGAGATACTGTCATAAGATACGCCGAGACCCCACATAGTGCCACCGTCAATCACAGTCCGAGCCTCAGAGAAGTTCGCGGTATAATCTTGATACTTGCTAGTGATTGCCGAGACCTGGGTCCTGCCGAGTTTCGCGAATGCCATGACGGCGTTCAGGTAGTTTCTGGCAATCTGAGGATCAGTCAGATCCTGCGAGGCGTTGCCTGGCTGTTTGGATTGGGTGTCAATATTGTATTCAAGCGGGAATCGCTCACCTGCGCGAGTGAAGACTAACTGATCCACCTTGGCCGGCTCGCCGTCGCTGTTCGTAAAGGGTAGAGTCGCCTGTCCGTCAAAAGAGAGACTGTTGATATGAGATGCTGGCACAACATTCGCGAAGATACCGAGACACTTGGAGACGCCGAGGTTGTAATTGATGATTCCGTTTGCCGAATTGACCGTATTGAAGAAGGAGGTGATGCTGTTGTACTGATAGGTGTTCGTGGTCTGGGACATCAACTGAGACAGGACATCAGGGCTCGGGGTCTGAACCTCGGCAACGAGCTTGACCTCGCTGAGTTCGTAGAACGCGTCCTGAAGAGATGCAGAAACGGCACCGTCCGCTGCTCCCGTGAAGAGGACATTACTGTCAGGTGCCAGATGAATCTCCACATTCAGGCCACCCAGTCCCCATGTGCCAGACAGCGGGATCGGCTCACCGCCGAGGAAGAGACCACACGGGAGATGAATGGCGAAAGACGACGGAGTCTCTGCCGATTGCGTGTTCTGGACGACGCCCGCCTGCTGTCCCGCGAAGTTCGGGAAGGTCAAGGAGGTCTCGTAGCCATGACCCAGAGAATCTTGATGAGACGAAGTAATCGGCAAGTAAGAACCCATCATTCGGCTAAAGTGCCTGATGCTCTCGATAGTCTGCCCGGTCTTCTGCGAGGAGATGTGAATCTGATCAATCACAGAGTAGGCACCGAGTTTCTCACTCATGCGGATATGCTGAGCCTGAACTGGGACGATGGTGCCTTCATCGTTCGCCCAGATGTTAAGGCGACCACACAGGCGAACCGAAGATCCTAAGAGGTGGCGGTCTTGCTCACCGATGATAAATTGTATGACCGGCTGACCGCTCTTGAACGACATCCTCCCCGTGGAGGTGATGTTAGTCGGAATGATTTCGATGTGCTGGAGACTCATGATAAGGGTTATGACTGTTCTTAGAAAAGTTTCTGAGAAAAGATATAATTAAAACGATGGTGAAAATCAAGAGATTATAAATAGAGCTTAGACTTCTACCGACAGCTGACCACCGCGGACAACCATGCGACGCAGGTGAAAGCAGTAGCAGTTCCAGAGTTTATTGAACTCTGGGGCGAGTCCGACTTGGTCATATTCTACCTGCAGATTGAAGTCCTTGCCTCGTGCATCATAGACACCGTCCTGAAGACTCAAGGCACGACCGAGCACGAAGTTCTCCTTGAATTTCAAGAAAGAGTGCGGTTCAATCCCCGCCATCGCCAGAGCCTTCTCGAGCTCAATGATAGGTTGCTGATCTATGCTCTGACTCGCAGACTTGGCACATTCAACCTTACGATTGGGATTCAGCTTGCCATCATACATCAACTGATAGCGGGACAGATTATCCCAGATACCCACCAGACCCGAGCGGACTGAGCGATCCTTGAAGATGCTCGTGACGGTGCCAGACTTACCGGGAAACTTATCCTCAACATAAGTCCCCGACCCGCTGATAGCGTCAGCAGCCGAGCGAGGCGTAGAATCAATCGGGATACATAAGACAGACTTCGCCCGAGACTCCACCAGAGGGAGGCGAAGGTTGGCCACGGTCTCGCCTGACTGCTGGGCGATCTTGTAGTTCGTCGTAGCTAAGAAATCGTAATTCATAGTGCCTCCAGACTTCATCATACTCATCATCTTACTCATGTATCCAGCAGGCATCTGCAGTTGCTGAATCACCATCTCGCAATTGTTGATCTCGTATGTCGGCTGGTAGGACGGAGTGCGACCGTCTGCAACCGCTAAGGCGACCGCTCCAGAGCAGACGATATCGCCGGGACGGATAATATTCGTCGCTCCACCGGAAGGGGTGTAGGCGTTATTCAGGGTGACCTTAACGAGAGACTGACTCATATTATCACCTGTACTCATCTCAATTGAGGCGATCGTCGGATCACCTCCTGGCCCATCAGTCGATTTCACATGCTTTGACTCAGAGGCGCTGAAGAAGGCGACCGTCTCACCGACACAGAGCGGGAAGTTCGCTAGGGACGCTTCGGCTCCGATGTTGTTCTCAATACGGCAGAAGAAAGAACTCGCGGGACTGGTGCTTTCAAAACCAGACGGTGCCACATCAGAACCATTCACCGAGTGGAAGATAGGGTGGGACAGAAGACGGCGATCTTGGACAACCGTATCAAGCTGACGGAAGACATTCACCGAACCCTCAAGGACAATCTCAATGCGAAGTCCCTCGGTGAGCATGGTGGGGAAGATCTTGTCATTCTGGAAGATTCCCGTGTGCAGTGGGAGTAGGCATTTCACGTCATACTGATCATCGTCCGTATAATCCGCAGTCGTGGAGGCGATGAGCGGAGGTTTCCAGTAAGCGCATTCAGTCAGGTTATTACCCTGAGACTTCTTACACCCGTGAGTGCAACGCTGTTGAGGATTGTAGATCGTGGCTCCCTCAGTCAGAGACCGCTTCGCCTTGAGACTATCGTTAGTATCATAGTCATATTTCATCGCGACCATGACATTATAGTTCTGAATCTCTTCAAGGAGAACATTACCCGCACCACCCGAAGATACGCGAATATCACGGATGAGGACTTGTCCGCCAATCTCGGCGTCCAGTTGGAGACGAGTGGGAGTCGCTGAGGCAGATGCCGGTTTCTTGACCTTCACATCAAACTTCAAATACGATTCTTTCGGTTGAAGAAACCCTACGGTCGGAGGAATGTGAAAGTTGATCTTCTGATTAGCAGAATAAGCAAGACCATTCTCCGCGGGGATGGAGACTTGCGTCTGCGAGATCGGGATCTTATCTTCAGCGGTCCAGAATTGAGGGGTCGGCATACTCAGGTATATACTGAATGAAACAAAAAAATTAAGGTGAGATTATTGTAAATCAAAAATTAAGAAGTCGCGGTGCCACGAATCGCGGATACGGGATTATGACCCTGCGAGGCGATAAGTCCCATCTGAGTCATCTGCTCAGGATGCTGGAGTTTTACGGCTCCTGGTGTGTTTGCGACATCTGCCTTTTTCTTGTTGATTTCATCGGCGACCGCTCCCGCAGTCGAGAGACCTCCCGCCACAAGATCAGTCAGGGCAGCAAACGGAGCGAGGATGGGGATGGCGAGAGAAGCAGCATCAAGAGCGCCTGCGCCGAGGGTAAGAGCATTACCAGCGACATCCAGATCAGATTTGCCCGTGCCTTGAAAAAACTTCTTACCTGAAGCAACATTCTTGATATCGTCAAAGAGGTCAAGTCCCGCCCCGAGAGCATTACCACCGACTTTACCCGCGACACGAGTCGCCAGATCTCCCGCTCCTGCTTTTCGAGCGACAGCCTTGAAGATACCCTCCGGACCCTGGAGGACTGTATCAAGGACTCCCCCAGACTGCGCCCCTTTACCGAGCACCTTCACTTCGCTCTCGCCTGCAGCAAGACCACCGCGAGCAGCCGTAGTATCCGCATCTTTAGCAGCACTCAAGTCTTTCGGGTCAGGTTCGGTGCCAGTAATCGCTGCCTTCTGGCGGACTTGAGTCTCTTGTGTCCCCATGCTTGACGCTTCACTAGGAGCAGGAGCAGAGACCTTTGTCCCTGCTCCAGTCGTGCCCGATGTTTCAGCAGGAGCACCCGCTAGTCCTTGCGTATAACCTCCGGGTTTTGAGAGGTCTGAGGTTGTGAGACCGGCACCTGTTGGAGCAGCAAGGACTTCAGAGGCGGGCAGACCCTTCGCGAGGTCTGCGATGCTTGATGTTCCTGTGAGTCCTTCGGCAGCGGATTTCTCTGCGGTTGTCCCTGTTGTCCTGACTTTCGTGAGGATTGACTCCGCCCCCGAAGTTGTGGGGATCTTTACAGTCTTCCCTGCGATTGAGGTCTGGATAAAAGATCCCGGTGCTGACAGAGCCTTTCCCGCTGCACGCTGAGCATTAAAATCACGCTGAAGTGCGACCGCTTGCTTGAAGGGTTGCGTTCCCGGAATCGCTTGATAAAGTTTGGAAGGGAGAGTGGTGCCAGCAGAGAGAGCATGGTGAATGTCATCAATATTCTCCTCTCTCTTATCCCCTTGGATCGTCTTGTTATACTTCTCAACCGCCACGGCGTGCTGCTGATTTCTCATATCATTCACAGTATAAGCCTGATTAAGGAGCTGGTTGCCTTGCGTCATCGCTGCCGACTGATTGTAAATATCCATGGTATATGTTAAGTATAGTTATTTTTATAGCATCAGCTCAAGGACAAATTTAAACCAGACAAGCTCTGATTTGTTCTTGCGTGATAATTGATAACTGTCCCCATTCTTCATCATAGCATACACCCAGAGAGATTGGTCTCTACGAAAACGAATACCCCTGATGCCTGTCAAGTCTCTCCTCGCATTACAGCGATTACATATGATATTACGAAACAATCCCGTCTTGTGGTCGTGATCACAGCATCGTCTGTTTTTCTTCTGGTCGTATGATTCTCCACATAACTCACAAGATTCAGAGGCTATAAGGCGAGCATATGTTTCCTCAAAATCGCATATGATCCCTTGTCTCTTCCACTGATACTTCGTATAATTCTTATGACGATTCATCTTCAACTGGTTTATCTACGCGGTCTTTGTTTAACTCACCCTCTTCTTCGCGATGGATACCTCCTACCTTGACGACATGGTCGAAGCAAGAATACGCAATCGGGGGATTGCTCTGGAGATCAAGGTATAAGAAATCGTACCTTGAGGGCGTGGCTTGATGATACATCTCCATAAAGGAATTAGCACCTCCGAAGAGATCGCCATATTCCTCGGCAACCTTACCGAGTTCTTTCTGATTCGGGAAAGGACTGCCGATGATTACATTCGTCGCGTTTTGCCTGATGACTGGACTGACAGCCCTAAAGTTTTGACTTGAGATTATCAAGAGTTTAATGTTGAAATGTCGAAATCGTGAGCAGAGGTGATTGACTCGTGCCTCACGCTTGATTGACCCTAAGCAATCGTCAAGGACTACAGCGATCTCAGGTTGGTCTTCTTTATCAAAGGATTTCTGACGCTCTACGATACTGTCAATGATACTGTCGTCATAGTGATCATGAGTATCGAATGCCTGACGCATGAATCTGCTTGTGACATCGTTTGCAATCGTATTGGAGATTACATTCACCGATTCAAATCTCTCTTGACCGTTGTAAAAGGATTCGTTCAGCATCAAGTTTGAGATGATGGTAGATTTCCCAGTCTTCACAGGACTTATCATCAAGAGCAAGGCTCCACCGCCTGGCCCGTCCATTTGAGGAAGATGGGGGTGAATCGGTGGATGTTTGCTCGGTGGCATCACGGGATCAATTACAGGAAGAACCTTCGGGGGTGCGCTCATAATGATTTTATATATCACTAGAAAAGAATTAAAATCTGAGTTATAGTTATTGAAATGAGAACACATTCGCCCATGGATCCTGTTGATGAGTTGGACCGATTGCTTTTTGAATTGATTGAACGACACGGCGCTCATGTTCTTCTTTGGCGATGCGTTGTTTCTTCTCTTTCTTTTGCGTTTTGCGTAATCCGTCATATTGCTGAATCCCTGCAAAGATCGCTTCGTTCATCTCTTCTTGAGAGTATCCGAAAAATTGCTGAGGCACTTGAGCCTGAGACAGGGACACAGGCGGAGCCTGAGAAGGTTGCGGTGTCATCTGCTGAGGTTCATGGTGATTTTGCTGATGATCGTCTTGCTCTGGTTCTGGACTCTTCGGACGACGAGGAAGAGGCTTCGGTTTCTTCTTCGGAGGAGGAAGTTTTCCTTGATCGCGAAGTTGCTTGTTCTTCGCCCGAGTCAAGCGTGCTTTCTCCAGATGAGCTTTCTGTTTCGCCGTCGCCTGACGCTTCGGTCGCCCCGTCTTGGTTCTGGCAATAGGTTCTTCTTGCGTTCCTTGTACTGGAGCAACGGTGAGCTCAGGTGTCGCCATGTGGCTCTTTTTCTCTTTACTTCTGAAGATCTCATCGTTCCTCAGAAGTTGCCGTGGCTCGTCGTCGGATTCTTGAAATTCACCTGTCATCTGCTCCTGCGCTTGTGCGTCAAGGCAGGTACTCGCCGCATCACGCAAGAGTTGTGAGGGTGGCCCCTTCTCGGGAGCTCCTACCGCAATCGGCTCAGGCTCAGCAACTTTAGGAGGTGGCGGTGCTTGAAAGTCGGGCAAAAGATCCATGGTATAAACTACAGTCAGATAATCTATTAAGATAGAAAATTTTAGAAAAGATAAGATTGTTTAATGCTTTTTAGCGTCTCTGGAAGATCGTTGTGACACGAAAGCGATGATTCGTAGATTTCACCATGCCGATACGGGCGATGACATTCCACTCTGCCTTTTTATACTGAGGTAAGACTTGATCTAACCACACTAAGATCCCCCCTTTGTTCATCACCTTAAAACACTCATTAAATACCTTGTTCCGTTTTACCATACAGCAACCATAATGATCGCAGTCCTCGACTGAATACGGAGGATCGGCGTAAATTCTGTCATAGGTGTTAGGCGGTATGACATCAGAGAAAGTTTCCGCATCAAGCCCGACGTTGTAATCCACCTTGTCATAGTCTTCGCTTTCTGGTAATGATCCCGAGAACAGGTGCAGGGACTTCCCCTTGATGAGTGGGAACATGGAATAAACCCTTGGAAGATATCCGTAAGGATACGCTCCATACAACGAGGTCTTTGTTGTGTAGTTGTTCCCCATCACCCACAGACCGACAATCTGACCATTTGAATTGAATAAGGAGGGCGGATATTTCGGGTAATCTGAATGATACTTATCTATGATCGCCTGAGCCTCATGAAAATCCATTATATCTTTTGAATGATAATAATCTAGCGAGCACGCTTGCGAATGTGAAGGCAGACGGTCGTGTTGCCTGATAAGTCCTTGACGATGCGGTCATTCCTATCAACGATATCAATATCAAGGGAGTTCAAGACGATTTTATCAGGGTTCTTCATGGCGATGTAGGTCTTCTCACCGGCTTCAAAGAACATGTCGCCGTATTGTCTGCCATCATTTGTGAAGCGTGGGATATGGTAGAGAATCTTGGAGATGGATCCGAGGTTCGCGTTGAATGATGTCTGTGGCCCATTTCTGAGCTTGACGAATGCTGAAGAGACTAAGAGGTCTGGTGCGACTCGAGACCGCCACTCAAACTGACCCCCGATCCCTACTCCTGCCCCTCCTGCTGCTCCTTGGATTGAGGAGGTGGGAGACAAGAGACCTAGCACTGCAGCGAATCCCAGAGAAGGTGCAAGGTTCGGTGCTTGAGCGTCCATGTGATCGGCGAGGTAATTACCTGAGCCCTTTCTGACATCTTGACCCGTCATGACTAAGACCCATGGGATCCCTGAAGTAAAGGACGCATTACTGACTTGATGGTAGGTGAAGACCGCGGTGCTTGTGAGTGGTTCATCCCCTGCCACTCCCCCGCCAGTCAAGACATACAGAGCATCACGAATATCGAGAGTGCGATTCATGTCCCTTGTTGGCATCACAGAAGGACCCAGATAATCCCATTCCTCATCTGTCCCAATCTGCCTCGTCGCGTTCGTCCAAAAATTACACGACCAGAAATCAGAGCCAGGGGTGATGGTCGTCCCTCTGCGATTGCCGACATTCAAATCCGTCACAGAGTACGTCCAGACGGGATACTTGAAGGCTTCTTGTCCTGAGAAAGTAGGATCAACGCTGTCATATTCAACGATAGTCGCAGTTTGAGTATTCTCGCACAACTGAATCTTAGGATACAGAGCAGAGGTTGTGGATCCTATGGGTTTGAAGGCGTGCATTCGTTTCGGTTCCAGTGCCTTATCCACGAGGGCGAGATCAATCGTGGTGCCATTTGTTGAGAGGACACTGAGACCCACCGCATCGCCTTTGAGTTCAAACTTGAACTGACTGATTCCCGTATTAGCATCTTGAGCGGTCTTCGTGAAAGATGCAGACCCGATGCGATCAGTGAGTGTGTTGGCGTCTCCATCCCAATATTGAACCTCCGCATATTTACCGCCTCCAGGATTAGGGGATGCGACACCAGAAGAGACCCAGTGATACAGACGCAAATCAGTCTCATTGAATTCAGCGACGTAATCATAGAATACGTTGTTACCACTACCACGCGAGGGACCTAACCACGGATCAATATCTCCGCCGAAGTCTGCCGGATCCACTTGTGGGACATGCTCCCACCCCGCTTGTCCTGCGAGATCAAAAAGTCTCATGCTTTCAGGGACTAGACCACAATCAGCTGCGTTGAATCCCACCGATTGCCCTGAGCCATTCAAAGGTCCCTGAGTGGTGGGGCGTGTGAGACCGACCGCGAAAGCTCCTGGAGTATCATTGATAGAAGGCACGCTCACTTGAAAGACGCCCGACGAATTAGACCATGGTCTCTTCAAGATGGCGCAAGCTTCATGATCCCAGTCATCGGCAGACGCTATATTCCGCCTCATCACCGAATGGCCATCTGTCCCTGTCGAGGAGAAAGCAGCACCCGAGGAAGAGACGACGACATTCTCATCAAAATCATAATTCCAGGTTCAACCGAGAGGAGCAGGTTTGATGTAATATTCCCAGTCTGCCTCAACGACAGTTGAAGCAGCACGATTACCGATAATCATGGAG
>Ga0209815_1002524_pt1 | contig 11087 bp, 12 predicted proteins | sample CoawatmetaG00DNA_FD_187507 | JGI IMG/M metagenome (GOLD analysis project Ga0209815, IMG submission 187507) | Marine microbial communities from the West Antarctic Peninsula - Coastal water metaG002-DNA (SPAdes) (version 2) | ecosystem: Environmental > Aquatic > Marine > Coastal ...
CAGGAGATAAATATATAGCAAATGAACCATTTCGTTTAGAACCACCTTGATCCACATATCGCGCGGTTTCATTAAAATTTCTTAACATCGGTACTATACCGCTACTGGTACCATTAGTTCCATGAATATGCGAACCAGTAGCTCTTACATTATGTATATGCAATCCAATACCACCCGCGTATTTTGAAATTAACGCGCAATCTTTTAATGTATTATAAATACCTTCAATACTATCTTCTTCCATTGCAATTAAATAACACGAACTTAATTGTGGACGAGGGGTTCCAGCATTAAATAACGTAGGTGTGGCATGTGTAAAATATTTCTGCGACATCAAGTCGTATGTTTCTTTTACAGCATCTAAATCGCCACCGTGTAAACAAATAGCCACTCTCATCCACATGTGTTGCGGTCGTTCAACAATAACCTTATCAACATTCAACAAATACGCCCTTTCAAGTGTTTTGAATCCAAAATAATCTATCTCATAATCTCGACTGTAGTCTATCATAGCATCGTATTTGTCTCTATGTAAACATGTGTTCTTATATAAATCCTCTGAGACGAGAGGCTTCGTAATACCACTTTGTTTGTCGTAAAAATTATAAAGACAATTAACAACATCGTAAAAACTATCCCTTGTATTTTTATGATTATTAGAAACCACTATACGACTTGCCAATACACCATAATCCGGATGATCTGTTATTTGATTAGCACAATGCTGAGCTGTTAGTTCGTCTATTTTCTTGGTCTCAATACCATCGTATAATTGTTCAATTATTCGCATGACGAGAGATGTGTAGTTTAAATTAATAGACGCTTCTTCACCTAAGAGTTTAACACGTTTCAATATTTTATCAAAAGATATCTCTTCCTTACTGCCATCACGTTTAGTAACATGCATTTGTTCGTCAACCATTGTAATAGGTATATCTATAATATAAATTTTAAATAGTTAAAATAATATTATAATTAGTATTATATATATGAAAATGAATAAAAATAACAAAATTGCGTTAGCAACCATGGCAATACTTTCGGTTGGAACAGTGCTATGCTTATTAGGTTTTAAAATGCCGGTGCAAAAAGAAATTAAAAAGAATTAAATAACATATAATAATATTTTGGAACTAATATTATAAATAGTAAATGATAACTACAATGTATAATAGTCATTAATTTATATTTTTTATGAAAGCTTAACGAAAGATTTATAAAATAAACAACTAATCCTAGTATTAGAAAAATTAATATTATTTTCCATGAAATATAATTCATTAATAAAGATGCGAATAATATGATAGCTAAATAATCTAAAATGGTAAATATATCTATTATATACCATTTATATCTTCTTGAATGGTGTATAACAGATGTTATTCCTAAAACTACATGTGAAAGTGTTATATCTAATGGAAGATAGGTATAAGCTATCAAACCCTGTATTAATATTATCCAAGATGTTATATAACAATAGTTCGGGATAATATTCATATTATATATCAATATTAATAATTAAAGGTTTAATTTTAGGTAAAATAGTTCTTGCTTTTCCACATTTTTTTGCTTTTCTTTCTACCCATGTTTTATCTATTCTTTCTTTTTCAATAATATTCCAAATGTCGGCAATTCCTACAACTGCTTTATTAAACCATTGCTTATTTCTTAGAACCAAAACACAGCTAACGTGTTCTAATTTCCAATAGATATTTTGAACCCATTCATATCCTTCATAGTCTTTCAGATTTAATGTATCTTCCTCCCATTGTTCGAATCTTCTTTTACCACAATTAAATTCGGGATAAAAATAATAGGATTTTTGATCTTTGACAAAATGTAGTATTATACCTTTGTGATGTCCACTCTCGGAAATATTGAATAAACCATCTTCCATAAATTTATTATAATTATCGTATTCTGTAAACTTTGTTTCAAGAAAATCGCAATAATTTAAATCACAAACTTCCATTTGTAATTGCATTTGAATCCAATATTCGTCTTTTGGAATACCTGTAATTGTCCGTGATTTAGGGTTCTTTATCTCAAGCATTCTACCAAATAGTTTAGAGGTATTATTCACAACAATACCGTCCGGCGACGCACCAAGAAATTTATATTCACTATGTTGTATACAACCAAAATCTTCTACTTTTGTAATGTAATAATATTCGTAATACATAACGGATAAGGGTTCGTAACGTACACCCCAATGCATTGGACTATCTAAATTAACCATCTGTTTGCTTTTCGTTGTAAATTCAGCGCATTTTTCACATATAATCTCGTTTTTTTTTGATTGTGTTCCGAAAACTTTATACGCATTACTTGCGGTAATTAAATCGTATCTAAAACGATACCATTCTTCTGTGCGTTGTTCGGGTTGCGGTTTTTCTTTAATTTCATTTATTTTTTTTTCTATCTTACATACGCTCGGGATATTTACCGAACGATTATTTTTAAATGAACGTTTAGGTATATAATATAAGTAGTATATTGACAACGCCTTGTCAATATGTTTAATTATATAATTACGACAGATTTCATCTACCTCATCAATGTCAAAATTTTGTTTTATAGTCGATATCATATTCTTTTCAAATGTATATTTATAAATATTAATTAAATTATCTTCAAAATGTCTAACTATAATGTCTAAGATGTAATTAGTCAATAAGGCATTGTAGATACGCATGATATTTAATATATATAATACTCTTTAATCGTTATCAATTTATTATTTTTTTTTATCACTTTTATTTTTAGCGGTTTTAGACCTATTTTTGGGCGCTAGCGATTTTAATGCAGATGTTTTCTTCTCTACATTTTTAATTGTATGTTTTCTTGAACTTTTGTTGAACAACAAATTAGGTATACTTTTAATTATACCATCATTTTTATCATAACTAATATCCTTTGCTTTTTGTAATAGTTTTTTATTTAATGAATCATGCAATAATTTAATTAACTCATTCTTTTCATTGGAATCCATTTTATGAGTTTTTGAATAGTTTTCAACAAATTCATCTAATTTACCTATTTTCATCGTTTTATTTAATTTACTCCAAGGCAACGTCTCTACATGCAGTTTATCTTGTTTAATAAGTTCATCTAAATTGGTTAAATTTTGTTTTGGTTTATAATCAACGAGTGTTGTATTTTCAGGACTTAAAAGCATTGTTTTATATTTTATGTTTTTAAGTTCTACACATTCGTCTGTCATATATAAATATTTAAATTAAATTTAACTTGTTTTAACTAATCTATTTCTTCTATTTTTGGACCATGATCTTCCGGTTCTTTTGGAGGTGTTGGTGCCGTTCCCATGCCTGCCGTTCCCATGCCTGCCGTTCCCATACCTGCCGTTCCCATGCCTGCCGTTCCCATTTGCATTTTTTCTATAATACTTGATATTTTAGTTTGAAAATCTTTTTCTTTTTCTTCATAAACCGATGTTTCAACGTCTGGGTTGCTACCTAACCAATTAATACCTTCATTACAAACTTCGTTTATATAATCTTTGTCTTCATCAGATAATTTATCTTGAATCCCATCGTCCGATAACATACCCTTCGTTTGAAATATTAGATTCTCATAACTATTTCTAGCTTCTATCTTAAGTTTATTACATTCATCCTCGGTCTTATATTTTTCAGCATCATTTACCATTCGTTCAATTTCTTCATCGCTCAAACGCCCCTTATCATTCGTGATTTGTATCTTATGTTCTTTACCTGTGCTTTTTTCAACCGCGCCAACACTCAATATTCCATTGCTATCTATATCATATGAAACTTCAATTTGTGGGCGACCGCGCGGCATGGGAGGAATACCATCAAGTATAAATTCACCTAATTTATTATTATCTTTTGTCATTGCACGTTCTCCCTCAAACACTTGAATCTGAACACCTGGTTGATTATCAGCATATGTAGAAAATGTTTGCGATTTTTTACAAGGTATAGAATGATTCCTCTCAATAAGCGTTGTCATAATACCACCGGCCGTTTCTAAACCTAACGAAAGCGGTGCGACATCCAATAAAAGAAGATCTTTTAGTGCTTCCGATTTGTTGTTACCACTTAAAATGGCTGCTTGAACGGTAGCACCATATGCTACAGCCTCGTCTGGATTAATTGATTTACATAATTCTTTCCCATTAAAAAAATCTGATAACATATCTTGAATCTTTGGAATTCTTGTGGAACCACCAACCAAAACAACCTCGTCTACTTGACTTTTTGACATTCCAGCATCTTTTAATACCTTTTCAACCGGACTTAGACATTTTCTAAAATAATCCATATTCATATCCTCAAACCGAGCTCTTGTTATAGTAGAATTAAAATCTAATCCTTCGTGTAAAGAGTCTATCTCAATATGTGCCTGCGTGGAAGACGATAACGTACGCTTGGCACGCTCGCATGCCGTACGCAATCTTCTTAATGCACGATGATTGCTACCAATATCCATACGAGTTTTCTTTTTAAATTCTTGTTTAAAATATTCCACCATCCGATTATCAAAATCTTCTCCGCCTAAATGTGTATCGCCCGCGGTAGCCTTAACCTCAAATATACCTTCTTCAATCGTTAATAAAGAAACATCGAATGTTCCACCACCTAAATCAAAAATTAGCACGTTATGTTCTTCGCTTTTTTTATCTAAACCATACGCAATGGCGGCTGCTGTAGGTTCGTTAATAATTCTTAATATATTCAATCCAGCTATTACACCGGCATCTTTTGTTGCTTGTCGTTGCGCATCATTAAAATATGCCGGAACAGTTACAACCGCATTATTTACGGTCTGACCTAAATATGCTTCTGCTATTTCTTTCATCTTAGTTAGAATGACCGACGAAATCTCTTCCGCACTAAAGGTTTTTAGTTCGTTTTTATAGTTGACTTTAATTAAAGGTTTGTTTGTGTTATCTGGTTCCACAATAAAAGGCCAAAGTTTTATATCATCTTTTATAACAGTATCTGAAAATTTTCTACCTATTAAACGTTTCGCATCAAAAATTGTGTTAGAAGGGTTCATTGCTGCCTGATTTTTGGCAGCATCACCAATCAATCGTTCGCTATCATTATAAGCCACATATGAAGGAGTAGTTCTATTGCCTTGATCATTGGCTATAATCTCAACCCTGTCATTTTGCCAAATGCCTACACAAGAATATGTGGTTCCTAAATCAATTCCTACTGCTAGTTCACTCATTTAGCAGTTATCATTATTAAACCTTTAATTTATTTTAATTTAAATATTTATATGAAAAAAATAATAATTCAAGGTGACAGCACTATAAAAAAAGTATTACCAGAGCAATATGATGGCACAAGAAAAGAAATAAAAAAATTAGAATTAGACGAACACATGTTTACACATAGTAAACAAATAGAATTGGTGAATTCTTTATATCTTAATATAGAAACGAAAAATAATAAAATTACACAAAAAAACATCAATAAAAAATTAAATAGTTATAAACAGCAGGATATTAGAAATGAGATTTATGGAAAGAATTTCTTCATATCTTTAGACCAAACATTACAAAAACTCGTAGAATCTAAGATGAAATGTGTATATTGTAATTCAAACATTTTTTTAATTTATAAAAATATACGCGAAGATTATCAATGGACATTGGATAGAATCGATAATAATATGGGACATAACACTGAGAATGTTGTAATTAGTTGTTTAAAATGCAATCTTGAACGAAGAAATCAAAATATGAATAAATTTATGTTTACAAAAAAATTAAATATAAAAAAAGTTAATTAATTAACAATACTTAAAAACTAAAAATTAATAACTTTTAAATGTCTGGTTATGTCACACAAAATGATTTATTATTAAAAAATCTACAGGATTTTTATAAAGTAAATAACAGAATAGATAAAATGTTAAATGTAATAAATGGTGAATCTAAAATATCATTGCGTATTGTAGATTGGTTTGTAACTAATTATGCAAAAGAAAAATATGTAGTATATACATTAGACAATAATCGGCGAATAAAGGTTTATGACAGTTATAAACTAAATTTAAAAGCTTATTCTAAGAAAAGGTTTGACCCATTTTGCAGATGGGATAGAATAACCATACCGTATAAAGATGATACGCATATTCAAACTACAATCGGTCAATTAAATTTCTTTAAATGGGCAATAGAAAACAATATATTAGATTATATACGAGAAAATTATGAAGCAATCGAAAGAGACATGAATAATAGAAATAGTACATCCAGAATTAATAAAGGTGTGGTATGTGGTAATGATAAAAAAACAAGAAAGAAACGCGAAGAATTATCTATTCATGCTGTCAAAAGCATAAAAAAAGAATCAGTAAATATTATTGTTAAATTTGATTAATATTTAAATATTTAAATACTAATTAAAACAAATGGGATTAGAACAATCTGTAATACAATATGCCAGTTTTGAAGATGTAAAAAAAACTACTGAAAAAAATTACATACTTATAAATACACTACCTTCTACTGAACAGAATTGTTTAATTTATAATACCGTACCTATTGAAAATGAGGTTACTAGTGTAGAGCAAGCTATTAAAGATAAATCAATTATTATCATTTATGGATATAATACAAATGATTCAACTATTTATAAAAAATATAAACAAATACAACAACAATTACGTCATAAAAATGTTTTCATATATGCTGGTGGTATGTTTGAATGGTTGTTGATGCAAGATATATATAGTAAAGATGAATTTATAACAACTAGTAATGAGCTTGATATTCTTAAATATAAATCCATTAGCGATATTAACAAACTTTTAATTAAAAATTGAATGAAATCTTAATAAAGTTAATTTATGTAAAATTAATAGTATGGATCTATCACAAACAAAATTATCTTACACAGAATGGAATGGTATCGAAATACCAGTTTCTAAACAGGAATTGAATATCTTAAATTTAATCACAAAAGGATATCATAATATTAATTTAGTATATAACGAATTGTCTTCTTTATTGACTATTTTGAAACTAGACGACCCCGAATTTCACTGCTATTTATATGATAAATTTATCAAAGAACATATTGATACCGTAATTGTAAAATACAAGATTGACTATAAACATACACATACAACAGAACTAGTTAAAAAGAAATTAAAGAAAGCAGATGAAATTAGGATTGAATCATGTAAAAAAATGATTGAAAATAAAAAACTTATATTTGAATTTGTTTTGCTTGATATTATAAAAAACATTTTCAAAACGAAACAAAACAGAATGTATTATTATTATACATTGGTGCAATTGAAAACGTTAAATGTAAGTAATATTAATATCTATTTCTCAAATTACGTGAATTATATTATAGAATTATTTGCAGGTGATATTCCTATTGAAAAATTGGTTGAAAATGCCGACGCTATTATTGAAAAAAATGAATATATATATAAATACCAAGATATACAATTATATGATCACCAGAAAGAATTGTTTACATTTATAAAAAATCCTAACCCTAAACTTATTTTGTATAAGGCACCAACAGGAACAGGAAAAACTATGAGTCCCATAGGTATTTCGGAAAATTATAAGGTTATCTTTGTGTGTGCCGCAAGACACGTTGGAATTGCTCTTGCAAAAGCAGCGATTTCTATTAACAAAAAAATCGCCTTTAGTTTTGGTTGTAATGATATTGAAGATGTTAAATTGCATTATTTTGCAGTATCGTCATGTACGAGAGACAAACGAAACGGAACAATTAGAAAAGTAGACAATTCATATGGCGAAAAAGTAGAAATTATTATCTCAGATATTAAATCTTATCCTTCTGCAATGAACTATATGTTGGCTTTTAATGAACCTGAAAATATTGTGCTTTATTGGGATGAACCAACCATCAGTCTAGACTATGAATCTCATGAACTTCATTCGTTTATTAAAAATAATTGGAAAATAAATGTAATTCCAAACGTGGTTTTATCTTCAGCAACGTTTCCAAATGAAAACGAAATACATGAATGTGTTGAAGATTTTAAAAATAAATTTGACGAATATACATCTATATTTACAATCACTAGTCATGACTATAAGAAAACTATACCAATCATAAATAAAGATAACCTGGTAGAATTGCCACACCATATATGTAATGATTATCAAGAACTACAATACTCATTGGATTATTGTTGCAATAATCTAACCGCGCTGCGTTATATGGACGTCACATCTATAATTAAATTTTCAATATTTCTAAAAGAAAATTCATATATTAAAGAGCGGTATTCTATCAAAAATTACTTTGAAACTATAAATGATGTTACAATCTCTAATATTAAATTATGGTATTTAGATCTTCTAAAGAATATAACAAAAGAAGCATTTGAAGACATCAAAACAATTGAACGTAAACCGATGTATAATAGCACAATTAATATCACGACGAGTGATTCTTATACATTGACCGATGGTCCAACTATTTATATGGTTGACGATGTTGTAAAAATAGCAAAATATTGCTTACAAATTGCTAAAATTCCTCCTGCTGTAATCAAGGACATTCAAAAAAACATTGACTATAATAATAATCTAAGTAAAAAAATTGCACAATTAGAAAAGAACCTTGACGATGGAACTAAAAAAGATCAAGAGAAAGAAAAGAAAATTAGCGATGGTAGAATAGACGAATCAATGAAACTTTTGTCGAAGGAAATTGCTCTTTTACAAGGGATGATTAAAACTGTTGAACTTCCAGAATATTTCATTCCTAATAAGAAATTCCATTCAGATAAATGGAAATATGAATTGAAATCTAATATGTTTACTTCCGATATACAAAGTAAAACGGTTGAAAAAATAATGATGCTCAGTGATGTATCTGATATTTGGAAACTACTACTTTTGATGGGAATAGGGGTCTTTACTAATCATGAAAATAAAAATTATACAGAAATTATGAAAGAACTTACTGAACAGCAAAAGTTGTTTATGATTATAGCCTCTACCGACTATATTTATGGAACTAATTATCAATTCTGTCATGGATATATTGGAAAAGACCTGGCTAATTTAACGCAAGAAAAAACGATTCAAGCACTTGGGCGGATAGGCAGGAGTAAATTGCAACAAACTTATACATTACGCTTTAGAGACGACAAATTGATAAAAAAAGTTTTTATGCCTACCGATGATAAACCAGAGGTTGATAATATTAATAAATTATTTACTTCGTCTTAATTTAAGTGTGAGAATGGTGTATTATCAGGTGACATATTTTCTTCATCGCTTTCATCGCTTACTTCTACACGTTCTCCGTTATTATATAGTGTAGGTGCTTCTGTAATGCCATATCTTCTCCTCCGCCGTATACTATTGTGAATATCGTCAGTATTACTAGTAACACCTGTTGTGGTGGGCGTTGTTGGGTATCGTGAATTCATACGGCTTGCGCGTAATATATTCCAAATATATCCCAAATTTTCATTATCATTATTAATAGAATTTTGCAATGTATTATTTAAATATGATTGTTTAACCGGCATCCGACATAGCGGACATGTAGAACCCCGCGCATTCCAATCATTAAAACAATTATAACATAAACAATGATTACACTTATAATATTTAATGTTGTGATTGAATGCTTCATAACAACACGGACATTCTTTTTTAAAAATACTTCTATAAAAATGTTGAATTTTTTTTATAGCATTTTGCTTAATTAAATATGAGATTCTATCACTATTACCCCTTGAATTATAAAATATACATTCAGGTTTAGAATACATATAATCAGGTATAATTGTAATAACTGCGAAGTTATTACTAAACTTTTTATGTATTTTATCATTTGAATTTAATAAAATATATCCATTCTCGCATCTTAATCTATAATTACTTAAATTAAAATAATTACTAATTAAGGGTTTTATACTTAAAAGTGCATATGTAATGGTTTGATAACTTGCGACATCATAATGTTTTACCTGTCCTGTATTCATTAGTTTACAACAAAATCTTGTCATAGACAAAGGTAATGTGTTAGGCCAATTTTCCATTTACTTTAATATTAATATAAATTATTAATATTAATACAATTCAATTTATAATCCCGCTTTTCCGTTTTTTAAATACAGTGATACAATGAAAGAACCTAACCCCATTACGTAAACATGTATCCAATGTGGGGGGCACTTTTTAATTCCTAATTTGTTTGCTATTTTGCAATGCTCAGAATGTGGAAATAATCCCCAAAAAATCGCATTAGCTAAAAAAAATAAAATCAATAAATCAGTATTCATCGTTATATTATAACGGTATAATATAATAATCTGTGATACTTAATTATGTTCAATGAAAATAGAAGGTAGTCCCAAACACGTAAAACAACAAAATAATCCACTTGCGCTGCAACCTACAATATTTCCTACGTTAACTACAGCAATAAGTTTTGAATATGCTTCTATACCTGCCCAAACAGAACCTGCGTTGCAGATGCAGTACATGCAAATAAATTGCTGACAACTTTGTTCGCGTGTCCTCTCTCTTTGCTGTTGAAGTTTAGTTTGGATATTAACTTCTCTTTCAATATAGTTATTCGTATTCATTATTTTACTTGTGTTTAATTACTTAACCGCCATTATTTTATTTCAATTTATATTTTCACTTAATTAAACATTGAAATATTGAAATTATCTAACTCGTTTCCAGTTAATGTAGTATTATTAATTAATTTGTTTGCAATCAAATTAAGATTCATATTATTTCTTTTTATAATTTCATATGCGGTATTGTATGCATACTCTACTAATTCTATAACTTTACAATCTATAATTTTTTTTGTATCATCACTCATTTTATCTCCACCCATAGCCATGTCTCTACCTAAAAATGGTTTAGACGATGAAGAACTGTCATACAAACCTATCATATCAAATCCAAACTGTGCGACATATTGTCTCGCAATAGAGTTCGCTTGTTGTAGATCCGCCGATGCACCGGTTGTAATATCTAGATCGGTTATGTTATAAAAAACCTCGGAATTATCATAATTTGATGGTATAGAACTTTGATAGTTCTCGTATAAAACCACCTC
>Ga0209815_1002540_pt1 | contig 11023 bp, 9 predicted proteins | sample CoawatmetaG00DNA_FD_187507 | JGI IMG/M metagenome (GOLD analysis project Ga0209815, IMG submission 187507) | Marine microbial communities from the West Antarctic Peninsula - Coastal water metaG002-DNA (SPAdes) (version 2) | ecosystem: Environmental > Aquatic > Marine > Coastal ...
TGTTTATTCAAGCCTTGGCCGATCGATTTGACTGTGCCGCGCCACTGTCTCAGGAACACTATCAGTTAGACGCACTTACTTGAAGGCACTTGATTAAGAGCTCTTGATTAAAGGCAGCTATTCAAGAGCAGCTATTCAAGAGTCGCTATATTAAAAGGTACTTGGCTAGCGGCGAATATCGCCAGTTTTTTTACACTTACGCAGGAGCGCAACGAGTCTATTATGCAAGCTTATCTTATCGATTCATCAATCTACATTTTTCGCAGCTATTTCACTTTGCCTGACAATTGGCAGGCTCTGGACTCGGGACATCCGACCCACGCAGTCTATGGTTTCACAGCCTTTATGCTGGATATGCTGCGCAATAAGAACCCAGAGCATCTCTTCTGTGCCTTCGATGAAAGTTTGCGCAGTGGCTTTCGCCACCAGCTTTGCCCTGACTATAAGGCTAATCGTGAACTCCCAGATGAGGCGCTGGCCTTTCAGTTGAATGCCTGTCGCCAGCTCTGTCGTGTCTTAGGGGTTGCTGAGATGGCATCTGAAACTTACGAAGCGGACGACCTGATTGGTGCGGTGGCCAAGAACACTAGGTTGGCCAATGTTCAGCCTGTAGTGGTGACACGGGATAAGGATTTGATGCAACTGATTGAGGCAGAGGATCTGTTTTGGGACTTTGGTAAGGCACCGCCAAAAACCCAACGTCAGGTAGAAAAAGATCTCGAGATTGGCTGTCAGCAGATGGCTGATTTTTTAGCCTTGACCGGAGACAGCAGTGATAATATAGCCGGTGTGCCGGGAGTGGGTGCCAAGACCGCAAAGCAGCTACTGCTGCATTTTCCTGATATAGACGCCATTTTGGATCATCTAGATCAGTTACAGGATTTACCGATTCGCGGCGCAAGTAAGCTTGCCGATAAGATCGATATGCACCGAGAACAATTACTGCTGGCGCGACAACTGACCACCATTTTTACCGATATCAAAGAGGCACCCAGCCTTGAACAAATCGCTTGGCAGGGGATTAATCTCAACGCCTTTGATCTGTTTTGCGAGGAGATGGGCTTCGCAGACAAGTTTCATGACCGCGCCAAACAGTTGCGTGCGCGCCAGCTGGCAGCAAGCTGGTAGAGTAATTTAATATTGGGTTTAAGTGACCTGTCTAGGAGCCACATTGAAAATAGTAGCAGACCAAAATATGCTGATGGTAGATCAGCTCTTCGGAGAATTTGGCACCATCACCTATGTGCCGGGCCGCTCGCTTTGTGCGGCCGATATTGTCGACGCTGATATTCTCTTGGTGCGCTCTGTGACTCAGGTTAATAGGGCATTGCTAGAGGGCTCATCGGTCTCATTTGTTGGCTCTGCAACTATTGGCACAGACCATATAGATCAGGATTATTTAGCTCAGCGGGGCATAGCATTCGCCTACGCACCGGGCTGCAATGCCGATGCCGTAGTACAGTATGATCTATCTGTGCTGAGTCGCCTGCGGGCCACTTGGCAGCAGAGCACTGTTGGCATAGTGGGTTGTGGCAATGTTGGTGGGCGTCTCTATAGAGCGCTGACTAATCTGGGCGTCAGTTGCACTGTCTACGATCCATTCTTGGATGCTGACTCAGGATTCAATCTAACTGATTTCGATACTGTGTTGGATAGCGATATTATCTGTGTACATACCCCTTTAACCCTCTCAGGGCCCCATCCAACCAGGCATCTGTTTAACGCTGAGGTGCTGGCTCGTATAAATCCCGCAAGCTTATTAATCAATGCTGGCCGCGGTGCGGTTATAGATAACGCTGCGCTGCTGGAATTGCTAGAGGGTGAATCGCCTCTAACAGTGGCGTTGGATGTCTGGGAGGGCGAGCCGACAATTAGTCTGCCGCTAATGGAAAAAGTATCACTGGCTACACCGCATATTGCAGGATACAGCGTTGAGGGCAAAGCCAGAGGCACAGAGATGCTTGCTGAGGCTTTTAAGCGGTTGACTCGCGTTAAGGCTGCGACGCTTGTGCAACAGCCTAAAACAGTTGCTACGTTAGCAGCAGAGACGCTTAGTGAGTTGATATTGGCGAGCTATGATGTGGCTGAAGATGACCTGAGAATGCGCGAGGCCTTGCAGGCCAGTTCTGATAGTGCGCTAACCTTTGATCTATTGCGCAAGCAGTATCCCGAGCGCCATGAGTTCAGCTGTTATGAAGTCAGCAGCACCACTGAAAATACCCAGCCTGAACTGATAGATCAGGCACTCAAGCTGGGGTTTCGCTAATTAGTAGAGCCGGTTAGTTGCTGCGTGCTAGCCGTGGCACGAACTCTTTCAAGAAATGTTGCCAGACGCCCAATCGCTTCAATCAGTTGATCTTTGTCGGGTAAAAAGACAATCCGAAAATGCTGGGTGCCAATCATATTAAACGCGCTGCCCTGAACCAGAAGTACGCGCTCCTGTTTAAGCAACTCAAGCACTAGATCTTCATCGTCCGCAATCGGATACATAACCGGGTCGAGCTTGGGGAATAGGTACATAGCCGACTTGGGTTTGACACAGCTAACGCCGGGTATCTGAGTAATCAGCTTATGGGCCAAATCACGCTGGGCCAGCAGTCGTCCATTGGGCAATATCAGATCGTTAATACTTTGATAGCCACCCAGAGCGGTCTGCACTGCGAGCATCGCCGGTACATTGGCGCATAGACGCATAGAGGCGAGCATTTCAAGCCCTTCGATGTAGCTGCGGGCATTCTGTTTGGCGCCGGATGTAATCACCCAACCGGAGCGAAAGCCCGCTAGGCGATAGGTTTTTGACAAGCCATTAAAGGTCAGGCAGAGAACCTTTTTAACCAGAGTCGCAAGAGGAATATGCACTGCATCGTCATAGAGGATGCGGTCGTATATCTCGTCGGCAAATACAACCAGATTGTATTTCTCAGCCAGGGTGACTATTTGTTTGAGGTTGTCTTCGCTGTAGACCGCACCGGTTGGGTTGTTGGGGTTAATCACCACTATACCGCGGGTGTTGGCGGTTATCTTACTCTCTATATCGGCAACGTTGGGCTGCCAGTTGTCATCTTCGTTGCACTGATAATGGATTGGTGTGCCACCGGCCATGGAGACAGCAGCAGTCCATAATGGATAGTCCGGGGAGGGTATCAACACCTCGTCGCCGTTGTTTAGCAGCGCCTGCATCGACATCACAATCAGTTCGCTGACGCCATTGCCCATAATCACGTCATCGACAACAACATTCTCTATACCCTGAGTCTGGGCCCGCTGCATTACCGCTTTGCGTGCCGAGAAGAGGCCCTTCGAATGGCAGTAGCCCTGAGCTTCACGGAGATTGTGAATCACGTCGTGCATGATTTCATCTGGAGCATCAAAGCCAAAGGCACCTGGGTTACCGATGTTTAGCTTAATTATGCGTTGGCCTTCGTCTTCAAGCAGGTTAGCATGATCGAGAACGGGGCCGCGGATGTCGTAACAGACATTAGCCAGCTTGAGAGATTTTTTTAATTCAGGCATGGGACGCTTCATTTATAGTCGGTTATAGTCAGTTAATAAGTCGTTGTAATTTTAAGCGCGACACCTAGATCGCGCGGCTCATTGTAGCTAAATAATATCTTCGTGGGGGAGGGTTTAATGAAAATAATAGCCTGGTCGGGGCAGGGTGCCTTTTTAATCTCAATACTGAGTGTTCTGGGTTATCGTGCCGATCTATTGCCCTTTAGGCTGGCTTTCCTTTTATTTATTCTCGCACTGCTAGTCTGTGTCCTTGTGGTGCTAGCGGGACTATTATCGTTAATTGCCAATCTTTCTCGCAAAAGACCATTGCGCCTTGATTATGCGCTTCTGGTTATAGCCTGCGCCATAGGTCCAGTTGTGACTTTCCTCGGTGTAGGTCTCGACGGTATAAAAGCGCCGAGTATTCACGATATAACCAGTGATACAGTGAATCCGCCGGCCTTCTTATTTACCCGGGAAGACGAGGGGTTTCGCGAGAACTCCCTGCTTTATGGGGCCGATGAGCTCAGTGCTGAGCAATTAAGTGGGATGCAGTTAAAGGCCTATCCGGATATCAGTACCATGACTGTTCAGGTGCCGGCGCGCAACGTTTACCAAAAGGCACTGTTTGTTGCGAGTTTTCTTGGCTGGGAAATATCAGCTCAGGATTCATTGATATTTCATTTCGAGGCTCAGGCAACCACAGCCATGTTTGAGTTTGTTGACGATATTGTCGTGCGTATTACCCCTTTAGATGATGATTCAGCGGCGATTGATATACGCTCTGTACCGCGATTAGGGACCTCTGACTTCAGTGCCAATGCAAAACGTATACGGCTTTTTTTCGACAAGTTAGGGGAAGAATTAATTATTCGTTAAAGGAGGTAAAAATAAGCACCATTAGGGTTGACAGTTTATCTGTAGCTCAATAGAATGCGCGCCTCCTAGCCAGTACCGTCCCGTTCGTCTAGAGGCCTAGGACACCGCCCTTTCACGGCGGTAACAGGGGTTCGACTCCCCTACGGGACGCCATTTTTATACAGCACTTATGGATAAGTGTTTGCGGGAATAGCTCAGTGGTAGAGCACAACCTTGCCAAGGTTGGGGTCGCGAGTTCGAACCTCGTTTCCCGCTCCAATACTAAACGCAGAACTTCGGTTTTGCGTTTTTTTATGTCTGCTTTTTAGGCGGACAACTAGGCGGACAACTAGGCGGACAGTTAGGCGCCAAAACCCTACCTGCCATAGATTCTATGACAGGGCTTGATGCATTTTGGGGCTGTCTGTATGGGGCTGCTTATTTAGAGCCGTCTATTCTAGAGCCGTCTATCTAGAACTGTTTATCTAAATATCAAAAAAATGTTTTATCTCAGCTTCTTTGGCCAGGGCGTCGCGCATGCCCATAGAGATTAGTTTGCGGCAAAAGCCCGGTTCAAACAGCAGATAACTAGCGGCACTGGAACCGCCGCCCTGAGCCGTAGCGCCAGTTAGGCTTAAAAACATGCGCAGAGATTTGGGTAAATGATGCAAATGTTCCTCGGCGATACTGTCGATGGATTCTGTGGGCGATATAGACAGCACCTCAACCGGGTTTAAATCGGTGATATTGTTTTTCTCGCGCAGGGATTGGGGCAGGGCACTGGCCAAGCGATTGATATTGCTTAGGGTCTCTAGGTCACTCTCCACAGCATCTATAAAGGCGCTGTTAAACATATGCCCGACAATCTGTGCCGTAGAGGGAGAGTGCTCTAGTTCCGCTGGCACCTTGCTGCGAGTTGCGTTGTCACTGACACCCACTATTAATAGTTTGGTGGCACCCATATGCAGGGCCGGACTGATCGGCTTGAGTTGGCGCACAGCGCCATCGCCGAAGTAGTCATTGTCTATTTGGACTGCCGGAAAGAGTCCAGGAATGGCAGTTGAGGCCATCAGGTGATCAATGCTTAAGGGTATATGTTCACCCCGGCGACGAGATCGATTCCAGGCTGCTATTTTTTCCTGTCCCTGATAAAAGGTTACCGACTGACCGCTGGCGTAGCTCATTGCGGTGATCGCTATGGCCTCGAGTTCACCGTTGCTAATCGCCGTGTCTAGATAGTCAAATTTGACATAGCTCTCCATCATTTTTCGCAATGGGCTGTTATCTAGAAGGGAGATCGGCTTGCCTATGCCGTAACCACTGTGAACAAATGAAGCCATTATATGAAAGGTATTTTTTAATACCCCGAGGGCATCGGTGCGGTAGACATCCGCTGGTGTCAGTTCATTCCAAATACGCTCTAATTTACTGGTGCGCAAGCGGAAAGGTCCAGCCCGTCCGGCAATCGACAATGCATTAATCGCGCCTGCAGAGGTGCCGCAAATAATCGGAAAGGGGTTGTACACAGATCTCGGCAATATACTGGCAATACCTTTTAGAACACCCACTTGATAGGCGGCTCTGGCACCGCCTCCGGTTAAAACTAAGCCTTTGCTCATGGTTAAAATATTCCTATTGATAGACCGGCAGCCATGGCTAGACCGAATTCTTCACATTGTTCTAGATGCTGTTGGTTAATATCGCCCACAGCAATTATTGGCTCGCTGATTTTGCGCAGCGGATAACCTTTGGCAATGCGGTCAATGTCGCGCACCGCGCCGCTGCCATCATTGCCAGCGCTAATAAATAGAGCATAGGGTAAATTCAGTTGGTAGGGCTCGGCTGGGTAGTAGGTTCGATCAAAAAAGTCCTTGATGGCGCCACTCATGGTGCCAAAGTTCTCCGGGGTGCCAAAGAGCAAGCCATCAGCCCAGCGCAAATCATCCAAACCAGCATCAAAGGCGCTCAGCAGTCTAGTGTCCACATCCGTTTCCCCCTGTGATCCACGCATAACGGCTTCTGCCATCTGGCCAGTATTGCCGGATTGCGTGTGATAGATAATCAGCAGATGTTTCTTCATCGGTTAAACCCATTATTCGACAAGAGTGCGGGGGAGTTACATTTTTTAGCGCCACTCGGGACTACAGTGCTCACTAGTGATTGCTCTTATTTGTGCGCTCTGAGCCCTATCTGAGAGCGTTATAAGTGTAACGGATATCTCCATAGAAGGATCTATCTTGGCCTATTTGATTATGCTGTCCCTGGGTGTTTTTTCCGTCGTTTGGTGGCCCTGGTTACCTAGCTTTGGGGTCGGCGTTGCCCTATTTATCAGCCTGCTGTCAGCCTGTGCCTTTTTTCGCCGAAGGAGGTTGCTATTGCTTGTATTTCTGGGTGCGGGAATGCTCTGGGGCGTATTTTGTGGTCATCAGCTTCTGGATAAGACCCTACCGGAAAAATACAATGGCACAGAATTCTTAATCTCAGGGCAGGTCGTTAGCCTGGTGGACAGAAACTCTGTACGCAGTCGTTTTAGTTTTGTCCCTGAGACTATTCAAGTCTTAGGAGATCCTGATCAGCAACTTGTCCCGGGTAAACTGCTGCTTAGCTGGTACGCAGCAAAGGCACTGCATCCGGGGCAGCGCTGGCAGCTGGTGGTGCGCTTACGCCGGCCGCGGGGCTTTGTTAACCCCGGTGCTTTTGATTATCAGAGCTGGCTATTGCAACAGGGCTATAAAGCCACCGGTTATGTGCGCTCGCCAGAGCTTGCCAAGCAGTTGCCTGAAACCAAGCTTTTTAGTACCGGTAACCTTGCCTCCATAGCGGCGCAACTGAGGGCAAGGATTCAGCAAGCTATTGAGCAATCAGAGTTGTCGCCACGAGGGCGAGCTGTGCTGTTGGCGCTGAGTATTGGCGATAAACGTCAACTCGCACGCTGGTGGCAGGATTTGGCGCGCTTGGGGATAGTTCACCTGTTGGTTATCTCTGGGTTGCATATAGGTTTTATTGCATTGTTTGGGGCTGCTTTGGGTAGTGGACTGGCGCGGCTGGTGATTCTGTTTAGCTCGCTGCTTAGCTTTTTAATTAGCTCTTTAATTAGCTCTTTATTGAGTTCGACTTTTAATCATTTTGAATTAAAATTACCCAGTCCAGCGCTGCATTGGCTGGCTCCGGTGAGTGGGTTACTGGCCGCCGCCGCATACAGTCTTTTGGCAGGCTTCTCCCTGCCGACTCAGCGGGCGCTAATTGCGGTGGCAGTAGTTGTGATAGCAAAGCTCTGCTTTCGCCGTATTCAACCCTTTGTCTGCCTGGTATGGGCGCTGACACTGATTGCGCTGCTGCAGCCCCTGTCTGTATTGAGTGCTGGTTTTTGGCTTTCATTTACGGCGGTGGCGATTTTGATTGCTTGGTTTTCTCCCTGGCAGTCGACGGATTCCTGGTGGCCGAAAAAACGCACGGTCAGCGCCCAGTTGGCACTGTTGGTCATTATGTCAGTGCCGCTATTGTTTTTTATTGGGCGACTGTCCTGGCTGGCGCCGTTGGTTAATTTGGTTGCTGTGCCCTGGGTATCACTGGTGACCGTACCCAGTGTTCTACTCGGTTGTCTGCTACTACCGTTCTCAAGCAATACCGCCGAAGCGATCTGGAAGCTGTCTGATTGGTCAGTGGGGCTGCTGTGGAAATTCCTCTATCTATTGCCCTCGGATCAGGGTTTCCTGGTTTCGCCTGTGGGCGCGTCGGGCCTAGTTTTACTGGCTGCATTGCTGTCGGGGTTGTGTTTGATGCTACCGCGGCGGTTGAGTACAAAATGGCTCGGTGTGCTGCCCTTGGCACTTTTACTATTGTTTAGTGAGAGGCCCAAGTTTGGTTTGCGGGTAACGGTTTTGGATGTGGGGCAGGGGCTTGCGGTGGTGGTTGAAACCAATCAACAGAGCCTGCTCTATGATACTGGTGCGCAATTTAGTCCTGCCTTTAGTGTTGGTAGTGGCATTGTTGCTCCATTTTTGTGGCAGCGGTGCTGGAGTTCGATCAATACCACTCTGATAAGTCATGAGGATGGCGATCACAGTGGTGGTTTTGCGGCTCTGCAGCAGGTTTTGCCCAGTGATCAGATCATAACTGGACCTGGAGTGAATTATCCTGACACTCTGCTCCAAGGGCAAAATGTGGAAATCTGCCGTGCTGGGGCTCAATGGCGCTGGGGTGAGGTGCTGTTCGAGATATTGTCTCCTGCATCTGCGGCGGATTCTATAGCTGACAGGAGTGGCGCTAAAATAAGTGGGAATGATAGCTCCTGTGTTGTGCGCATCCGCTGGCGGGACATTCAGGTGCTGCTTCCTGGGGATATCGAGAGCGCTGCAGAATATCAACTACTCGACTCAGGCAGGCTGGCTGGTCTGCCTGTAGATTTATTGGTCGCGCCTCATCACGGTAGCAAGACTTCCTCTACCCCAAGATTTGTTCAGCAGTTGCGACCAAAATATGTTGTATTTTCCGCGGGCTACAAACACCAATTCGGCCATCCTCATCCATCTGTCACTAATCGTTACACTACTCTGGGCAGCAGAACTTGGAATACTGCGGAGCAGGGTGCTATAACCTTTGAGTGGTTGTTGAACGGGGAGCTGAATAGGGAGCTGAATAGGGAGCTGAATGAGAAGCTCTCAGGAGAGCTAAAAATCACCACAGCCCGAGGCCAAAATCAGCGCTGGTGGCGCTAAATACAGATTGCGGATTTTGCCTGCAGCCCTTTTATGGTAAGGTCGCGATTCAATTTTAATCGACTTAATGGAAGACACTGTGTATCAAATTTTCGTCGCTGGCGGCTGGCTTATGTGGCCACTCCTTATCTGTTCGATTATCGTTGTCGCAATTTCCATTGAGCGCTTTATTACCCTGAAAGCCGATCGCATTGTTCCCAGTGGTTTGCTGGCTCGTGTCTGGCAGCAGTTGCGGGATCGCGAACTGGCCGGTGAGAGCCTCCGCGAACTTCGTGACACCTCACCCCTAGGTTATATTCTTGCGGCCGGTATCAGCAATTCTGGCCACGGCCGCGAAATCATGAAAGACAGTATCGAAGAAGCCGCAGCTCAGGTAGTCCATGAGCTTGAGCGCTTTCTAACACTGCTGAGTACGATTGCCAATATGGCACCCTTGATCGGTTTGCTCGGCACAGTACTGGGTATGATCCAAGTATTTGCCGACATCATGTTGTTCGGCACAGGCAATGCCGCTGATCTTGCCGGCGGAATCTCTCAGGCGCTTATTACCACTGCTGCTGGCCTCACCATTGCTATTCCAGCGATGATTTCCCACCGTTATTTTGAACGCCATGTGGAGTCTCTGGTGGTGCAGTTGGAAGGGCAGGCTACCAAGTTGGTGGACGCCATGCACAGCGATCTGTTTCGGCAGTCCTAGGTAGCTATTATTAACCATGACTAAACTTTCTCCACATTTTCTTCTCGCTCTCGCGGTGAAACTGCTGTGAAGTTTCCCCGACGACCCCAGCGAGATAACAGTATTAATCTGACACCACTGATTGATGTGGTGTTTTTACTGTTAATTTTCTTTATGGTCACCACCACTTTTACCCGTGAGACACGTATGCTAATTAGTCTGCCTGAAGCAGAGGCTGAGAGCATTGCCAACGAGCAGAAAATAGTCGAATTGGTGGTCTCCAAAGACGGCAGTTATGCGGTTGATGGACAAAGTTTGATAAATCGCGATATCAAGACCATTATGGCAGCCTTAAAGGATGCTTCGGCGGGTGATAAGCAGATACCATTGGTGATTACTGCCGATGCGCTGTCGACACACCAAGCCGTGATTACCGCCATGGACGCTGCGGGCAGGTTAGGATTTGAAACACTAAACATTGCAACGCAACAGCCACAAGAGCCATAACAATATGAGCGACAAGATTGTCCCGACCGGTGCCTCCACTTATTTGCGCCTGTTAAAGTATGTTCGCCGTTACTGGCTAGCTTTTGTGGTCAGTGTATTTGGTCTAATGCTGCACTCCTTTGCTGAGGTTGCCTTTGTCGATCTACTGGGTTTTATTACTGATGCCGTAGGCACACTGACTAATGCAGACGGAGCCCGAACTCAGACTATGGTAATGCCTCAGACTGGCATGACTGCAATGTTCTCCGAAGCACTGTTCGGTGATCTAATGTCTGCTCAACCGTCGCTGGTGATTCCGCTTTTCCTGGTGATTATCATTGTTATACGCGGTCTTGGTTACCTGATTGGTAGCTATGGTTTAGCCTATGTATCCAATTATCTTGTTCATGCGCTGCGCGTGGATATTTTTGAAAAGTATTTGAAACTGCCCTTTGAATTTTTCGATCGCTCTATGTCAGGGCATCTGGTTTCAGTGGTCACGTTTAATGTTCAGCAAGTTACTCAAGCCAGTACCAAAGCGCTAAAAACCCTACTACAGCAGGGTAGTCTGGTATTGGGTTTGCTGGGTTATCTGTTTTATGTCAACTGGAAGCTAACGCTGTTCTTTTTGGCGGTGATGCCGTTTGTCGCAATTGTGGTATCTGTGGTAAGCAAGCGCTTTAGAAAGATTAGTAGCCGTATTCAGGGCGCAATGGGAGACGTTACTCACGTCACTCAGGAGGTCGTAAATGGCTACCAAGAAGTGCGTATGTTTCGCGGCATGGAGAGTGAG
>Ga0209815_1002543_pt1 | contig 11016 bp, 20 predicted proteins | sample CoawatmetaG00DNA_FD_187507 | JGI IMG/M metagenome (GOLD analysis project Ga0209815, IMG submission 187507) | Marine microbial communities from the West Antarctic Peninsula - Coastal water metaG002-DNA (SPAdes) (version 2) | ecosystem: Environmental > Aquatic > Marine > Coastal ...
TATCCATACCTATGTAATCAACAATCTTGTAGATGTTTGTGTTGTAGTTTTCATTTCCCTTTTCTAATCCTCTTTGTGCATAAGCCTTCTCTTTCTCGGTCCCAAACCTTTCTTGTTCTTTTTTCTTAGCTACTTTTTTCAAAGCACCATAGATGTCTAAATCTTTTTCTTTTCTTGACTTTGCTTCCTTTACAAACTTTCTCCATTGCTTAAAATTCTTTACAACTTTCTGCTCGTAAATAGCTAATTTTAAACGACTTCTTTTTCTTTCTTGTAAAGCTGCGCCAAATTGTGCTGTCGCGTCTTGAGAGGCAATATGATCGTCATTGGGATCATATTGTGGTCGAGGAGTGTCGAAGGTATTCTCTGTAACTTTTAATCTTGAAATACGATCGACTCTAAACATACGCCAACCTGGGAGGTTGTCTGGCGTATCCGACGCTCCCTGAATCTGCCATGCACGAACAACTGGATTGCCGGACTGAAAATGTGTACCAAGGACTACGGGTTCGATAGCTCTAGCTCCTCTACTGACAGTTCTGTCTCCTTCATAAAATATAGTAACAACTTTTTTCTCATTTATTGCTTGCCCTAAGTTATTATATTTATTAGACAAACCAAGGATAGTCGTTTGTTCTTTAAGTTTCTTCTTCCACTTCTTATGGAAGTTTTCTTTCTTTACAAACTTAGGACTATTTTCAATCTGCTTTAGAAGCTCCTCACTTTGGTTTGTCTGCCAGTTGCCGTCAGTCATGCCAATCCTATCCCACTCTTTATCCAGCGATTTCTTTTCAATTTTGTAGAGTTTCATTATGGTACTTGGCTTTATCTTTGGATTTTCTAATAACGCGGGTAAAAACTCCCCAAGAGCAACTTGCCCGATGTTGCTGCTAAACTCTCCGCTCTGTAACATCTTTTCAAATGTTTTATTTCCTAAGTTAGGATTTGCAAGGATGTCAATCCAATCGTTTTTAAATTCTTCTGTAGCGAACTCTGACAGAAACGCGTCATCTAAACTTGGGTTTTTAAATACTGCTCCCCGCGCCTTCCAAGAGAATCCTATATTGTAGTCGCTTTTACCCAAAAGAATTTTTTTAAGAATGTCAAGCGGCATGTTTGGATGGCTTAAAACTGGTATATACATATCACTGTTATTAAGCTTTTTAACAGTTGGATTCTTTTTAACATTAAACTTGTCTATTATTCTTACGATAGTTTCGGTAGGTGTGGAAGGGTTGAGTATTAACGCTCTCGTAACGACCCATTGAGTGAGCCCGCGACCGGTGAAGAGATCGATCTCATCGCCACCATCACGAACTCGACGCTTTTTGTCACCAGAGGTTACTCCCTTCGTTTCCTCGGCTTTTGCCAGCAGACTAGGAGGGGTCCCTGGGTTATCAAACAACTCTCTCAGGCGTTTAGAGTTGCCATCTTTGTATATCCTAGTTGCTTCCTCTTCTGATATATTTGGATCCCTAGCAAGCGCGACATCATCATACGTTGAGATAATTTTATACTTTTGTCCAGCCTTGGTGTCACTCAGTAACTTGTGAAGCTGGTCCGCAACGTCATCATCGACTTCGATATCCTTAATATTCTTAAATTCGAATTCTTGATATCGACCACCATAGTGAACCTGATATTTTTCTTTTTTAGGATCATTTTTTGGAATCAAAACAAACAAAGGTTTATCCGGTCTGTAGTACTTCTTAAACATATCCTGTTCATCGGAGGAGGGATTCGGGACAGCAGTACACCACTCGGTGCCTTTCCCAAGCTTACATGCAGCACCCCTATTGTGCAGAGCGGCAATAAACCACCCCTTATCATCTCTAAAAACTTCTGTGCCTTCGTCAGCATCTAGGAAGGTTTGTTTTTCCTGATGATCTTCAATATCCTTCCAAGCCTTTACAATTATACTGTTTAATTGGTTTGAATCTTTGATTCTATTTAGGTCCTTGATCTCCATGAACTCCTGGTATTGGAAGAACATCTCAAGATCTCTCTTTATAAGGAAAAAGACATTTGATTCGCGATAGTCAGGAGATGGTGTGTCGAGTATGTGTTGGGCCTGGTCTGATACAACTTGGTCTCGAAATGAGAAAGGAAGACCGTCGCCCGTTGTGATTTTTGGGTTTTTCCGAAGCATACGAACGATCCAAAGTGTTGCTGCACCTTTTTGGTTGTCCGTTATATCCCGTGGTACCATAATCTCTTCAACAGTATCCGCTATCATACCCTTAAGTTCTGGCCCCCACCTGTTCCGTGCTTTCTTACCAGGCATCATCAGCGCGTACTGGGCCATCTGTTCTTCGGCGTACTTAACGTTCTCAGGTTCGGGTTCTTCGCCGGAATCGTAGTAATCTGGGCTCACTGTCTGCTCGTATTCTATCTTCGCTTTCTCAAGCATGTCATAGGCCCAGGCGCTAATGATCTTGTCACCGGCAGTACCGCGCAGGTTAGCCATTGCATCTGCCGACGAAACTTCTACTAAAAAATTTTTCCACTTGCTTTGAAAATCCAACTGCTATACTCCGTTAGGGGGTTACTTAGAATCAGGCCACGGTGTGCCAGGCCCTTTCCAACCCTTCTCTTCCATCGCACGTAAAAAATTGTCTGCCTGCTGTCGCCCAGAAATGGGGTCTTTAATAAGGGGGTTATGGTGAGGGATATCATCCATCTCATCTTGGTCCCTTCTTATCTCCATCTCGTGGTCACCTCTGCCATCGTCGGGGTCATCTTCATAGCGACCCTCTTCCACGCTAGCCAACTCCTCTTGGATAATCTCTCTAAGCCTGTTCTTGGTTATCTTCATTGGTTTTTTCCTTTACGGTGATTAGTGGCTCACCGTCCACCCATTTAATTGTCGCCTTACCTTCGTTATACAAAGCGAGCGCTACATCTATCTGTTCTACCATCTCAAACCACGCTATATTTGATGCTTCACCACGCATCTTTTCTAGCTTCACTACGGTGAAGTCAATTATATTACTTGCGTCATAATTCATTTCATTCATAATAATTAGTACCTACAATTCTAATTACTTATATGGACATCAAGGTTGGTGATTTAGTAAGCATTAAAAGTGATTTCCCAGGAAGGAACTTTAACATAGACTACCTTTCTTCTTTAGGGGTAGTGACATTTATATTCCAAAGCGCGGTACTTCGCGATCTTGTAGCAAAGGGTGGCCACAACTACAGAGATTGTGCTTATATAGAATGGCTAACCTTTGATGACGAGGTAAGACCCCAAGGGCTGCCAGATGCAGTGCAGCCGTTCAGCAGCCTAATCGTCGTATCCGGGTACTAGAAAATTTTTCCCCGTATTTTTAGCCGTGTCATCCTCGGACATAGCTTTAAAATAGCCGGAATAGCCTATTTCTTGCGCCTTACAAGCTGTTTCTCTTCAATAGGCCACAAGGATTGGTTCGAATCCTTCCCATCCTTTCTATCACACAATACCTTTAGCAGGTCTTTCTCCGCTTTTTCTTCGAGTAAGCGGTCAGCCAGCCGATCGACATTTGCTTTTAGTTTATCAATCTCTCTTTTTAATTTATCTACAATATGGACTTCTTCGTCCTGTTGTAGATCCCCCGTAATGATCTCTTCCATATTAATAACTAGTGGGTACGGGGGCAAAGAGCCTTTAGGGGGCTAATTTATGATTCCTGTTCTACGGTATTAATAAGAGTGTCCAAAACATCAGATACGGCGATAGGAATCTCCGCATGATTGCCATAGAAATTCGCCAAGAGCCTAGCAACCTCATCTTCTAAACTAATAACACGTTGAATTCCATCCCCTGAGACCTTGGGGTTTAATGGGAAATCGATAACGTCACCTTCTTGTAGCGTTTCTTTGATGACTTGCCTTAGTTTGGCTTTGGTGATTTTCACAATGATTCCTCATGGGTAGATTTGTTCTAATCCGCGAAACCTGCGGGGCTCCGAGATCCAACACGACCGGGGTTATCTAAGAACTGGTTATCTAAAAGCGACTGGATGTACGCGATTACTTCCTGGTCGTTACCAAATCCTAGCTTTGTAGCAGCTTCTTCGGCAGACATCCCGTCAACTGTGGAGCGTTGCATTAGCGCATGGACTAGCCTTGTTGCTGGGTCGCGGTCAGCCGCGTGCTTAGGCTCGGTAACATCTAGGACATCTTCATCCGAGATGCTATCGATGGCGTTTTCTAGCTCTTCTTTGATGATCTGTCTTATTTTTGATTTGGTAATTTTCATAACGATTCCCTACGGTTGGTATTATAAGTAGTATTTAGGAAACCAAAATTTGGGAATTTTCCTAGCGATATAGCGCAGGGTCTTGGTCGACCTCTAAGTGCCCGGAATCACTAGGGATTACATTCCGGGTAGGAGGGGGGAGGGGGGTACCCCCACCCACTTGTCAAGCACTTTCTTTGTCAAGCTTTTTTATTTGCCTCACAAAGAAAGTTACCTGTCAAGCTTAAACCCACCACCGCAGCAACCGCTCACCGGCGCAGTCATCGAGCCTGGTCCATTCTGTACAGAAGCGAACGGTGGGCACGTCGTAGTCGTGGGTGTTGTAGAGCACACCGGAGACGATAGCGCGCACGGCGACGTCTTCTCCATAGAACGGACACTCGTAGAAGTTGGTACCGGTGATGCTGTCGAGGAGAGTAGGCTTCTTGGCCAGAAACTCGGTCGCGCTGCTCATGTGTCGGTCTCCCGGTCAGAGGTAGGGTTCATTCCCTCTCCTCTTGCCTACAATTGTATCAAAATGGACAAGGAAAGATATTTAAATCGTCACCCTCTCGGTTGAATTGCAGACATCTGTTCAGTGGTTAGAGGTTCGCGGTCATGTGGCTCTTGAGAGCCGCTTTCAGTTCGGTCTCAATCTGAGCCACTCGCTGCTTCGAGGTGTCCAGGGAGTTGGCGACCTCCTCCAAGGTCAGGGTGTCCTCCCCATTCAGAAGGGTGAGCAGACGACCGTTGAAGACTGCAAGGTACTTCCCCTGTGCACGCTCCTGCTTCGAGGGCAGGAAGGACACCAGGAAGGTGGACATAGCGTCACGGACAGCCTCGGCTCGACGGGTACGGACCAGTTTCTCGTGCTGGTTCATCTGGCGGGACACCAGGGTGTCACCGAAAGTACTCTTTTCTTCCTCTCCCGTAGGCTTGGACGTGGAGACAGCACCCTGCTTGACCACCTGAAGAGCATCGCGGACCTTCTCCACGGTCTCGCCAATATGGGCAGCGATGGACTCGGCGTTGACAGGCTTACCCTGGGTTGCAAGCTCACGCTGGATGGCGGGGAGCTTATAAAAAAGGGTCTTGGCAACCTTGGAAGTACCAGAGGCGGGGCGGTTAGCCTGAACGGCTTGCTGGCAGTAGGCGCGAATCGACATGTACGCATGGGTCGAGAACTTGGCACCCTTGGAAGGGTCAAAGCTCTGTGCTGCAATGACAGCGCCCATGCGAGCCTGCTGGAGCAGGTCATCGAATTGGAGACCGTTACGCTTGTGAGCGTTTGCAGCCTTGATGCACATTCCCTCGACATTCGTCTCGTGCAGAATCAGGTCACTCATCTTGCCCTCGCGGGTAGGCCGTGAAGTTCATTCTTCCTCGACCGTGAGAACAATATGCCATAGCTCAGGGGGGAGCACAAGGTCTCATTTTCTTTCTATGTCGATTGTCAGACATATGTTCAGTACTAGGACAGGTCTGCGAGCAGAGCATCAGTCATACGCATGACCTCGCTGCGCTGGTCCGGCTGGTGGCTGGACTTGAGAGCGGAGGCGAGCACCTTGGCATTCGTGAGTGAAGCTGCCTGAGCAGAGGACCCAACATGAATGGTAGGCTTCCCGGCCATGCGACCATACCGGAAGGTGGCCACGATGAAGGTATCACCGTCACGGATGACGTTGACCTCACTGTGAGGGCCGGCGGTGAACACCTGGATAACACCCGCACGGGACTGGCGACGGTGCGAGTAGTTGGCTCCACGAGCAGCGGCCTTGACCTTGCTCTCCTTGGAACCGAAAGTAGTTGCGAACTGGGCCATGATGGCCTCCCTATCAAAGGGTTGAAGGTTTGTCGGTCATCCCTGCCGACACAGGTATAGTAATAACCTGAGCGGTGAAGTCAACGTTTTGAACGTTTTATTTCTGAGTGTCCGACTCTTTTTTTCTAAGTGCTTGAAAGTATTAATAAATTCATATGCTCTACCTTGGGGGCGGGATTCGAACCCACACGCTGACGGAATCGGCATCCGCCTAGCACCCTCTTATCATCGAGGGCTGTCACACCATATGTGTTCACTTGATAAGCGGTGAACACATACCCGAACGTCTTCAGGAATTGACGGCCCCAAGGTAGAATATACGAATTTATAAAGTGAGCAGTTTTCCAGGGGTGCCCAGCCCGGTTGATTGGTTGGTTTGTCCGCACACTGTCTCCTATAAGGGGGAGCGATTCCCTTTTCAGTACTCTCTCACGGTCTCCTAGCTGGCGGACACTGGATAACCCGTCTCTGAGAGAGCAAGCCCCGACCATCTTATTATGGAAGGGAACGCTCTGTTACCTATCTATTTTTTCTCTCCTCGCTGGGGTTTCTGTCTCATTTCTCCCCCTCATTATAATGCCCATGAGGTGAGAGTAAAGCTTTTTTATCTCCACCTAGAAGAAACTCTATTAAGTAGTGGAAATCATTGAGTAAATAAAATGAGCAGTTTAATGTCTCGTGCTCAGGAGTAGGGTAGCCGGATTACTCGCGGCCACCAATGTTTACTTTCCTGTGGTGAGGAAAGCGTCAAGCTGACGACGAAGAGCCGTAGCCTGCTGCACGTTGTAGACCTGCTTAGTGCGGCCAACAGTTACCTGAAAGTAATTGCTGCCCGCCTTCTTCGCTGTACTACGCTGCGCCGACACCGCGAAATGGCGGTTCTTATACTTAATTACATGATTCAAAGCCTACTCCTTGTTTGCTTACCCCTATTATAAGGCTAGGGGTCACCTAAGTCAACCTTTTATATATGTTTCTCACTTCGTTTGGGTTACATGGGGTAGCAATAAAAGCCTTGACAAACGATAGAGGGGGGTCTAAGTCAACTCCCTTCTCAGCCACCTTTTTTATTTTGCTACGATAAGCCTCTCGTTTTCTCAGCCTATCTCCTGCCAAGCTCCTTCACTTGGCTACACACACATTATAATCACTACTCGTGTGATGTCAATGTTTTATTTTAGCTTGCCAGCAGTTCAGAAGGATTGCAACGCTCGATGGTTGCGGTCCATCCATCGCTGACCTGACGCCTGAAGAATGAAGCCCACGCCTTGGCAGTGGTCTGGTTGGAGCACACCTTGCTCTTACCCCGGAAGCTTATCAACCACTGACCCTTATTGTAGTCGGGATGATTCACAATGCGGGACAGGTCTCTGGCGAAGCTCTTGATACCGTAGGTTCTCATAGTTACCTCCTTATGTAACCATTATAACCACATTAAGGTTAGAGTGAAGTTTTACTTTGTCCTGACACCACTTTTATCTGGTCACGCGACACATGGGCTCGCCTGCCTCCATCATTGAATTGAATGATATACGAATCGCCCATAATCACCCATGAGAACACACGGTCAACAATCACTGCCGGGTTTGTTAGCTGGCCACCATATTGAACAGCCTTAACCAAGTCGCCTATCCTGGGATTGTATTCCCCTTCCATATCTGCCTCCTTGTGTGGTCATTATAACCACATTAGGTCTAGAGTGAAGTTTTACTTTATCGCTCGTAGAGATTCGTGATGTAGGGGTTGGCGGGGTAGACGGTGAGAATCTCGCCTGTCCCCTTGTGCTCAACGCAAAAGTCCGGCCTCTCATCGAGGGCACGAGCATAGACGCCCATGTAGTTGTAGGGCTCCTCTGGAAGGTCTCCAACCCAACCTGCATCACCGCGCTTGTCATCGAGATGAAGCTCCTGGTGGTTATATTCGGCTGTTCCGCTCACGTAGAGCATACAAGCCTTGGCTGCCGAGTGTGCTTTGTTAAAGCTGGAATAGATACCCAACTCATTCTGCTCGGTGCCTGACTGGTTTCGCGATGTAACAACATAAACTCTCTTCACTGCTCTCTCCTATAGCTCTATGATAATCACATGGCTATCATTGTCAATGTTCTTTTTGTTGTTCTCTCGCTCTTGGTGTTCGCGGCGCTTGCCTTCGAACTCCTCCCACTGGCGCTTCTCTTCAAGGTCAATCTGTTTGTATGCGTGGTCGAACATCGTTGCCTCCTGTGACTACGTTATAGCCACATTGTTCGCATAGTCAAACTTTTAGCTCTTGTAGACCGCGCAATACCAAGAGGTGCAACACTCGAAGTAGAGTCCAATGTCCTCAAGTGCCTGGATAATCTCATCCTGCATGTTGTAGAGGTAGCCGTCCATGACGGCGTGAAGGTCACCACCATCATACACAATGACAAGCTCTGCCTCTGTGCCATACTCTTCTCCACGCTCACGCCACTCCTTGGGGTGGTACAAGGTCTGGCAACCGCCCGTCTGAAGCTTATACTTCTTCATGAACTGGTTCATGATAGCAGCAGCCTTACGGCCATTGCGACTCAAGTTCTCTGGACACTCAATAACCCAACTCATATTGTCTCCTAAAGACAGGCCATTCCGTAGAGAAGGCCGAACATCATGCAGGCAAACCAAATGCCCTCAAGCAATCGCTCTCGTTTGCTCACATACATTATAGTTACGCTCCTTGGAAAGTAAAGTTAAAGGGAAAATTTTTTCGGACGAGTTTCTAGAACGGGATGTCGTCGTAGATGACTCGAATCTCCATCCAAGCACACTGGCCATACCCCAAAAGCTGATGCATCTTGCGCTGGGCCGTGTCTCCTGAGTAGAGCACATATTCGGTGTTCTGATTGTTCTCGCTTTCTACTCGAACAACGTACTGCGTCACCTTATCCTTCCCATACTCTGATCCGTTCATCGGTTGAATCCGATTGGGGACTTGGGGGAGGGCTTGCCAATAAGTTGTTGGACCTCGGTGTCGCTTAGGCTCTTAACCGCGTCCTGTTGTGCTCTCACCTGAGCGAAGGACGTGATTGCTTGTGTTGTCGCCACGCTGACTGCGTATGCAAATTCAAGTAGGTTGTTCATCTCTCCCTCCTGCACTGATTATAATAACTGATGGGACAAAGTAAAGTTTTACCTCAACTTCTTTATTTCGCTCTCAAGAAATGTCCAAGAAGCTGTCCGTCCTGCGGGAAGAACCTTGTAAGTGTTTGTGCCCCTCCCTGGAGTGAGGCACTTTGGCATGTGCTCAACAACCACCATGGGCGTATCTTTGAGGCTCGCATAAACATTTGAAGTCTTACGAACAAGGACAAGCTGTGTTACTCCATAGAGGAACTCGGAGTTCCAATTCTCCACAACTCGCTCCGCGTACTTGTTCCGACACATCGCGTTGTACTGTTTCGTGCTCGGTATGAATTCAGGGTCGTCCAGAACCTTTCTGGCGGTGCCCAAATAGTAGGTCCCTTCTGACTGGTAATACTTTGCAACAAGAACCATAATCTCTCGCATCTCCGGGGTAAAGTTCTTTATCCACCCCTCTCGCTCTGCCTTGGCGCTGTCCGTATATTTCTCGTTGATGCCCTCCAGGGTTTCACCCTGTCGCTCCGTTAGGCTCCCATATCGTGTGTGGGCCTCGGAGACGGATGACCAGAACTTCTTCTCCCACTCATTGAGAGGCTGCGTCTTGAGCCTTTGCAGAATCGCTTTGTGTTTATTCATCCTCGCCTCCTGTGACTACGTTATAGCCACCGGCTTGCAAAAGTAAAGTTACTGGTCTAGGAAGTCCTGAAGCTCCGTAAGGGCTGGCCTAATCTCATCGACTAGGTTATCCCCCCCAGAGAGGTCTGCCTGTCCCCAGGCGTAGCCAAGGAACAGGAAGACAATTGCAATAAGGACCTTCATCAATAGTCCGAGACGCTAACGGAGTCGTAGAAAGAGTAGTCGTGAGCATCCACATCTTCTATCTCTGCCAACTCCTCGTCATAGTCGTCGTAGCCCGTGTAATAGTCGGGCTCCATATCAATCTCATCAATCTCGCATCCCTCTTCGAGGTACACATCTTCAATGTTCATCGTTTCCTCATTCATCATTTCCTCCTGTGTGGTCATTATAGCCACGTTAAGTAAAAGGTCAAACTTTAATCTACTGCAATCACACGCTCTGTCGTACTGAAATACGGGTTGTTCGCATAGTTCTTCGTCGTCATCCACATGCGCTGACACTTACTGGGCTTGGGCTTTGGGGCACACATGTCGGTCAAGACAATGTGGCCGTCGAAGTTGCGTGCATTGACATATTCGGTGGGTGGATTGAAGTCCGTGCCACCTGTCAGTACTCGCTCCCACTTCCGGTTCTCACCCTTCTTCCAAACATAAACCTTGTCGTCCGCCACTCGTGTATCAAATGGGATGACGGTGAAGGTTGCGACGTCTGCCAACTTATTGAGTTCGTTGAAGAACAGCGTGAGCATGTCGTCGCTAACAGAACCCGATTGGTCAATGGACACTGCGATGCTCGCGGTTCGTCGTACCTTCTTTCCAGGGTGGATGTACGGGAATCGTTTGTTGATTCGGCGCACGGTGGAACGCTTGTCTGCGCGTTGGGATGTTCGAACGAAGTATCGCAAGACCTTTCGCCAGTCTACCTTTGGAGTCAAGCGGTCAAGAATTTGTTTTCTCACACTTTGACTTACTGTGCCCCAAGAGTTCGCTTCAGCGGCCTCGGTTGCTGCTCCTTTCATAGCCTCCTTCAGACGTTCTTTCGCCATCTCCGCCGTGGCTTCGTCAACGTCGCCCCACCCACCGTGGTCATCGAACTGGCCAGGACCCTCTCCTTCACCCTCTCCTTCGCCCTCTCCTTCACCAGCCTCACCGTCGCCCTCCTGCTGCTCCTCCTTCTGCTGCTTGAGTTTCTCGTAGTACCACTCCGCCGTTTTGCCGGGAGGCATATCTTCGAAC
>Ga0209815_1002551_pt1 | contig 11001 bp, 9 predicted proteins | sample CoawatmetaG00DNA_FD_187507 | JGI IMG/M metagenome (GOLD analysis project Ga0209815, IMG submission 187507) | Marine microbial communities from the West Antarctic Peninsula - Coastal water metaG002-DNA (SPAdes) (version 2) | ecosystem: Environmental > Aquatic > Marine > Coastal ...
ATTATGAATACCTCTCACTATATTGTAATAATGCGTGCCAGATTTACCGAACGACTTTACCAATTCTTCTAAAGGTTTTTTCTTTAAATCCTTCCCTTTAAATATCCCTAAATTATACATTTTTGATGCGGTAACTTTACCGACACCATAAAATTTATTAACCGGCAACTCTTCTAAAAACTGAAGCACCTCTTCTGGATGAATTGTTTTTTGTCCGTTTGGTTTGTTAATATCTGATGCTACTTTTGCTATAAATTTATTAATTGAAATTCCTGCAGAAGCCCTTAAACCAGTTTCTGTGTATATGCGTGCTCTAATTTCTCTCGCAATGTCATTTGCAGACGGATTCCCTTTCTTATTTTCTGTAACATCTAAGTATGCTTCATCTAACGAAAGCGGCTCTACCAGATCTGTATATTCGTAAAAAATTGCTCTAATTTTTAAAGAGAGCTCTTTGTATCTCTCAAAATCTGATTTTACAAAAATAAGATGCGGACATTTTTGTTTAGCTAAAAAACTGCTCATAGCAGATTTAACGCCAAATTTTCTTGCTTCATAGCTTGCCGCAGAAACCACCCCTCTTTCTTCACTTCCGCCAACAGCAATAGCTTTACCTCTTAATTCTGGATTGTCTAATTCTGCTACAGATGCATAAAAGGCATCCATATCTACATGAATTATTTTTCTAAAAGGAGGTAGCAGTTCCATCTATCAAAAATACGAAAAAAGAGGCTCGATGTTATTCCTGAACAGATAAGAATCTATCCTGTTTTATTTTTCTTTTAAAAACTAGCTTAAAAAATCAACACAAATATTTGTTGCTCTTTGCAGCTCTTTAGATAACACCTCTTCTTTCCAGGGGTGAGAAACATTAAAAACATGATCTGCATTTTCTATCACCTTAAAAATGCTTTTAGAATTCCATTTATGCAAACTTTCAGCCTCTTTAATTAAAACTGTTGTGTCTTTATTTCCATGAATTATTAGCTGTGGAATCTCTAAGTTTCGGGTAGCATTTTCGATGTTTAATCGTTTTTTATTTTTATCAAAATCTTTGTAAAATTGATAAAAATGAGGCATTTCTTGCTTAGTTCGTCCGTTTTTCACATAAAAAACACCTTTTTTAGCCCATTCTTGAAAATTCGATTCTTTTGGAAATCTACATTCATAATCTGAAACTCCTGCCAAAGAAACCACTTTCTTAACACGTTTGTCTTCCGTTGCTTTTAAAAGTACAATTCCACCACCTCTACTGTGCCCAATAATTGAAATATCGTGAATATCTACTTCGTGTTTATAATCAGAATTGTTAGAAATCCAATCTAAAACACTTTCTAAATCATCTAATTCTTTTGTGTAATTATTATTTCCAAAAGCTTCTAAATCTGGAAAATCTATGGGATCTTCTGCGGTACCTCCATTATGAGAAAAATTAAATTTAATAAAGAAAAAACCTGCTTTTGCAAATACTTCTGCCATTAAGTTCCAAGCGCCCCAATCTTTAAAGCCTTTATACCCGTGACAAAAAATAACTACTTTTTTTGGTTGACTCGTTTCTTCATAAAAAACATCTGTTACAATTGGCTTGTTGTTTCTTCCTTCAATAATTATATCTTTTATAGTGCGCATTTTTCTTTAAATAAATAGTTTTATAAATGTTATAACAGCAACTAAAGCGGTTAAAACACTTAAAATAATATTGATGTCTTTTGTTAGTTTTCCTGTTTTTTGCTGAATTATATTTGCAAATCTTGCATACACAAAAAGGATACAAAAAGTACCAAATATAGTGCCTAAAATAAAAAATAAAATAGGAAAAACCTCAAAACTAAAAAGTTCGAAAAGATCTAAAGCAACAATAATTCCGCAGAAAAAAGGAATGGCAAACATGTTTAAAAATGATAAAGTGATTCCTATTAAAAAGGGGTTTTCTTTTTTAGATTTTAGGCTTTCTGTTTTAATTTTTCCTTTCTTAGATTCGTTATAGAAATAATAAGACAGTCCTATAAAAACAACAATTCCTGATTTTTCTAAGGTTTCTAGTATTGTCGGGTTTTCAGCAATATACTTGGTTAAAATAACGGCAATAACTACTTGCGGAATTGCAACGAGAGAAACACCTAAGGCGTATTTTTTAGATGCTTCTATTCCTTTTTCTAAACTAACCTTTATGGCTGTCATGTTTAACATACTAGGTGTTATAGAGCCTATAAAAGAGGAGAAAAATCCAAAGAAAAAAAGAGAAATAAGAATCATTTATAAAAAAATAAGTTTGGTAAATATCACTTTTAAAAATAAGTTGCACAAAAAAAACGCATCAAAAAATTTGATGCGTTTATATTCTATTTTCTTTAAATTCTCAACTAGTTACACAACACCTTGCGCTAACATGGCGTCTGCAACCTTTACAAAACCAGCAATATTTGCACCTTTAATATAATCTATCGTTCCGTCTTCGTTTTCTCCGTATTCTACACAAGAATCGTGAATGTCTTCCATAATATCTTTTAATTTATCATCTACCTCTTTACGAGACCAACTTAAACGCAATGAATTCTGACTCATTTCTAAACCAGACGTTGCAACACCACCCGCATTACTCGCTTTTCCTGGAGCAAATAAGATTTTTGCTTTTTGAAATTCGTGAATTGCTTCTGGCATAGAAGGCATATTTGCTCCTTCAGAAACACATATACAACCATTTGCAACTAGTGCTTTTGCTTCGTCTCCATTTAATTCATTTTGCGTTGCACATGGCAAAGCAATATCACATTTTACAGACCAAGGTCTTTCTCCTGCAATAAATTTCGCATTTGGATACTTAGCTACGTATTCACTAATTCTTCCACGTTTTTCGTTTTTAATAAACATAACGTGTTTTAATTTTTCTGAATTTATACCATCTGCGTCATGAATATAGCCTTTAGAATCTGATAATGTTAAAACAGTAGCTCCTAATTCTATCGCTTTTTCCGCCGCATACTGCGCTACGTTTCCAGAACCAGAAATAACTACTTTTTTACCTTTAAAAGAATCGTTTTTACGCATTAACATGTTCTGCGCAAAATATACTGTCCCATACCCTGTTGCCTCTGGTCTAATTAAAGAACCACCCCAAGATGCACCTTTACCGGTTAAAACACCCGTAAATGTGTTGTTTAATTTTTTGTACATACCAAACATAAAACCAATTTCTCTTGCTCCAACACCAATATCTCCGGCAGGAACATCTGTATTATGTCCAATGTGTCTATATAATTCACTCATAAAAGCGTGACAAAAACGCATAATTTCATTATCTGATTTTTCTTTTGGATCAAAATCAGAACCTCCTTTTCCTCCACCCATTGGTAAGGTTGTTAAAGAGTTTTTAAAGACTTGCTCAAAAGCTAAAAACTTTAGAATGCTTGCATTCACAGAAGGATGAAAACGCAAACCTCCTTTATAAGGTCCTATTGCAGAATTCATTTGAATTCTATACCCTCTATTTACTTGTATTTCACCAGCATCATCTACCCAAGAAACTCTAAAAGATATTAATCTTTCTGGCTCTACCATTCTTAATAAAATATTTTTTCCACTATAAATATCGTTATTTGCGATATACGGAATTACAGTTTCTGCAACTTCTTGCACTGCCTGTAAGAATTCTGGCTCATGGTTATTTCTTTTTGTAACCATTTCCATAAACTCATTTATCTTTAATTCTTCTTTTTTCACCATATTTTTTAGGAATTTAATAAAATTTACCGGCTACAAAGATAGTTAATTTCTGAATCCGCAATTAAAAAAACAATAATTATTTATTCCACAAATCACCTTATTTCAATCGATTTCGAATACACATATTGTTTTATTGACCTTAGATAGATAAAACGCTAAAAAAAACACTAAATTTGTACCTTAATTTTACCCGAAAATGTTAGATAAAGTAAAAGAGCTTATTGGTGATGTACAGGCTTTTAAAGCAAACACCAAAGATGAAGTAGAAACATTTAGAATTAAGTTTTTAGGAAGCAAGGGTTTGTTAAAAGACCTTTTTGCAGAATTTAAAAATGTAGCTCCTGCGTCTCGTAAAGATTTCGGTCAAGCTTTAAATACTTTAAAGAGGTCAGCAGAGGATAAAGTTGCAGAATTAACAGATACTTTAGAAAGGAATTCAAGTGATAAGTCTTTTTATGGAGATTTAACACGTCCGTCTGAACCAATTAATCTAGGTTCTAGGCACCCTATCTCATTGGTAAGAAATCGAATTATTGAAGTTTTTAATAGAATTGGTTTTACGGTTTCTGAAGGTCCAGAAATTGAAGATGATTGGCATAACTTTACGGCATTAAACCTGCCGGCACATCATCCTGCAAGAGACATGCAAGACACCTTCTTCATTGAACAAGATCCAGATATTTTATTAAGAACACATACTTCTTCTGTACAGGTGCGTTATATGGAAGAGAATAAACCACCTATTAGAACAATTTCTCCTGGCAGGGTTTTTAGAAATGAGGATATTTCTGCAAGAGCACACTGTATTTTTCACCAAGTAGAGGGGTTGTATATAGATACAGATGTTTCTTTTGCTGATTTAAAACAAACGCTTTTATACTTTACAAAAGAGATGTTTGGAAAGTCTAAAATTAGATTACGTCCTTCATATTTCCCATTTACAGAGCCAAGTGCAGAGGTAGATATTTATTGGGGCTTAGAGACAGAAACAGACTATAGAATTACAAAAGGAACTGGTTGGTTAGAAATTATGGGCTGCGGTATGGTAGATCCTAACGTACTAAAAAACGCAAATATAGATCCAACAAAATACTCTGGTTATGCTTTTGGAATGGGAATAGAACGCATTGCAATGTTGCTATATCAAATACCAGACATTAGAATGTTTTACGAAAATGACAAACGTTTCTTGGAACAATTTAAATCCGTAATATAATGAACTACTTTACACAAATTTGGGACGAAGAAAGAGACGATGAATATGCAAGTTGGGGAACCTCTACTTGGTATTTTGAAACGAATGCTGCAGATAAAGTTTTAAAACAAATTACAGTTTATAAAAACGGAAAAGTTACAAAATATGATTTAGAGAAGCAAGAAGACGAATTTGGTGGTTTGTGTGAAGGAGCATTAACCATTGATGATTGTGATGGCGATGTGGTCTCTAAAGAAACTTTTTATACCCTTTGGTAATTAAAAGTAAATTTAACTTATTCACTTCCATTTTTTATGTTGATTAAAAAGAATCTCTATCTTCTTATTTCGAGTATTAGTCTAATTGTTTTTGGTTTGAATGCTTTTTTTGAATTTATTTCTTTTGAAAATCAAAAAATAAATTCTCTTATTTTAATGCTCCTTTCAATAAATAATTTTATTCTTTTAATTCGAATGTCAAACAATGAAACTAATTTAAAATAATCCTTTTTCAAGTGTCCTGAATTGCGATTAACATATATGAAAAAAGACATACAAATTCCCACGGTTACAAATGTAGAAATGGCAATGGTTTATGAATACAACGATATTTATAAAACGGATGACTGGAACGTTTACCTTATTAACAATAAAAGCGTGCCTTTAGAAATGCTTGTAATTGTTTCTCAGGGTTTTTCTGAAACAAAAACAACCTCTTTGTTGCGCAAAAAGCTAGCTGTTTTACCAGCAAACTCTTTTGCTAAAATTGAGTACATCCAACCAGAGTTATTCAAGCTACACAACCGTTTTCAAGTTACTTTTTTCGAAGGAAACACATTGTATGAAAAAACATTTCTCTTCGAAGAAAACACGGTTAAAGAAAGTGCCTTACACACCATTGATGAAATTAAAAAACGAGGTATTTTAGCAAAGTAAAAGTATCACCCAAAAAAACCAATAATTAAATACATAAAAACCGTAACCGCGCCGCCAATAAGTGCATATGGTAATTGTGTTTTTACGTGATCTATGTGGTCGCTAGCAGAAGCCATAGAAGAAATAATAGACGTATCTGAAATTGGTGAACAATGATCTCCAAAAATTCCCCCACCTAAAGTTGCAGCAACGATAATAGTTATATCAGAACCGTGCATATTTGCCATTGGAATTGAAATTGCCAACATAATTGCGAAAGTTCCCCAAGAAGTTCCTGTAGAAAACGCAATAAAAGAACTCACTATAAAAACGATTGCAGGCAATAACTCAGGAGATAACCAGCTTTCTGTAATATTAGCAACATAATTACCCGTATCTAAAACCTTACAAGCGTCTCCAATGGCAAACGCTAACAACATTAACAACGCCAAAGGCATAAGCTCGCTAATTCCTTTTAAAGTTAAAGTAACCGCTTCTTTTGGCTTCATAATTCCTTGTATGAAATACATAATCATAGCAACTAATAAAGCGGTAATTACCGCATATAAAACAGAAGAAGACCCAGAACCCTTTCCAATGGCTTGTGAGGCATGATTTAACAAAGATGATGCGTTTTCAACAGCGCCCCAGCCTGTATAAATTAAATTAATTGGCATCATAAAAACCATCACCAAAAGCGGCACAATCATATTGTAGGCCTTCGCTTCAATTCCCTCTTTTGGCGGAAACGAAGTAACGGCATCTGAAACCATAGGTTTCGAATTAGGGTTCATTAGCGCTCCAGTTTCTTTGGTTCTTTTTTCAGCCTTTTTCATCGGTCCAAAATCTTTCTTTGTAAGAACAACAATAAAAACAATGGCAATTGCCAGTAATGGGTAAAAATTATATTTAATAGATGCTATCATGACCGAAAACGGTTGTTCTATGCCTTGTGTTAACAGTAATCCCATAATAAATGCACCCCAAGCATTAAAAGGAATTAAAATAGAAGATGGTGCAGAACTAGAATCTGCTATATAAGCTAGTTTTTCTCTAGGAATTCCTAATTTATCAAAAATAGGCCTGTATAAAGTACCAACAGTTAAAGAACTTATACTGGTTTCTACAAATAAAAGTAAGCCCGTACATGTTGCTAATACCTGAACCATTACCCTGCTATACCCCGATTTCTTTTCTTCCAGTTTTACTAGCTTTCTGTTTATAATATTAATAAAACCCTCTACGCCTCTAGAATATTGTATAAAAATTAGCAACGCACCCACTAAAGCACTAAACATAATAGTTCTTGTGTTTCCTTTAGATTGAAAAACATTTACCATGCCCTCAATCATTGCCAGGGTTCCTGCTAATGGATTCCAGCCTTCTACAATTAACCAAGAAAACCAAATACCAAACAAAAGCGCGATGTAAACTTGTTTTGTTTTCAAAGCTAAAATAATAGCAACAATTGGCGGTATTACTGAAAGAAATCCATATTCCATAAAAGAAATTTTAATTTGGTTAAAGGTAATAATTAAAATAACAACTTATAATAGACATGGCAACAACCGCTATAATTTCTAATTATAAAAAAAACCAAAACAGATTGTTTTGGCTTTTTAATTTAAAATTTAAATCTAATTAATTAGAAACTATAATCTTATTTATTGACTTCTTCTTTCCTTGCTGAACACTTAATAAATAGATGCCCGATGAGATGTTTCTTAAATTTATTTCTTTTGTGAAGGTTGCGTTGTTAGACGCTTCAGTCACTTGTAGAATCTCTCTTCCTTGCAAGTCAAACAAACGTATAAATACTTTTTCAGCATCTGGATTTGTAATTTTAATATTAAAAATGTTTTTAACAGGGTTGGGCCAAAAAGAAACCCCTTGAAGTGTGTTACTATCTAAACTTAATGTCGCCTCTTTTATTTTTATTGTAGTATCTGAGAACCATCCTTTAGCTCCGTTTATTACATCAACTTTAAACTCATCACTAAAAGAAGCCGTTTGTGTATTAATATATTTTAAAAGCCCTCCTTTTATCTGTTTTTGTTGAAAAGTGTCTCCAATAGCCAAGGTAACCCCGCTAAGTGCTAAACTCCCTTTATTAGGAACACTTATTAATGTATATATATGTGGGTTGCCTCCTCCGACTGAAGTGGCGTTCATATCTGCATTCGTAATTGTGTAGCTTGTGTTTTTATTAACCGTAATATCTGAATGCTGAAGCGAAGGTGTATTTGTATTTGTTTGCAAATCACAAACAGTAATACTCGCACTATTTATCTGTCCTCCGTCACCGTCATAAGCATCGTAAAGTATTAATTCCCATTCACCAAAGGCGTCTTTACCATAAAAAGGTAGGCTCATACTCCTTTCGGGTGCAACAGATCCTGAAATTGCGGGAGCAACACCGCTACACGCTAGCTCGGCTGCCGCATCATCAATTGTAATATCTTGAATATCTGGGACACCGTCTCCTGAACAGGGGCTTGTAAACAAAACAACTTTAGCATTTATGCTTTCTGGTCCTTTTAGTGAAATTGTTAAATCTCCCGGCCAAGTGTGGCTAATATCTGTATTTACTATAATTTTATCAATAATTATATTGTCTAAGATGTTCATTGAAACAAAAGCAGTAACGCCAGGTGTGGTTTCCATACTTGCCTGTGAAAAGTCTGTTGCCTCAAAAGCTATAGAGCAATTACTGATTCCTGTTTGGAAACTATAAACTGGAGAATAATCTCCAGAGGCACAAGAATTCTCAGGCTTTATTCTCCAATAGTAAACAGTATTATTTTGCATTCCTTTAAGTGTAAATTTTGAATCGTAGCTAGTTTCGGAAAATAAAATTGTGTTGAACGAAGGATTGTCTGAGACATCCACTACATATGTTTCTGCATTGTTGTTCTTTTGCCAAGAAAGATCCATTTTTGAAGCTGTAACCCCAGAAAGACCCATTTCAGGGTACAACGGTAAAACCATCTCTCCTAAAAACGTAGGATGAATTACTCTTAGTTGAATTGGTGTTTTTGTAGTCTCGTCTCCATTAGTTCCAATCACATTTATAATATACAGTCCTGCTGCAACATTATCTAAATTACTAAATGTCGTTGTAAGAGGACCATCTGCACCTAAAGATGTGTTAGACAGACTTGCGTTTACGTTTGCAGGAAGGTCTTCTATAGAGAAAGTAGTAATTCCCCCAACCGTTTCTACATAACTAAAATCAAACGATACTGTATCTGCACACACTGTTTTTGCGCTATCATTTGTCAATAAAGCGATTCCTGAAGAAACACCGGTAGCAATTAATGATATTTTTTGCGACCCTCCCTCAAGGGTCCCTTTGTGACTAATTGTAATAGTATACTCACCTAATGCGTTTTCTATTTCTATTCTTTCATATGGGTCTACTATATTATCTCCTTTTTCATTTGTGTTCACAGATGTCAATCTCCAAGGTAAAAAGGTCTCAGAATCACCTCCTACTGCTTTTGTAATTCTAATATCTATATCGTTTACTAAAACCGGTGTTGGATCATTTACAGTTCCTGAGTTTACAGCCCCAGGTATATCTGTCCAAGAAATCGAAGCCAATAAGGGTTCTATTCCATCTGATTTAACCACCAATGTATAGGTACTCCCATTTATTAACTCAATTTCTGAGATTATGGACTGAAAGTCTTTTTTTGTAACTGTTTCTGCTGCTTTTTTAGCATTCATTAAGCCCCAACCAGAAGCTGCGTCTGGCCCTTCGGCGGCAACATCATCTGCGGTATGCAAAGCCAAACCCTTTAATGTGGAGGCTCTCATAAAATTCCCATAGGTTTCCTTGTAATATTGTTGTAGTAATAATAACGAACCCGCAACATTAGGAGACGCCATTGAAGTCCCGGAAATAATACTATATGCACTATCAGTAGTCTCATAAGTAGAATACAAACCGGTTCCGTTGCCCATCAGATCTGGTTTTACCCTGAAATCATCTGTAGGCCCCTCAGAACTACCTGTGTTTATCTCCACAGAACTCAAAGTTCCGTCTTCATTTATATTAGCATCAATTCCGTTTGCAATTACTAAATTATTTTTTGAAGTAGAATGCCCTGTTAATTTATCGTAGGAATTTTCCCCCGATAACGGATCTAAATTTACAGTATCGTCGTTACCCTCATTTCCTGCAGCAACTACCATTAAATAGTATGGTGCATTGTACAAAATATTGTCCCAATTTCTAGAATCACTAATATACCCTCCAAAAAAATACGCTGGAACCGAAGGTAGCCCTTCATCATCCCTTGTCGCAATACCATAAGAGTGATTTGATATTAACATTCCGTTTGCAGCAGCCTCTGCTGCTTCAGATTCGTCATTTGACCAATCATAACCAACAGCACTTGCTTTTGGTGCCATTCCTTTTGCTGCTAATTCTAAGCCGGACGCAATTACTGTTCCTGTAACATGAGCGGCATGAAAATTTTGGTCGGTAGAACCATCTCCGACAGAGAACCGATCTTCACCACCGTCTCCGTCATATTCTTGATGCGTAGCTCTTGCGATTCCACCGTCCCAAATATGTGCAGTCATCCCTTGGCCTTCGATATTTAACCCCAAACCTCCATTGTTATGTAAAAAATTAGTTCTTGTTGATTTTGCTGCAGCCACGTTAAATGTTCTATAATACAATGGTTTTCCTTCCTCAGAAACACGAATCAGCTCGAAATAAGATCCATTATCATCTGTATAACTAGTCTTCCAGCCTTCTTTAGAAGCCATTAACAGTGCTTTGTTTTTTTGTTTATAAAAAGCGTCTGAATATTTTTCTTTTAAATTATTAAGTTCTTTTAATTTATACTTTTTTATTATTTGTGCCTTCTCTTGTTTGTTTTGAGCAAGTATTGAAACAGATAACAATAGAAATAAAACAGTAAAATGTTTAAGGTTGTGAATTCTCATTTGGGGTATTTGGGGTATTTGGGGTAAATCTTAAAAAACTAAAGATACTACTTTTAATAACTTTTTTCGGTTTAAATTTTAACAGTTTTTAATATCTAGACAAACAATTATTAATTAAAACTCTATTATTCTTATATTAAATAGGTGATATAATTATATTTTTAATAAAAAAAACCTATTTAATTACATAATTAATAAAAGACTTTGGAA
>Ga0209815_1002554_pt1 | contig 10988 bp, 12 predicted proteins | sample CoawatmetaG00DNA_FD_187507 | JGI IMG/M metagenome (GOLD analysis project Ga0209815, IMG submission 187507) | Marine microbial communities from the West Antarctic Peninsula - Coastal water metaG002-DNA (SPAdes) (version 2) | ecosystem: Environmental > Aquatic > Marine > Coastal ...
TCAGTATGTACTTTCCAATACTCATATTGTATAGTATAGTTGCTTGTATCTGGAACTGGTGATAAACCAAACTTTTTATTTTGTGTTGCGTAAACTATATCTGGTGTGTCGTATGAAGAAGAAGAATTATTTAAATCTCTTTCTAAAAGTCTTCTATTATAATCATCGTAAGTTATGTATCGTAATTTTTTTACTGGAATATTTTCAGATATTCTAACATAATCAACATCCATATTTGTAGCTGTTGATGTATTATTTAGTGTAATAAAAGTTGTTTGTGCTGTTGCAGTAAATGATGTATCTATAACTGCTCCTGCACCAAAATCAGAAACTGTTAAAGTTGTGCTTAAATTTTGTGTTCCTTCTGCCGCAGTACCTACTTGTATTTTTAAAGCTTGTCCAGTACTATTAGAATCAAAAACTCTTATTTGTACTCTATAATCTTTATTTACTACAGTTGATACAGATTGATGAATAGCAAAATCATTTAATCTAGCTCTACCATTGCCCCCGCTATTATAGGCTGCACTTCCTGCTCCTGCTATAGTAGTCCAACTAGTTATATTACTAGTAAACTCTCCATTAGTAACTAACTCTTTAGGAACTAACCTAAAAGTTTGCCAATCCATTTTTCTGTAAGGTAAGTCTGTGCTTTGGGGAGACGCAGAGCTAGGAAGAGCGTACTCTCTTTGACCTGCATTAGTATCTTGAGTAGTTGATAGATATAAATCTGGTATTTCTGATATACTATTGTATATCTCATGCATAGCTTTTAAAATAAATTTTTTAACGGCTGTTTGTATTCCACGACTACTTGAAAAAGTAGTAGATGTTAACTCAGTTTCATTGAGTTCATTTAATACATTATTTGTTAATGTTAAGTATGTTGTAGCCATGTCTCCCTTTATATATTATACACTAAATTACCATTTTGTCAAGACTTTTTATGGGTTTGACAGAATTTAGATGCCGCACCTATACTTCCAAAACCCCAAGCTTTTAACGCTAATGCTTTTCTTGTTGGTCTTCCTTTTTCATCTTTCATAGAGCCTTTCATTCCTGCAAATCTACAAGCAAAAGAAACTCTTCTAGGACTTGTACCTGTTTTTAATGGGGATTTTAAATTTCCTCCATCTCTACTTTCAAAATGTTTTCTCCCGGCTTCATTTAATCCACCCTTGGGATTTTGATACTTTTTAGCAACCATTAAGCTTTAGCTACTTTTTTAGCTTTTGCAGATAAATCTTTAAAATGAACTAATTTTTTAGAACTAGCTGTGTGTGTTTTACCAGTATGTACTGTACCATCTTTCATTTTGTGAGAAGTACCTTTCCATTCTTTTCCGTCTTTTGTATAATGTTTTACGCCTTTCATTACTTACCTTTCTTCATGTTCATTTTACCACCATACATTTTTTTAGTAGGTGTTTTCATAGAACCACCATACATTTTATTAATAGGTTTTTTCATTTTACCACCGTACATTTTTTTGTTACCAAGTTTTTTAAAATCAGCCGCAGTTAGTTTACCTTTAGGTTCTGCTACATCTAATTTAACTTGACCACCTGTTACTAATTTTTTCTTTGGCATTGTCATTTTGCCACCATACATTGCTTTCTTTTTTTTCTTAGGAAATCCTGCTTGCATGTTAGCGTAAGCTTCTGGTGTTATAGTTGATTTTTTTTTAGTATTACTTGTACCTGCTTTTTTCTTTGCATTAATATTTGCGTATAGTCCTTGTTTAGCCATTATGTTCTCCTTAAAAATTTAAATACAGTAAAAGGGCCTTTTGTACTACAAAAAGCTGCCGCTAATCCATATGGGTCATTTACTGGATATCCTAATTTATTTAATTTAGTTAATTTAACTAATCCATATCCGTCTTTAGTTAAAGCAGAAGTTTCTCTAATTTTAGGTTTTTTAATTTTTTTAAGCATTATATCTCTGATTTTATTTCTTCATGTTCGCAACAATTGCAATGACATTCTCCACCACAACATGAGCCAGTATTACTACAATGACATTCATGTCCACAAATTTTACAAGTACCCATATTATTTTTCTTTCATTTCTCTAGTTAATTCATGTTGTCTATTACTTAATACACCTATTAGCTTATCTAATTTATTTTCTATAATATCTATTCTTGTTTCTAAATGGTCATTATCATCTATAGGTTGTATTACTTGTGTAGATGTTCCATCCCAAACTTTACCATTTGGTCTGCCTTTATAATCCATTTTAATTTTACTTTCTTTATGTAGTAGTTTCATATGCCCTCAAATATTTACATGGTTTATTTTCGTATAATCCACAGCATTGACCACATTGAGTACACTCTCCTTCATATTCTTCTATTTTGTTATTCCAAATAAAAGTACATTCTTTAATACCAAGAGGTCGCATTGTTCCATCATCACATTTTTTAGGTGCCCAAAACATTGTTTCTAGTACACCATTAATCCAAAACATAATATTAGGACTTCCGGGAAAATAATCTTTTTTTAAATTTAAACGGGTACTCTCCCAACACCCATCTGCGTTATTAGTTGAACTAAATCTTTTTTCTGGTTCGTTATAAACTGAACAAAAATATTTTTTCATTTATTTTATAAAGGGGGCACAAGGCCCCCAATAAATTTAATTATTATGAGTTAGAAGCAGTCTCGTCTGAGCCACTTATATCACACATAACTGCCCAGACTCTGATTTTACCAGAGGTATCTTGAGCACCAAGTACTTTTACGTCAATAGTATCAGCCACTTTGTATGTAACCCATCCCGCAGTAGCCGCTGCAACAGCCGCTATTCCGAGTGCAGTTGAATCATGTCCATCAACAAATCTATCTAAATCAGTACCTAGATTTCCAGAAGTTGCTGTCCAACCTAAGTCTAGTGTTACACTAGAAGGTGATACTGTCAAAACTTCAAGACCCGATGCCATAACGCATGTTTCAGCAGGGATATTAAGGAATTGTACTATATCGTTTGCTGCAGGGTCATCTACAGAAAAATCAATAGTATTTTCTACATAGTAAGGCTTGCGTCTACTGGCAACGTGTCCAGTAGTGCCGCCAGTTGCTTTTGCAAGTGTTGTCATATTACGTCCCCCCTATTATGTTAAGACAACTGCTGTTCTAGTGATAGCTTCGGGTCTTAAAACCTTACTACCATAAACATGCAATCCTCTAATTACGTCAGAAAAAGAATCTGGGTCTCTAACAACTTCAGTTTTCGCAATGTGCGAAGCAGTTGCACAAGCAGACATATGTCCACCCATACAAAAGAAAGCATTAGAAGTACCGGATATTGTTACAATATCAGTTCCAGACCTATTTAACGCTGTTGTTTTATACAGTTTCATACCAGAAACAGTAATATTTGATACCAATCCATTAGTTAATGGAGATTGGCCACTTCCTATTACAGACATGTCCATAACTTTTGAAGCTGCTGCTCCCAATCCTTCGTAAAAAATTGGAGGTGCTACAAACCATCTATTTTCTTCTGGTACCGATTGGTCATCAAGAAGTCTAGCTGATTCTGCTATAACACTGTGACATAAGTCACCTGTATTAGCAGTTACTGCTGTACCCGCATTGATTCCAGAAGTTGTAGAGATTGCTTCTAAAATATCACTATCATATTTTCTTTTAAGAGCATAAGCTCCAGAAGAAGTAGCTAGTGATTCCCAATTTACATGGGATTGTCTTTCTTCTACGTCATCTACTTTAAATGCAAAATAGTTTGCTGTATCTACGACTAAGGTTTCTTGGTCGTCAGCAAGATTTTGTAAATTAGTAGCTTGACCTTTTGTATAAGAACTTACAGAAATTGTAGGTTCTTTAATTATTTTTACGGTATCGCCGTAATTCTCAATTTCACCCGCATAATCAGTGTTAGTGATACCCTCAACAACAGAGCTTCTACGGAAAAATTTGAGAACTTTTTGCGAATATATCGCCGGAAGCCAATTACCCGAAGGTAAGTTGTCATAACCGGCTGATGATGTTATCGCCATAATTATTCTCCTATAAAGGTTAAGTTAACTAAGCTCGAGTATTAACACGCCCTTCTTTAAAGGCGGCATCAATTTCGTTCTCGAACTTTTCATAAGTCCTTGAGTTCATTCGTTGAATCTCGGACTGCTTCCAAATTCTTTTATCAGAGTTGCCAGAAGTGTTTACAGACTTGGCCTTTGTCCTTGTCACGCTTTGGGCTGCACTAGTATTAAAACTTGGTTTGCTCTTACTTACTCCATTGTCCGCTTTGTACAAGTCAACAACACGAATTGCCCATTTAGAATCTTTGCTATTTTTAGTTACACCATCTGCTATAGATGAAGGTTGATTGTTCAACCAATCTATAAAATCTGGTGAATCTTTTAATTCACTAAAATCTTCGTGAGCATTTAACAACTCTCTATATGCACCTTGTACAACTAATTCTTCTTCACGTTTACGAAGTAGTTTTACTTCTTCTTGTAAAGATTCAGTTTGCTGTAAAGCTTGCTTTTGAGATATTGTTTCTACCACATCATACACGTCTGGATATTTCTCTTTAAATTGTTTAAGGTCTTCGTCAGACTTAGGCGGAGTGTAATCTGCCATTGCTTTATTTCTTTCAGCAAGTCTAGACTTAGCCTCATACTCTTCTAACTTCTGCTTATTTTCATTTTGCTTTCTGTCATAGTGAGATTTAAGGTCGTCATATCTTTTCTTGTAATCGTGAGTTGGTTGAGTTTCATTATTCATAAAACCTGTTTCTTGAGGAGTAGCCTTTTTGGTGTCCTCTACAGCTTGGCGAGCATACTCTTCTTCTTTTTCCGAATCTTTTGTATAAGGATTAGAATAAGCGGTGTTCGCACTTTCAACCACGTTTTGTTCTTCTTGTATTTTTGCTTCTTTAGCTTTTGCTTGAGCCATATTTCCTCCTATGGGGTCACATATTGTGAGTAGCCATTATTGGTTGTTGAGTACATTGGGGTTATACCGATTGTATAAGTAGCCGTGTACTAATCCTAAGTCTTACGTTAGGAAACTTTTATCTTCCCATCATTCCTTGTTGCTGTACAGCCGGTGTTTGCTGTTGTATAGGCATCATATCTGGTTTGGGTTTAGGTATTATTTTATTAGTTTCATTAGGTTGTACATTTTGAGTTGTTACACTTTTTAAAAACATATCAGTTGCTGCTTTCATAGCTTCTGGGGTGTAATATTTAAGTGAATCAACACCAGAATCAAATTGGGTAATACCTTGTATTAAAGCATATACATCTTCTTGATTTGTTAAATCAAATGTGTCTTTACCTAAATTTTTTACAATATGGTCTATTGTATTTTGAATTTCATCTTTTGAATTTTCTGTTGGGGGTTTATATGTGTTAACCATTTCAGCTACATTATTACTATACTGAGGTAATGATAAAGTATAAGGTATTGCGGCTAAACCATCTTCTTTAGAATTAAACACTGCAAATCTTCCACTTCCATCAGTATATGTTTTACCTTTAGAATATGTTTCGTTAATATTAACTCCGGAAGCAGATGTATTAGCTTCTATATTTCCGGGGTTATTAAATATTTTACCACCTTCTGCTAATTTAACAGGTTTCATAAATCCTTCAAAACTTTGTGACCTATTAGCTAGTTCTTTTTCATCATCTTGTGCTTCTGGTGACATAGGGGATAATAGTTTACTACCTACTGAACTTTGTCCTGCAAAACTTTCTTGTGGTACAGCTATAGGTTGATTTTTATTTTCATCTAAACTTACTTGTCCACCTACTGCCATCATACCTTGTAAGGGGTTTGGTTGTGTTGGGTTTTGTTGTACTTGTTGTTGTCCTTGTTCTTGCTCTATTTCTTCAACTCTTTTCTTACCTCTATTGTTTATTTTTTCTAATCTATCATAGCCAATTTGTTCTGCTATTATTTTAGGAATAATCATTTCTTTATTACTAACTAAAGCTTGAACAGTAGAATCTATATCTTCTGCCTCTTGACCAAAATCAAGTTTAACTCCTTTACTTTGTAATTCAGTTACAGCTTTTTTTATCATTTGTTCTACATCACCTCTTCCTGCCATTTCCATAGCCGGTGCGTTAATAACAAAATCACCTTCTGCTAAATCTCTAGGTACATCATCAGCTACGCCGCTCATATCTTTTCCTTGCTCTTGAACAAGTTCTAAATTTCCTGCGTCTTGTAAAGGTTGTTGTTGACCCATAGGATTACCCATAGGTACTGAGCCACCTTCTTGAAGTGTAACTCTACCACCTAGTTTTCTTCCTCTTCCACTTTGGTATCCGCCACTAGTACCACTAGAACCTTTTCCACTACTAGAACTAGGTTTAGATGTACGTTGTTGACTTCTACTAGGGCCAGAACCTTTAGAACTACCACTAGAACCTGTTCCAGATGCTTGTTCATAATTGTCTTGAGTATAACTTGGACTAGATGAATCAGTATTAGAGTCTTGTTGTCTTTCTCGTTGCTGCTGTGGTTGCTGCTGTGGTTGTTTTTCTTCTTTAGCTTTTTGTGTTTCTTCTTTAGCTCTTTTTTCTCTTTCTTCTTTTTTCCATTTTACAAATATAGTACCACTTTTAAATTTAGTTCCCGAAGCTATTCCATCGGATACATCTACATATACTCCTTGTCCTCCTATAGCCATTCCTTTAAATTGACTAGAGCCGGCGGGGTCATTATTATCTAAATTTTCTTTAGACATACTAGTATACGCTTGTTTTTTAGCGGCTACACCTTCTGCTGAACCAGAGTATTCACCTTGATATTCTGAATAACTCCCGGCATTTTCTGCTGATTTTAATTTAAAAGAGCTAGCTTTTGCTGTTTGTTCATTTATAGCTTCTGCACTTAAACCCATATCCCTAGCTTTTTGTATTCCTTCTGGTGTACTTTGCAAGTAATCGTATAAAGCTTTATTTGCTTCTGCTACCATAATAGCCGATTCGGGATTTTCTTGAAATATAGCACCAAATTGTTTTTGTGCTTGTTTAGAAAACCATCCTTCTGTATCTTTTATATACTTTGAATTACCCATATATTTATCTGGGTTATTTTTAACACCTTTTATAAAAGCGTTTTCTTTTAAAGCTTTATAAGTCATATGTAGTGCACCTGCCATATTTAATGGAGGTACTGTAGGTATTTTTTTTCTGTATTCTTTTGTATTTCCTACGACTTGTTCCTGCCCAAATCCTGCAACAAAATCATCTGTAGATGAAAAATTATAAGGGTCATAAGGTTCTTGACCTGCCATTAGTATACCAAATTCATCACCCGGCCCTTGATATTTTAATCTATTTCGATAGTCTTGATAAGGCTCACCTACAAAAGTAGTAAAATCAGTTTTACCCTTATCTATAATATCTGTCATTTGTTGGTCAAATGTAGCCGTATCTGCGTAATTACCCGGAGGAATATATTCGCCTGTAGTAGGGTCTGTTTTATAACTTGGAGTTGTCATATAGCTAGAACTACCAATATTAGGAGTTTCTTGTAAAGTACTATTAAAATCAATTCCACTATAATCTGTTACAGCTTGCATTAATTTAACATCTGGTAAATCGGCTGATAAAGGATTAACATTAGTTTGTCCTGCAACAACAGCAGTAGAAGCTTGTTCAGCAGGAATAAAACCCATAGGGTCTTCAACTATGTCTTGTTCTGAACTATCTGGTAATGGGTCTTTTATTGCAAGAGTTGCAATACCTGTTCTACTAAAATTTTTTATTGCCATGTTCCCTTTACTTATTTTTTAATATATTATTGACATCTTCTCTAAGACGTGCCATTGTTTCCAGTGAAATTACTTTCCCCTGATTGCGGAACATTTCCAACTCCGATGTTGCCATTACCAGTGCCCTGTGGGTCATTTTGATTTGGCCCTGTAGGTACTCCTGTAGGGCTTCCCATACTTCCGGGTTGTTGACCACTTTGGCCATTTTGAGTGCTATTTTCTTGTCCAACATTTAGACCTTTCAGCATTTCTGCAAATATTTGTGCATCATCCATATCATTTACCAGACTATCTGGGTCAATATCTTGTGCTATTGCTAGCTCCCTAATTAAATTTGGTATTTTTATAAAAGGAGCTAACATTGGATTAGCAACTGTTTGTAGTAAAGCTGTTAATCTTTGTGTTCTAACTTCTTTTTGCATTATACTAGACACACCTTTAGGTTTAATTTCTAAATCACCAACAACGTCTGGATTATCTAAATCAAATTGCATATTCCATTGAAATAATGCTTCACCAAGAGGTTTAAGTAAAAAATCATCAATGTTTTTCATAACTGTTTTAATAGATAGGTTAGCACCTCCCATTAACATTGATAGTCCTGCGGCTGTTCTACCAGTTCCAGATACACCTGTTTGTCCATGCATAATAGATGGTATACCTGTTTCTTCATCTGCAAGTTGCCTTGCTTGTAAATACATTTGTAAATTTTCTGGTGCTGTATTAGGAAATTTTAAACCATTAATAGCTGTTCCTGTAACACCACTTTGTCTTCTAAATATTTTACCCGGAAATATATCCATGTTTTGACCCGGAACTAATGATGCTTCATCAACATCAAAAACTAAATTACCTGCTAATGCTAAATTATCAATAGCCATTCTAACATGACCATTCATAAGTAATTGTGCATCTTCCATATTTTCTGGTATTCCAATACCAAATAATTGATAAGGGTTTATTTCATACGGAAAAGCTTGATAAGGTAAACGTGCCGGTGTAAATGGATTTAATACAGTTCGTAAAACTTTTCCATTACATATCCAAGCATTTACTTGTATTTGTTCTAAAGCATTTGTTTTTTCTGGTAAGTCTAAACCAATTAATGACGCAGTATATAAATCTATTGTTCCCCAATATTCTAATACTTCGTATCTATCAGAAGTTGTACCTTCACCATAATTTTGTTTATCATATGTTTGAATAATATCTTCATAGTACTCAGTAGTATAATTACCACCCATTTCTAAACATGATATAATTGCATCAGAATCAAAATGAGGCATATTCATTAAATCACGCATTTGAGAGCGTGTAAATTTATGTCTTTCAATTACATAATCACAATCATCTAAAGATGTAGCTGCAGGGTCTGGGAAAAAATCCCAACATGAAACTCCTTCTATTTTTGGTACAAGTTTATCATAAGGTGCATAAGTTCTTTCACCTTCTTCGTTAGACCATTTATGAATTGTTTTATTATACCCTAATGGGCCTTTTATAATTCCTGTTCCTAGTAAAACAGATTCAAATATAGAATGACGTAATACGTTAACCCCATTATTTTGTAATAATTGGTCATGCATTAATTTTTCCATGCGTCTTGCTGTTTCTTTAGCAGGACTTATTTGAGGGCCACCATGTCTACTTTTTCCTTCTAGTAGTGTCATCCCTTCATATTCAGATGCTAAACCACCTAATTTATTTTTAGGTGTAGCTTCTGTCATTCCGGGTAGTAACTCACTATCATCACCTTCAAATCCGTAAGGTGATTTAATTTGTTCTTCTCCCGGTGCAGGAGTATGCATTAAATTTGCAATACCTTCTGGTACAGGAGTTGATTCTACTGTTATAGGAAAATTTTTATTAGCAAATAAAACATCAACAATTTGACCATAAGCGGCTAAAGTTTTTGTTTTTGTTATTTTAATAAAGACTCTACTTTTTTCGCTGTCTCTAAACTGAGTTGTACTGTCATACACACCACGATAATTTTTATAAGCCCTAAGCCATCGTGATTCGTGTGTTTGTCTAGATGTTTTTGAATCATTATATTTTGATTCAATATATCCTACTAATGAAGGTACTTCATCAGACGCTACAGTAGACGTAGCATCAGTTTTTTGATTTACGTCTTCTTGTGCCATTATATATCTTTGTTTTTGTTTCTAGTATGCTTTTTGTTTGTCTGCATTTAGAATTGAACTATCTAATGGTGCAGATTTAGCTGTTGGTATTGCTTGAATAATTGGATTTGCATCACCTTCTTTTATTTCTTCTTTAAAATCTGGTTTCATTCTAGTTAATGGAGCATCAGCTCTATCAGCTTTAATTTTATCAGAACTCATTATATAGCTTGCATCGTAGTTATAGTTATTATCTGGCATATTGCCTCCTTATTTAAATTTTGGTTTTCGTGTTGAATTGCTATAGACTTTACCCCCCATAGCATAAGGTTTTCTTTTTACTTTGCCTCCTGTTTTATATGTTAAAGGCTCAATTGGTTTTTTACTTTGTTCCATTATATTATCATATTGTTTTTTCATGTCCATAACTTGAAGGGGAAGAAATACTTTAGGTGCAACTTTACCTATTACTTTACCCATTTTTGTAAATGTATTATAGGAACCTTTTAAAAATGTTTTAAAAGCTTTTTGATATTCTGGTCTATTAAATTGTTTTACTTCTCCTTGCTCTCCAAATTGACTTAATTTAGATTTTACACTTTCTTTAGCAAAAGTTTTTTTCATGTTATCAGCTTCAGATGCATCAATTTTTCCCTCTTTAACACCTATGTCTAATTCTTCAATAGTTTTTGATACTCCATGTATTTTTGCATTGTAAGCTGCATTTTCAAATAATTGATAGCCTCGTAAATTAAAATTAACTTTATTACCTTGTGCTTTTACTGCGTCATAAGGTGTCATAGAAGTTACTGTTGATGTAAGAGGGGGTTCAACTCCTGCTACTTTTGCTGCATTATTAAGTAATCCTCTTAATGAATTTCTTGATAATTCTGATAAATTAGGATTTATTTTTGCCGTTACTTTTTGAGTTTTTAAATCCGTTTTTAAATCTTGTTTAACAGTAGTAACTTTTGGTGTTTCTTTTTTAAGTTGGTCTTTTACTTGCTGTCTAAATAGTTTTGATTTTTCACTTGTTTTAATTTTATTTTTTTCTGTAACTCTATCAGTATACTCCTTTTTAATTGAAGTAACCATATTATTT
>Ga0209815_1002561_pt1 | contig 10965 bp, 5 predicted proteins | sample CoawatmetaG00DNA_FD_187507 | JGI IMG/M metagenome (GOLD analysis project Ga0209815, IMG submission 187507) | Marine microbial communities from the West Antarctic Peninsula - Coastal water metaG002-DNA (SPAdes) (version 2) | ecosystem: Environmental > Aquatic > Marine > Coastal ...
ATTTTGGTGATCTTAACCTCACAGATGCTGGTTTAGGGGGTAATTTTTCCTCATGGAAAACAGCCGGTCTAGGCAATAATCTCAATACCACATTGACCGATATTGACACCGCTATTAGTGCGGTTGCCACTCAGCGCGCAACCTATGGCGCTTCGCTAAACCGATTGGAGTATGCAGTTGACAATTTGCACTCCTCGTCTTTAGTAACATCGGTCGCCAGAGGCCGCATTGAAGACACTAACTATGCTACTGAAACCGCACGACTGGCAAAACAACAGATACTTGAGCAGGTAGGCACTGCGCTGTTAGCCCAAGCTAATATGGATGCTAAGTCGGTATTAAAACTACTGAGTGCAAACTAGTAAGTGTATGTCGGTAGTGACCGGCGCAAAACTAGAGCTCTCTCATTCACCGCTCATTTAGTTCTTGTCATAGGCACTGGTAATAACATCTATCTGACTTTTCATATAGTCTCGGGTGTTATTTAGGCTATTCATGAGTGTTTCCATGGCCGTAAACTGAGTCAAGTAACGCTGATATAACACAGCCATGCGCGCTTCCAGCTTAGTCAGCTCAGCCTGATAACTCTCTTCATTTTTGGTCAAGGCTGCTGTTCGGTTGGCAATTAAACCATTTTGAACATCACCGTCCAGCGTAGAGGCAGACAAACCATTAATAATCGTAGCAACATCTTGTCCTAGACCTTTCGGAGCCAAGCCGAAAAGACTTTGATTAGTCGTATCTGCGGTTAACATGGTGACCACATCGTCCCAGTTTGTAGCGATCAGGGTGTCATATTTAGCTTCATTAAACTGCAATTTACCGTAGCGATCAACACTAATACCCAGATCACGTACCGCATCAACCGTTCCACTAGCCGTAGAGGAACTGGCCGTTAACGCGTTATAAATGCGGCTCTGAACGGAGCGAAGCAATGAGCCCTCACCCGCCAGAGACAGGCCTGCTTCGACAGCTTCATCAGTATTGAGCTCATCAATTAAAGATTCAAGGTCGTTATAGGAAGTAATAATGTCCTGCAAATTAGTTTTTAACTGGCTCTTGTCGCGAGTAATGGTCAAACGCGCAGAATCAAATACCGTCTCGGTTCTGTATTTGGTTAAATAGGTAGGTCCGCTGGGCGTACCTGGCGTGCCTGGCGTGCCCGGAATCAGTCCACGGTCTTCAATAATGGTATGGCGTAGCGGCTGCTCGGTAGCATAGCTTGCTCCGTCATTGTTCGAACTCGTGTATTCTGAGTCATTGCGACTGCGTCGCATCTGCAAGGACAGGCTATCGCCTATGGCCGGTGAGGTTCTTGGTGTGAAAATAAGACCGCTTGAGTCCGACGAAATAGTGTAATCAAAGTCAGCATAGGCATGTCTTGCAAACAACCCATTACTGTTAGTGCCCGCAGTGGCTCCTTGCAGAGCAGTGACCAAGCCGGTAATGGTTTCAGAACCCGCGGGACCAATTAGCGTAGTAATTTGAGAGCGCTTAACCATTATGGTATCACCGTCGTTATCGGTAAAGCTGATGTAAGCTCGATCCTCAGCACCCGTATCATCATAATTTTCAATACGGCCCGACAAAAGATCCGCTTGCAATTGCGCATCACTCCAAGCAATTCGGAATTTACCGCCACCTGTCGTTCCAACCGTACTATTAATAGTGCCGGTGTTAGAGTAATTGCCTGATCCTGGCGTTGTTGGAGTTGACTGTAATGCAGTGTAACTACCCCCGGTGGCCCCGGTTAAATTACCTAAATTACTGAGATCGTAAAGGCTAGTGGAGGCGCTAGATGTGCGCTTTGCGCTAAACATGGCCATGCCAGAATCAGGGTTTCTTGGGGTGCCCTGCGGTGTAAACACGATTCCTTGGCCAGTACCAGAGAGCGCCACGGTAAAACGAAGATCATCTGCGGCTCCGTTATCGCCACCGACGCCATTATTGTTTGAACCCAAGTTAGCTGGGTAGTCTTGATCTGCCTGAATAGCGGCTATTAAACCCGCCAAGGTCTCTGTGCCTGGGGCTCCATTTTGGGTCTCAGCGAGTGAGCCCAAGGATGCGGAACCAGAGGTGGCCGTGCCTCCTAGTGTGCTACCATAGGGGTAGACATCAGCTGGACCACCATGGGCACCTGAGGTCCCTGTGGTCTGCCACTCGTTGCCATCTTGATTACTTGAACTAGCGCCAGACCGGCGCGCTTCAAAAGTGCCGGACCCGAGTGAGCGGCCATCTTTCAGCGTGAAAATCAAGCCATTGCTATCATAACCGACGGTGTAGTCAAAACCCGAGTAGCTACTTGTTGCGGGATCACTGCTGCTCACCGCGGTGGCTACCTGAAGGGTTTCAGCCAAATTCTTGATGGTCTCGCTGCCATTACCGCCATAGTCACTTCGATCTTTAAGTTCAGCACCACTACTGTCATCACGCGATACCATAATGGTGTTGCCATTGGTGTCAGTAAAACTAATATAGGAATGCTTATCACTGGTATTGGGGTAGCTACCATGAATAGCGCCCCGCAGCATGTCTGTCTGAAGTTGTGCGTTAGTGTAGGCAAAATTCACTGTAGATTCGTTAGCGGTGCTCCAGGCTGGGCTTGTGGCAGAGCTCGTCAGAACGCTGGTAACCATTGGGTCAGTAACGCCCTGCTTAGGAGTAAATATCAGAGTGCCATCGGCTGATTGAGTAATGATAAAGTCAAAGTCATCGTAATCGCTCGTTGCCGGAGTACTTCCTACTTGAACAGTAGCGTTCTGCAAATCGGCTGTAAGAATATTTCGCCAATAGCCACTAAAGTTGCTACCCCCGTTATCATTCTGGTTGGCTTCAATCATTAGAGTATGGCCACTGCCATCTGTAATGCTTACATAGGTGTTACCAGACGTATTCTTATTAGTATTGAGCGCACTGGCAAGATCACTATTACTTAAACTTAAGGTGAAAGTACCTGTGCCGTTATCAACTTCAGTAACGGTGCCCCGAACATTGTCGATAAGAAGCTCTTCGCCGGAATTTTTAGTCACTTCAATTTTTAGTGCCTGACCATTTAATGCAGAATTAAACACACTACTGTTTAGCGTTACTTCAGTAAGAGCATCTATATCTGACGTACCGGAAACGGATCCTATTTCAGTTGATCCCGCATAAAGTTTAATAGTGTAGTTTGCATCTGGCTGATGGTCATAATAGTTAAGGTCGCCAATGTCTAGCTTAAATTGATAGTTACTAGCGCTGTTATAGGTCTCGCCCAATACTTGAGAAACTGTTGCACCGTCACTGAACAAATAGGCCGTGTTACTTCCAGTAGTAGTTGCTTCAACCGGGCCCTCTCCAGGGTTATAGGCGCCACTATTATCACCGGAAGTATTAACCGTCCAACCGGTGATTACTGAAGAAGTATAAGCAGTATCAGAAAGGCTTTGACTTTCAAAACTAGGATTTGTGATGCTGATTGATCGAGTACTTGTACTGGACGTGCCACCACTTAAAGTCCGGATTTCACTGGCTAATATGTTGTGGTCACGGCCGTAGTCATCCGTAAATATCAGCGCGCCGTCACCATCGCCACTTCCGCCAGTAGTAATAATACTGGCTGCCACATCAGCGCGCAGCTGTGCCTCAGTATAGCCATATTCATAGGAACCACTGTTAACAGGGTTAATAGTGCCACCGGTATAATCTGTGTAGGTATCATCGGTGCCACCGGTAGTAGCACTGCCAGTGCCTGCCGCAAAGGAAGCTGCCTGGGCTGTGGCCACGTATTTCTCAATCGTTTCTCCGTCCGCCGTAGTGGTTCCGTTTGGCCAAAATCCGCCTAGACCGTTTCGGGGAAGGGCGATTGATCCGCCAATTCCGTCATACAAAGTGACAGATCCCAAATAATCAGGGTCAGCGGAATCATCCAGATAATTATCAATATCTGAATTATTTAACGGACTCACATCATAGACGGTAATGTTTGCTGGATCAGAACCGTAGGGGTTGGCAATAGTAGTGGCGGTGTACCCAGAACCTGGACCCCCTGTTGGACCTGCACCTAAATTTTGTCCAACATAGGCCGCCTTAGGGGTAAACCGGACTGTATTAACATTTTCTTGGCTAATGTCGTACGCATAGCCAGTGCCAGTGCCAGATCCATTGCTTAGCACCATGTGAGGTACCGAGGTAACGCGCCCAGTTGTCGAATTAAGCTGAAAAGTCGCACCTTCTATGACATCAGATATGACATTACTACCACGATTAATTAAAAGTCCTTCGTAACCTATCTCTGCATCTTGGGCCGCTTGTAGCACGTTTGAGGAGACACCGAAACCAAGACTATTGGTAGCAACACTGCTGCTAGTGGCTACAGAGAAGCTTCCATCAAGCCCCTCTGCGCCAGACAGAACAATGCGATAATCATTACCAATACCACTCACATCCAATAAGGCTGCGGTGATCCCTGTATCTGCATCATTAATAGCAGTAACGATACCCGCCAGTGTGTCGTTACCGGCACCAATTTTAACAATGCTGTCAGTAGGGGCATTGACCGAGTTAACCCCTAGAACTGAACTACTAGCGGTTTGTGCCGAACTATTGAGTGTAAACGTTGGCGTACTAACAACCCCATCGCTTTTATAGTCAAACACTAGACTGGTAGAGGTCGCAGAGACGGTAAATTTTAAATTGTCATAATCACTGGCATCTTGAATAGCCTCTGCCATTTGTTGGGCAGAGGTTACCGAGACATTTGTTTTAGTGATGGTAGCACCAGTATCCGATCTAGTTGCTGAAGTGATCGTACCAGTAGCGTTGGCTTTTTGAACGAAGGTTAGCTTATTGTCATCAACCACTGCGGTAGTCTCAAAATTCGCAGAAGCGTTGCTGTTAATGGCATTGGCTAAGTCCTGAAGAGTCACCGCACCTATGGGGATCGGTAGTCCAAAGGTAGTCATGTCGGCTAAGCCGACATTGATCGTTTCATCGCTGCCGGAGCCATTGCTACCTGCAACAGATATGGTGCCAGTGCTGGCTAGGGCCGTTTGTAGCTCTGCTTCTGTAATAGAGAGCTCGTAGTCAGTGCGAACTGAAAAATCAGTGGATGCAATACTGACCGTTGTGGTGCCATCGGATACTGCTAGGGAATCTGAACCGGCACTGCTTGGGGTAAAGGTGTAACTTGCGGGGGACCCATTTACCGGGGCTGCACTAATAATCCCCTGGGCAATGTTGCCAATGCCATAGGACGCTGATCCGTCGACGCTAGCAATAGCCGATGCTATCTGTGCTGAAGCGCCTGCCGTAGTCTGTACAAAACTAATGCCCTTGGTACGATGAACCTCTGCTGAGGAAAAGTTGCCCGAAAACCCAGCGTTAGCAGAAATGTCGTTATTAATGGCTAAAATGAGTCCTTCAAGACTTGCATTTTCAAAGGTATAAAGACCGGCGCCTTCCAGCGACTCCATGGCTATGTCAATTTCAGCCTGAGTAATTTGAATCGTATTGCTACCGTCAGAGTATTCTATATACGCCGATGTGCCATCGCCGACTGCTTGCAACTGCGCAGTGGTTATAGAGTGTTCATAGGTCCCTGTGCGTGTCACTCCAATGGAAAGAGTAATATCAAAAGCGGCACTATCATTAACATTACCGCTGCTTGTCTGATAGCTATTGGATGCAACACGTTGATTTTCAGCTAGCTGATAGACATTGATATCATAGCCACCCTCTGGTGCATCGTTGGTTACACTGAGAAAAGAAACCGCATTCTCGTTGGAGCTTTTACCCGCTGTCGAGTAAATTTCATTGGCGTCGTTAATTTTTTCAAAAGAGCTTGCAAGGATGTCTAGCTGCGATGAGATTAGTCCATAGCCCGATATCTTGGCTTCTGTTTTGTCAATTTTCCCCTGCAGCGCATATTCTGCTGGAAGCTTTTCTGCATTAGTTAAATTTGTAGCTAATTCTTGTACATTAATGCCCGACCCTGAGCCAAGTGTTAGTAGTATGGAAGATCCTATACTGCTCTTACTTGTCACAGTCGATGACGCGGTGGCAGTAGAATCAACGCCGGTAGTGGTGACCATTCAAAAACCTACTTAATATAGTTGAACAAACTGAGTTGCGAAATTTGTGCGAAGCTTGCCTGAGCCGCCTCAAGCGATAGCATTTGTGCTGACATTTCGGTGATAGCAGTTGTGTAATCTAGCGTTTCTTCAGCTGATAATAATGTTTCATAGCGAAGCTTAACCTCGCCTAATGTAGATCTATGAGACTCTACGACGCCCATTCGAGCACCAATGTTGGTAATCGCTCCTGCCATGTCATCGCTTAATATGCCTACCTCTGCCAGTGCCTGCTCAATTCCCGCACTGTTATCACTGTTTAATGCCGCCACAAAATCATCAATGACTTGAAAGAACCCTATACTAGTGCCCGCCCGGTCAACTGATGTAAACACATCACTACCGGGACGATTAACATCGATGCGTCTGTGCTCAGATATGTCCACAGCAATTTGTTGCTGGTTGCCTGTGTAGCTGACAACCCCAGTGTTGTCTTCGGTAAAGGAAGCACCTTTAACGTTAGATCCAGAAAAAATGTAGTTGCCGTTTATATCTTGCTGATTGGCCTGTGACAAAAGTTCTTCGCGCAGTGTTGCTACCTCGGTAGCGATTGCAGATTTATCAAACGCTGCGGTAGATCCATCATTACTGAGCACAGCCAGCTCTTTTATGCGCTGTAATATGTCGGCACCTGAAAGAACTGTGGACTCTTCGATATCTAATCGATTAGAGAGACTGTCTAGTGTTGATTCGTAAACATCTTGGCGACTGAGGGCGCTATTCAAACGTTGGATAACGGCTGATTTTTCAGCATTATCACTGGGCTTTACAGACTGTTTTCCTTCACCAATTTGTGCTTGAAGATCGGCAATTTTAGTCTGCTGCCGTGTCATTTGATCAACGGCTTGGCTAAATAATTGTTGGTTGGATATTCTCATTTGTTATGCTCTTAACCCACACCGATTTAATAAATGGGTGTAATTTTCGTATTGATGAGCCGCTCTTATCGCGCTTCTGTAAGGCAGAGAAACGCCAAAATAAATTGATCTAAATAGATAATCGACACAACTTTTATAAACTTTAGTATTGAATCTACAAGCATCTTGTTTTGAGTATTTAGTATTCATCTAAGCGCTCGTTAACGGACGGCTAAAATAGAGTCAAATAATTTCTGAGACACTTGAATGATCTGTGCAGATGCCTGAAATGCTTGCTGGAATTTAATAAGATCGGCCGCTTCTTCATCGAGGTTAACACCCGATATCCTGTCTTTGGCTGCAACCGATTGATCATAAATAACCTGTAACGCTTCTCGCGACATTTTTGCTAAGGTCGCTTGGCTTCCTATTGTTGTAACAATGTCGGTGTATCCCTGATTAATGGAGCCTCCGCCCGACACCACATCTTTAGTTTGCAGTCGCGTCATTAACAACATATTGCGATTATCGCCAGCACTATCCGCATTAAGAACAACCGCTAAACTGTCACCGTTCCCTGGTGTTCCACTGAGGCTAAGGGTAACTCCCGCATAAGTAATTGTTCCATCTGCCGTTGGTGTATAGGGATCTCCAGCTATTGTATATCCACTGGCTGTGGTGTACGTGAGAGTAAATGGTCCGGAGGTCGCGCCCGCGGCGGTCGATTCGATCTCAAGTGTCATATCGCCTTGATTTGTCGAATTAGGCGTCACACGCAATAAGCCTGCGGCTGCAATTTTGTTACTATCAGTTTGTAAAAGACTAATACCTGCCGCCCCACCAAGCGCTGCATCAATCGTAAATAATGCTGTCCCTCTGTCACCATTGAGGTCTACCCCTGTGGTCTGGATAGCATTAACTTCTGTGGCAAAGGTGCTGGCTAGATCATCAAAACTGTCAATAGCGGGTGCTAGGACTTGACTACGAAAGTTGAGTAATCCTCCAAGCGCGCCACCAGTAACAGAGCTGCTTGCACGACCTGAACCATAGGCCGCAACAATCTCTACTTTTCCGGGCTGTGTCGGGTCAAAAACAGTGCTGAACCTATTTGCCGCATTACCATCGACGACTATAGAGCCAACGCTGCTGTCCAATCGAACATCAACTGCGCCGGATGCGCGCTCACTGACATGAATTTTGGCTATATCTGCAAGCTCCAAGAGTACTTTGTCTCTTGAGTCTAAAAGCATAGGAGGTTGGTTTTTTAGGAGGATATTTTTATCCAGTTGCTGATTAATCGACTGCAACTGTTGTGTCAGATTATTGAGATTTTGTACGTTTAAATTAATTTCTGACTGTGTTTGCTGTTCTATATCACTTAATTGCCCTGCTAACTCGTTAAATCTAACAGCAACGCTGCCGGACTCGGTAAGAAAGGTATCACGTAATATCCCAGAAGCGGGATCTATACTGAGGTCTCCCGCCGCCATAAAAAATTTGTCTAGCGCCCCTGATAAACCTGCAGATTCAGAACCCATGATGTCAACAATTCGGTCGGCATAGGTGATCAACTGGCTCTGTGTAGAAAGCTCGCTATTGCTCTGCCGCAAATTGTTCTCAGTAAAATTGCTGAATGAGCGAATTACTCCATCTAGACTAGCGCCCGTTCCGATAAAACTAGTACCCAGTTGGTTCGGAATGTTCTCAGAAGTCTCCACACTCTGACGACTATATCCATCAGTATGAAGGTTTGCGATGTTGTTGCCCACGGTAGTCAGCGCTGACTTATACAGCTGAGAGGCACTGGCTCCAATAGTAAGAAGATCAACCATCTGATTGGCCCTTTAGTTGTCTAATTGCCATAGTATTCAGAGGCATTGGCGCCGCTTCTCTTGCAGGCATGGCAAATTCGCCCTGCTCATAAGCCTTTACAGCCTTGGCGACATTAGCAGGCCCCACTACCTGATTGCTCAACCAGTCGCCCAACCCGAAAAGACCGGTTTGCGACATAGTTTGCGAAAGCTCTTGATGATACATTTGCTCAAAAGAGTCTCCTCCACTGGATTGCATAAGATCACCTTTTAGAGGCTCATTTGCTTGCCGCATGGATTTAAAAATCATCTGAATAAACATCGCTTCAAATTGACGACCAACCTCTTGCGCAGCATCTTTCTGATCGAGTCTTGCTCGCGCTTTTAGCTCGCCTAATCCAGCGAAGTCGAGGTGTGTTTTTGCTGACATTTGAATATCTTGCATCTAGATCACCACTAATTCTGCGCGCAAACTACCCGAACTCTTTAAAGCTTCCAAAATAGCAATCAAAGAAGAGGGGCTCGCGCCAACCTGATTAATAGCATCAACAATTTCACGCAGATCCACCCCCGGTTGAAACAAAAACATAGGATTGGTTTCTTCACTGATCGTAATTTCAGTATTTTGAATATCTGTTGTTTCGCCTTGACTAAATGGGGTGGGCTGACTGACTTCATTGGTTGCGGATATTCTGACCGAAATGCTGCCGTGAGTTACCGCGACCGCGGTGACCCTAACATTACGATTGATCACCGCTGTCCCCGTTCTAGAGTTAATAACCACTCTTGCTGGAGCCTCACCCATTACTACATCAAGGTTTTCAATCATGCTTAGGAATGCTACTCGCTGCGACATGTCTTTAGGGGCTTGGATTGCTACCGACACACTATCAAGGGCTTGCGCGGTTCCATCCCCAAATGCTTTATTAACAGCTTCCGTTAGCGCATAAGCCGTTGAAAAATCAGCTTCGCGTATATTCAGAACAATATGATCGGCTTTATCAAAAGGGGTTGGCACCAACCGCTCGACTGTCGCACCATTTGGTATACGTGCGGAGGTAGGAATACCGACCTGAACGCTGCTGCCTGCGCCCTCAGCCGTAACTCCGGTGATACCCAACGGGCCTTGAGCAATAGCATAAGTCTGCCCATCTACACCTCTTAGTTGGGTCATAATTAAGGTCCCCCCACGTAAAGACTCTGCTACGCCAATGGCTGAAACGTTGATGTCAATGCGCTGACCTGGCTTTGCAAATGGTGGCAACTCAGCAGTGACCATGACCGAAGCAACATTGTCCACCTTTAGCTCTTTAGTGGCGTTTTGTGCCGCTAAAGCAGCAAGCTGATCCCCTAAATCAAAATCGCTTACTGGGCCATCTACGCTCACACCCAGACCTGACAAGGTGGTTTTTAATGCTTGTGCCGTAATAGGAAGATCTTTTCCATCGCCTGTTCCTTGAAGACCAACGACTAGTCCAAAGCCAATTAATTTATTGGATCGTACCCCCGCTACGTCAGTGAAATCTTTTATCCGATCGGCGGTGGAGGAAAAACTAGCCATTAACATTAAAGCGAAGAAAATTATTTTAAATGTCGACATTACATGAGCTCCTTAAGCTTGTTTAAAATGGCCAAAACTTATAAAGCAACCCAGTACCCCAAGAGGGCCTAGATGCTGCGGCTAAATCGCCTGTACCGCGATACGAAATTTGAGCATGGGCGATACGCTGTGACAGTACGGTATTATCCGGCTGTATATCCGCCGGCCGAATAATTCCCTTCACCTGAATAAACTCGCTGCCTTCCGTTAGAGCTAGTTGTTTCTCACCCACTATTACTAAGTTGCCGTTGGCTAGAACCTCTACAACCATTGCTGAGATTGAGCCTGTTAAAGTCGCTGCCTGACCCGCTGTGCCAGATCCATCACTGGAAATGTTTGAGCCATCGGTTTCTACGCCATTAAAAAACCCTGATCCAAATCCAATCTTTGCAATGATCGAATCTTTTTGATTGACTCCAATCACATCGTTTGCAGTGGCTCGACTGGTAGAAAGCGCAGAGGTTCGAGATGCCTGAGTTGTTTCATTAAGCAGAACGGTAATAAGATCACCTACCTGAATCTTTGCGGCCTGGTAGCTACGTAAGTCACCGAACAAATCTTGTCCATTGGCAAAAATTGATCCTGTT
>Ga0209815_1002562_pt1 | contig 10959 bp, 11 predicted proteins | sample CoawatmetaG00DNA_FD_187507 | JGI IMG/M metagenome (GOLD analysis project Ga0209815, IMG submission 187507) | Marine microbial communities from the West Antarctic Peninsula - Coastal water metaG002-DNA (SPAdes) (version 2) | ecosystem: Environmental > Aquatic > Marine > Coastal ...
GCATATGCATAGCCTCAAGCTCTTAAGGACGCTACTTGGGTCGCGCAGCAGGACACAGGATTATAGATCTTTCTCGGATTTTACTGAGCGATACCTTTAAAAAGAAGTAAATCAAAGGCAAAAAAAACCACATAGCTTGGAAGCATATGCAGCTTGAATTTTAGTAAAATCTATAAGATTTACTATTTGTCTAAAAAATGGCGCGCCCGAGAAACTCCATCCTATAATATAATGCGTATTATACGGCCCACTAGCCTACTTAACACCCTTGTTATTTAACGATTTAATATATTATACGTACTATCTGTACTATACTATCCACAACTTTTGACGGTCTATATGACGGTTCGGGTTTATCAAAGGAGTAGTATCTTATGGCCATCACCAACACTCAGATTAAAACCGCTAAACCAAAAGACAAGCAATACAAGCTGAGTGACCAAGGAGGTCTATACCTACTTGTTAGATCCAATGGATCAAAGGTATGGAAATACGACTACAGGCTTAATGACAAGCGACTGACCCACACTATAGGCACATACCCTGAGACAACCTTAGCAGAAGCCAGAGTCGCTCATATAGGGGCTAGGAAGCTAGTGCAGGCTGGAACCAATCCAACAACAGCAAAGAACCAAGCAGCTGACAGCATCTTGTTTAGCACTCGCTGTAAGGCATGGCTCAGTAGACAGAACTTAGCTGTATCCACCAGAAGAGATTTAGTGCAGCGTGTTGAGAAGAATCTCTACCCTTATATGGATAGTAAATGTCTTACAGACTATACAACTAGAGACCTGCTTAAGATCATAGAGAAGATGTCTGACAGAGGGACAAGGGAAACCGCTTTGCGTATGGCTGGCATACTGCGTAGGGTATTCAACGAAGCGTTCATACTTGGTGACATTGAAACGAATCCTGCTAATGGCTTAACAGATCTAATAGCTTTACCAGATATTAAAACCAAGTCTAACTTCGGGCACATCACAAACCCTGAAGACTTTAAGGTATTGCTCCAACAGATCCACAAGCCAGATCCAAAAAGAGATACCGCCATCACTCTTGCATTAAAGCTTATGCCGTTAGTCTTCTTGAGACCTAAGAACATCCGCTTTATGAAGTGGGAATATATTGATTTTAAAGCTGCCTTGATAACCATACCCAAGGAAGCAATGAAGATGGGTAAGGAGCTTAAAGTTCCCTTATCAACACAAGTCTTAGCTATCTTAAAAGAAGCGCACAAGCATACTGGAGAGCTAGAGTACGTGTTTGTCACAACCATTGGCATAGGAAAGAGCAAGCCTATAGGTGAGAGCGCAACCACCAATGCCATTAGACGAATGATAGACCCAAGAACAGGCAAAGCTTTTGGCACTGGATTTATGACAAGTCATGGCTTCAGACATACAGCCAGCACCATGTTAAATGAACTAGAATACCCTGCTGATGCTATCGAGCTACAAATGGCTCATGTAACCCAGAACATCGTTAGAGGCGTGTACAATAAAGCACAGCTAATGCCTGCAAGAACTCAAATGATGCAACACTGGAGCAATTACTTGGATGAATTACGCAATGGATAATACTCAAACACTCAGCCCCAAACCTTCCATTGATGAAGCACTGGCATTTCTGGGAATGTCGGACATGGACAAAGCCATGGGAATCAGCGCATTACTAAGGATTTGTAAAGATGGTGACTTACCGTTATTTTTTGATGAGCGGCTAACTTGTGTGCCTACCTCGATCAAACATGGCGATCAATATGATGACGAGGGTGAATGGAAAGATTACCTTTTTATTGACCCCAAGGATACACGAGAGTTGTGGCTTGAGCTTATTCTCGGTAATTTTAATTTACATGTTCTGCCGAATAATTCATTTGATCTCATTGTTAGCAGAATCATACACGATGGTGTTTCATATTATATCTCTCAATCTGACGGAACGCTTTCTGAAGGAGTGTCAGTTGGATATGAAAAGTTCTACTTTGATCGTGCTGAGCTGATCAAATTCAAGGCCGAATATACTTCTCATTACTCTGAGCGCTCTAAAGAAAAGGTCGTCTCTTCACAGCGAGAAAGCGTACAAGACAAACGAACTACCGCGTTTAAATACTGGTTAGTCGGCAACTCTGGTAAGTCTATTCACAAGGATGAAGATTTACAGGGCTGTTACGAAAAACTTGGAACGCCAACTAAAGAGAAGATTTGGCAAGAATTAAGCCTAATGGACAATAAACTGTTTGCCGCTGGTAAAGATGACTTTATTAGAGCCATGAGTACCGTAATTCAATTTAAACAAGGTACTGGTACGGGTAGAAAAACCGATACATGAGTTTATGAGATATTTATAACATAAATTTATTTTTTATAAATCAAGTTGTTATTATTATTTAAAGCAAAAACCACACACTTCCACTTAATTTATTAAGTCGAACATACACCGTACATTTCGGTTCAGACCAAGGCACACGTCTAGGCTGTTAATCTAATATACGGAGTAAATGATGAATCTATCAAAAAGCAAGCATGAGCAACATGCCCAAGAAAACAATCGAATCCCAAAACTAATTCGGATCAAGTCAGTTATTGATCTTACAGGACTATCCAAATCCTACATCTACGACCTCTCTAACAGAGGTCTGTTTCCTAAAACCATTCAGCTTGTACCTGGCGGCACTTCTGTTGCGTGGGTTGAATCTGAAGTGGAAGATTGGATTGAAGACCGCATTGCTCAACGCAATGAGGAGGCCGCCGCATAATGCAAATATTTAAGCAACTGCGCCAAATTAAAGAAACCAATCAAGCTGATTTTGTTCTTTCACTGTTGAAGAGAAAAAGTTCAGTCACAACCCTCGAGCTTAAAGATTTTGGGATTGGTGCCCCTGGAGCTATCATTAAGAAACTAAGAGATGCTGGATACATCATCGCTACTAAACGAGTGACAGTTACGAACCCTAACGGCCTAGTTCATAGAAACATGGCCAACTACGCTTTTGTATCAAATCCCTCAGATAAAGGAGGCGAAAAATGAATACCGTAAGCTCAATGATGAATATTTCTTCTTTCAAGCAACCCCCATACAAATTTGTTCCATTAGAGGACATTTTTAAGCAATCAACCGAAGTTCAATGGTTAATTGAGGACTACATCCCCAAGCAATCTATTGGCATGCTCTATGGCCCTTCAGGGGTTGGCAAATCCCATATTGTGCTAGACATGGCTGCAAGAATTGCCAATGGCATTCCATGGTGTGAAAAAGAAGCCTCAAAGGGTGTTGTTTTAGTGATGGCTGGCGAGGGTCAAAGCGGCCTTAAACGACGCCTCCAATCCATTGAGAAAAAACATGGGTTTACAATTGATCGAAATAACCTATTCTTCTCAGAAAGAGCTGTAGGCATTGACACTGAAAAAGGTTTCAATGAGCTAATCATGGCTATTGAAGCATTAGACGCATACCCTGACTTGATCGTTATAGACACACTCTCTCGGCACCTTATGAGAAGCAGCGAGAACAGCAATGAAGATATGGCTAGCTTCATCAATAAGCTAGAGCAGATTAAACAGAAGTATGACACTACAGTCATGATTGTTCACCATACCGGAAAAAACGCAAACAGTGGTTCTCGTGGCGCTTCTTCCATAAGAGCAAACATCGATTTCAGCTTTGTCCTTTCACCTTTCATATTTGCAGGGTTAACGCTGTGCAACCTCGAATGTGAGAAGCAAAAAGATGCAAGTGACATGGTGCCTACGTTTAGTTTTAATATCGTTACTGTTGAGCTAGATGAAGTAGATTCTAAAGGCCGGAAAGTTCAAGGGGCCTGCACTAATCGGGTCAACTGCCAAACTGACACTACAGAAAATACTTATAAATCGTTGGCTCTTGACACTTTTTCGAGCAGCAAACCAGAATGGCAAAAGAAGTTTCTTAAAACATTCGAAGAAGAACTCGAACACGAGCTAAAGCCGGAGTCGATTCAGAAGATATTTAGAGGGCAAGTAAAAATGCTGATTGATAAAGGCCTGATAAAACAGCTCAAAAATAAAGAGTTCGAGATATCGACGCCTTAAAACGAATGAACGGATGAGGTTCTCCCTAGGGGTTCTTTATCCGTCCGTTTTCTTCAAACGATGACTGACAGCGTAAGATATCTTTACATGTGCAATTTATAATTGTGCTTGTAAAGGTATCCATCAAGCAAACGCGAAAGCAGATCATCAGCAGTGTACTCAGTCTGATCAATCACTGGAAACACTGCGGTGCACCTAAGGCTGCAGGGGCAATGACTTCATTCTCTGAATGGGACACTCTCGTAAGGCAGCCTTTAGCCTTAATTGCGGCGCAACTTCCCCTATCGGGCTTGGTTGATGTGTTGGATGTGTCGGTTCGACAGCAAGACAGCAGCAACGACAAGGAAGCCCTGATTGCGTTGCTGATAGCACTTGCTTCAGGCTTTGGAGTCAATCAACGATTCAAGGCAGGCGAAGTTCATAACCGCTACAAGGTGAGCGACCACAACGACGTTGCTGATGCCATTCTAGCGTTTAGAACCCGTGACCAACTCCAATCTAGTCAGAAGATTGGTATCCTGCTCCGCGAGTTCGTGGATAGAAATGTTGATGGACTAGTTCTGCGATCTTCCAAAGCAAGCGGCTCATTGAGCTACAAGGTAGAATTGACGGATGACACGCACAAGCTTTCCATTCAGCTGCTTTCTGCCAGACCCTATAATCTAGTCGCGAGTAACGATTCCAAGCTGGGTAAACCCAACACCCCCTAATTTTGGGGGTCTACAGTGGGACTTATGGGGGCTTAAAAGACAAAGCCCCCTATACTCTGAAGTCCTCGAAAGTCTATACCGGTACTATTTAAGGTATTTAGGGGGGCTAGAGCTGAAACAGTGTTTAAATTTTAACTACAAATATTGTTTCTCTTAGAGGAGGGGTTCAAGCCCCCTAAGCCCCCTACACTTCTTTCAACTAGCAGCGTATACACACAGTGTTGTGGTCAACTAAATTTGGTCACAAGTTAAGAGGTCGTCTTCAAACATTGCCTATTCTGGGTCTTCAGATAACCGCTGCTGATTTGACCCGCCCAAAGATATATTTCAGCCGGTCGCCGATCAAGCAAGATTCACCATCAACTTTAGAAACAAGCGGTATTGGGATGTTGGCCGAGGTACTTAAACTGACACTCCTGCTCATGATCCGCCAGAAAGACTATAGATCCAGCACTAGCTTTGCAGAAGAGGCACGAGACACGCAAACACACATCATTTTATTTGAGGCCTGTTCTTTTTCTGAGAGTATGCTGTCACGATGTTCTACAGAGCCCTCAATGACATCAGTAATGCATGCGCCGCAAACCCCTTCTAGGCAGCTGTAATCTACTTCAACGCCTTCCTCTAGCAGCACGTTTATGATGCTGTCGCCTTCCTCAATAGTATAAACGGCTCCCGTTGAGCTTATTTCAACCTGAAAGTTCTTATCCTGCCCAGTATCAATAGGTAAGGCACTAAAGCGCTCTAGATGCACTTTGATGTGTGCAGACTCTGCGGCTTGCGCTACGGCCTGCATCATGGATTCTGGGCCGCAAGTATAAATCACTGTTTCACTTGGCAGGTGAGTAAACGCCAAGTTGAAGTCTATTCGGCCACTTTCTTGGGTGCTGTGAATGTGGAGATTATCGCCTAAATCTAAATCGTTTAATAAGTTGGCAAATGCGGCATCAACAGATGACTTCACAAGGTAAAACACGGTGACTTTGTGACCGCTAAGTTTGAGCTGATGTGCCATAGAAAAAATAGGTGTTACGCCAATGCCACCTGCGATGAGGGTGTAGTGAGGTAGCCCATCCTGCAGAGTAAAGTTATTGCGGGGTTGGCTTAATGTTAAAAGATTATGCTCATCCAGTTGGTGCATTTGTAATGATCCACCACGGCCTTGGTCTTCGCGTTGTACAGCAATACGGCAGATTTTATGGTCTGCTGAATAGCTGTAGATAGAATACTGGCGCATGAGGTTGTCTTTAAGCAAGACGTCTAGATGCGCTCCAGGTGCAAGGCCTTCAAACGGGGCGCCTTCGGTGTGTAGCTCAATCGAACTAATGTGGTCACTTAGTTTTTCCACATTACTAATACGGCAGGTGAAACGTTGGGTATTCATTGAGCAGTTCCTGGTGTCGGATTCTTAGATCCAGTGCATTTTCAGTTGGGTTTTAGAGTCAATATATTGGGGGTTGATGATTTAAATTTAGCTTATATTTTTAATAAACTGGCTAAATTCATCCTCTTCGATAGCAACATTGTGGGTGATGTCTGGGTAAGATTTAGTAGTAACATCTGAATTAAACTCCCTATAGGCTTCAATGCGTTCTTGCTGCATAAAATCACGTTGCGCTGCAAAATTTCGATAGGTTTTAGCATGGCGAGGAATGTGGCCTGTATTTTCGCCTAATAAGTCGGCAGAGAATAAATAAGTCACATCGCACTTTGCACCAGAGCCTAAGGAAATGGTGAGCATAGATACACGCTGTGTTATTTCTGCAGCTACCCTGGCAGCTACCACTTCCATTTCTACAGCAAATGCTCCTGCAGATTCAAAGGCTTTACAGTCATGAAAAACTTGAGAGGCTTGCTGGGCATTACGACCCACAGCGCGCATACCACCCACCCATGTGGCTTTAGGCGGCACTAGCCCAACGTGGGCGATCACTGGCACACCTTCTCGTGCCAACACTTCAACCACATGCGGGCTCATGCCACAGTAGATAGATTGAGCGCCGGCTTCCATTGCTTTCATCGCTTCACGCAAGGCCTCGTCTGCATTAGCGTGACGGCCCCAGGTGAGGCCAAACTGAAAATGTGTTTGGGGGATAAGAGCAGGATAGCCATAAGTATCCTCACTAAATGCAGTGCCTACCATATCAATACCGGCTTGCGCTGCGGCGATGGCTTCTTCCGCTCTTGCCACTTGCACAAAAGAGATCTGCCGCACACCCTTTAGATCTAATAACTCTTTAACGCTCAGCTTACTCATAGGCTTGGATACAGGCTTAGACATGAGCTTTCTCCGAGCGTGCTTTAAGAGACTGCAATTTTCGTCTCTGTATAAATTGCTTATGAGACTCATCGGTTCCATCGTGAAATGATCCGGCCCATTGGTCCATAGGGATCTCTAAGCCACCATAGTTGCATTCAAAAAAACGATGGTGCAACTGGTGATGAAAGGTGCCCAAAGCCATCACCATACGTCCACCAATATTGAGGCCCTGAAATCCTGTGTGGGTAGAAATGGCACTAAGGGCGTAATACTGCAAGTGAAAAATAATGAGTAAAGGGTTGGCGGCTACAAAAAAGTGAATCATCACTGACCCTAAAAATAATAGGTGCTCAATGGGGTGCATAGACATGCCAGACCAAGGCGCAACGTTGGTGTTACGGTGATGTAAATGGTGGATCGCTTTATACACCGGTGGCCAGTGTAAAAAACGGTGTATCACGAAAAAATAAAGAGTTTCCCAAATGGGCACCAAAAAAATCAACAAAGCTAACAAAAGATAATCATCTGGCAATGACAACATGGGCACATAGCCGTTGGCCAGGGACCACATCATCAGTGCTTCGTAGCCTGTCCAAATAGTGACACCACTAGCGATAGACCAGAACATATTGTCTTTAACTTGGGATTTAAAAGTGAATTTCTTGTTCTTTACAATCTGTGCGCGAGCGTCATATTTCAGGTTATCATCTTGTTTTTTCCAACTATAAAAATATAAATGTAGCCCGCCAGCAATAACGATCATCAACACCAAGTTACGTAGGTAAATTTGTGCAATCCAGCCCAGTGCAAACTCACTACAAGCCTCAATGGCTGGATGAAAGAACACCCAAGACAGCACTGATAAAGCCAGGATGATAAGCCGTTCTGAAAGAGGGAACCAACTTGAAATCATCCATTTAAGTGCCAAAACTAAAGAAAAAGGCTTACGGAAATAAGCCGAGCTTTTAAGTGGTAAAGGGGGCAGATAATGCCATACCTTTGGTTTTTCTCTTGTTGTACTGGACTTTGGTCTAGGTTTTTGACTAAAACCAGGATCTACATTAGTGGAGTTCTGTGCAGTGGACATATGAGTACCTCTGATTATTGGTAGGCATATTTGGTACAAGCATCTGCACGAGCCTTAGCGGAAGTCTAAAAATATCCCACATAAAAACCACAGGCACAAACTAATAATATCCCATATGGATCAATTTATTTGATGCATAAGTAAATAATAAATCATTATGTTTGGGTCATAAGCCAGCCAAGAAATTGCACAGATGCTGGGCTTAATGCTACCGTTTCATCCCATAATACGTGATAACCATAACCCTCCAGATTGATGTCAAACGGCGCTATTAGGGATCCATTTGCAAGCTCCGCATCTACCAAGCCATCGGCAAGCATAATGCCTTGACCATCTAGTGCTGCCTGGGTGCGCACCACAGGATCTGCAATCACTCTACTGTGGATAATAGCTTCTTCAGGCACGCAAGCCTTGCGCAGCCATTCAGGCCAAAGGTCCGCATTTTCTTGATCACGAAGTAGGGTAAAAGAAGTCAAACCAATAGGCTGGTTGTGCAATGTATTGTGGCCTTTTAGTAGGTCTGGAGAACACACTGGCATCATAGGCATAGGCAGTAGCTCTCTTGAGATAGCCCCTTTCCAAGGAGGCTTTCCCCATCGAATAGCAAGATCATACTTGCCTACTTTAAAGTCTGGAGTGTTCACTGAGTGCTGCAGCTGCAAGGCCATATCAGGATGAGTGTTAAGAAACTGAGTGAGAGGTTTTGACAGCCAGCGCGTAGTGAAATAAGTGCTTGCTGCAATGGTTAGAGGGGTGGCGTTTTGGCTACTGGTAAGGGCTATGATTTCTGAATCGATGTCGATTAAAGCTCGGCGTGTCACCTTGTAAAGTCGCTCGCCAGCATCGGTTAGGCTAACTTGTCGTATTTCTCGTCTGAACAGTTTGAGACTAAGACTAGTTTCAAGTTCACGGATCTGATAGCTCACTGCGCCTTGGCTCATGTGCAGTTCTTCAGCAGCCTTGGTAAAGCTGAGATTGCGACCCGCTACTTCGAACACACGTAAGCTATTTAAGTAACGGTATTTTTTAAACATAAACGCACTATGTACTAAATTTATTGATTTATCAATCGCTTGGCTGCTTTGAATAATTAGCTTATGATTTTGTATCTCTCACGCACTTTGAAGTATGCAAATTGCGATTACTTCTTTAGTTCTAAGACCATGAACATTACGGTGGTGGCTCTTTCCAAAGATCGTACTGGCCCTGCTGATATGAAACGATGCAATTAGAACTACACAAGCAGTCACTGGCCATAACAAGTGAGTTCCCCATCTACGCCAAGCACAAACAGATAAGATATAATCTATTTTGAGCGGCTATACCAAAACATGGTTGCAATTCAATCAAACTATAAGTTGGTTTGACGTTAGGTATATTAATGCCCAAATACTACAGGGGTGACGTAATCCATACAATTTTATAAAACACTCAACGAGTGTAGCCCCTAGTCCATATACGCCGAACCCCTGCCTCCTAGATCCTGTGTAAACCATACCATACAAGTTGCTTCACACGCCTACTGTAATGCCTACTACAAAGTACACTCAACGCTATATAGAGAATTCCCCTCATTTTGTCTTAGGGTAGGCTTACTAAACACGATGAAGTCACATAGACATACCCCCCTTGTGCATACTGATGGTGCTTTTTTTGTTTGCCCTGTCCTTAAGTATCAGGAATGATAACCACAGGAGAATCAACCATGATCAAGTATTCCGAGTTTGAAAAAGAAGCTATCAACGTGGCACTATTGGCCATCCAGAACACCCTCTGTAACAATGACGCCATGCAGTCATCAAGGGAGGTTGAGAACTACCTAAAAATCCAGCTAGCCCCAGAACCAGACGAGCACTTCGCGGTCATGTTCCTGACTCACCAACACCACCTTATAAGCTTCGAAAAGCTCTTCAGGGGTACTGTTAATTCTTCGTATGTCCATATCAGGGTCATCGTTAGAAAGGCGTTAGAGCTCAATGCAGCAGCTATCATACTGGCTCATAATCACCCCAGTGGAATTGCTGAACCAAGCAGTGCAGACAAGGGGATAACGACAAGAATAAAAGATGCACTTGAAGTCTTTGACATCAACGTATTAGATCACTTTGTCGTAACGGCTAATGAGTGCTGTTCTTTTGCTGATCGTGGTTGGCTGTAACCATATAAACCAAGCTTAGGCTTGGTTTATTTTTCTTCCACACCTTCCCAAGGCTGATAATAGAACTAGGGGATAAGCACAGCCAAACACTGGCTTTCCTAGTTCTTCTGCCTACAGATGCGTACTGCTATCGCGCTTCGCTTGATAGATACCTTAACAGGCACAATTAAAAATTGTACTTGTTTAGGCATCGTCACAATGGCCCAGTTATCGATGAGCTCGTACCACAGTGCCTATATTAGATACATGCGAGTACTACCATATAGCTTCCAATCTTTAACTCCAGAAAAACCATACTGAAGCCCCTCACAGCCTGTATAAGAGACTTTAAGAGAAATTAAAGGAGCAATAGCGTGATGAACTGACTTACTGTAGAGTAAAACGACAAGCAACAGAAATACCCCAAGAAGATCCAATAGATAGACCAACCTCAGCTAGGGAGCTAAAAGGGTATTAGGGTAATAATAAATACTAATGACGGTTTATTTGACGGTTCCATTTAATAAAACAACAGAAAAGACCTTATAAACCAACGCCTTACAAAAGAAAATGGCGCGCCCGAGAGGATTCGAACCTCTGACCGCTCGGTTCGTAGCCGAGTACTCTATCCAGCTGAGCTACGGGCGCGCTATACCTTGTTTCGACTGATGCCGTATAAGGGATGCGTATGATAA
>Ga0209815_1002571_pt1 | contig 10937 bp, 11 predicted proteins | sample CoawatmetaG00DNA_FD_187507 | JGI IMG/M metagenome (GOLD analysis project Ga0209815, IMG submission 187507) | Marine microbial communities from the West Antarctic Peninsula - Coastal water metaG002-DNA (SPAdes) (version 2) | ecosystem: Environmental > Aquatic > Marine > Coastal ...
AATTAAAGCACTGGCACTTTTCTTGTTTTTCATCATTTAAGATTTAAAGGTTTGTAAAAATAATAAAACCTATCTCTTATATTAAAGTGATAACTAGTTCACTTTTTGCTGACGTTATACACTTTCATATCTCTTGAAAATGATTGAGACTCTATGGTTGTCATAATATGGGAGAATTTACTTTCTTCTGTAAAGCAGGTTTCTTTTATTATTTCAATTGTTTCTACAATCTCTTCATGGCCAGGATCTATAACCTTTGAATCTTTAAACTCTTGCTTTCTTCTGCTGGCCTCCTTTATACGAGTGTAAGCAGTTTGATCTCCAGGTTTTAGTGTCATTGCTGCTTCATAAGATGCAATTGCTTCGTCAAAAAGATTGTACGTTAATAGGTGATCTCCTTGTTGAATTTGTGCATCAAATTTGATACCGTTTTGGTCCTGTTGGTTGTTTAAATTAGCCAGTTTTTGTTTCCATTTTCGGGCTTCTTCAATTTTTAAACTTGGTGTTGGGTCTTGAAGCTTAAGGGTTTTTGCTTCAAGAAATGTTGTAATAGCTTCATCAAATTTATTTGCCGATAAAAGTATATTTCCTTGGTGCAGAAGTAAATTAAACTTTGTGTTTATATCTTGTTCAACATTTAGTTGATTGTTGTACTGAATTGACAGCAGTTCATCTTTGGCTTGCGTGTCACGATATAGTTTAATTGCGTTAGAAATTGATGAGAAAGAATTATAAATATTTATAAAGTTGTTTTTGTCAATAATATTTGGGTAGGCAGCAACACAAAGGTTGTATTTCTCTTGATCATTATTTAGGTAAAAACATACGTCTTGCAGTTGTTTTGTAGTTGCATGGGTATTGGAAAAATAATTGAGGGCATTAGTATACCTAGTTTGTTGATTGCTGGTTGTTTGTATTGTGATAATTGCGTTTGAAAACCCATCTGGTGTAGACCAAGATATGTTCTGAGCCTGTATATTTTGAGCTATTAATAGGCCTATTACCAGTGTAATAATATAATTAGTTGTTTTGTTCATAGTATTTTCTATTATTCTTTTTTAACTTTTTAAGTAGATAGATACCTATTGGCACGTCAATTTTTAAATTGAACATTAGGTACTATCTTAGTTCTGCAAAGGAAAAGACTTTCTTCTTTAGAATTGATTTTTTATCGATACAATGTCTGTACAAGTGGTGTCTTTTATTTGTAATTTACTCCTATATTTAATAGCTTTATCAGCTAATTTATCATTATCATTAATATATATTAATGATAATTTTAAAATTCAAATTCCTATAATTCCGCAAAAGAGCTAAAATTTTTGTTATGAATTTAATATAGTATTTGATTAAAAATTTGGACTTAATCCAAATAATCCATTTTTAAATTGCTCCCAGTCTAAAAATACTACTGAGGCAGCAATTAATAGAGTAACAAAGAGAACTATTTTTAGATATCCCTTTTTCTTTAATTTCTTTTTCATTTACATAATTTAAGTTAATAATTATTCAATTTCGTGTTCGTTTCGCAATGAATGGTAACAATTGTATGTGCGCATTGTTATATTTTATATACACATTGTTGATATATTGCATATATCTGCGTGTTTATAATTTATTTTATAAATATATTTTTAAAACAATAAAACTGCATTGGTTTTTAAAAAAAAACCAATGCAGCACGCCTTATTAACGTAATCTAATAAAATTTGGGGGGTAGATATTAAAGGTATTGTTTTTTCTTAATATAAAAAAGGAAAAACTATTTTAAAATAAAAGAGATGGGTATTGCTTTGTTTTTTTCTAAATCTGCATTATGATTTAAAAACACCAATTGGTTTTCAAATACAGCTTCAATTAACCAATAAGCACCTTTAAAATAAGAATTTAAAACCGTTGCTGTTGTTATAGGAAGCGCAGTATTTGTTGCTAAATTTTCTACAACCTTAATTTGATGCGGATATAAGAGTACTTTTTCTTCGTTCAAAAAAATATCATTTACATCATCAAACAAAGCGGCAATGTATTTGTTTTTTGGGTTTTTATAAATTTCTATGGGTGTATTATTTACCAAGATTTTATTATTGCGAATAATTAATAAGCTATCTGCAAAAGAAAGGGCATCATTTTTATCATGTGTAGCAACAATACAGGCAATGTTTTTTTCTTTTAGGTAGGCAAACAATTTTCTTCTTAAAGAATTTTTTTTGAAGTTATCTATTTGTCCGAATGGCTCATCTAAAAGCAGTAATTCGGGTTCATTTGCCAATGCCCTTGCAATGGCTACACGTTGTTTTTGACCACCACTTAAGTTTTTAACCTTCGTGTTTTCAAAAGCTTTCATTTCTATAACCTCTAGTAATTCTTGTGTTCGTGCTTCGCTTTCTTCAGGATAGAAACGAGAAAGAAATTTTTTAATATTTTCTGCTACAGAAATATACGGCATCAAATCAAAATCTTGCGCCACATATTTAAAGAAATCCATTCCTGGCACTAGGTTAAACTTTGGTCCTAAAACCTTATTTTCTTTCCAATGAATTTCTCCTTTTTTTAAATTTAATAAACCGTAAATAGCTTTTAAAAGAGTCGATTTACCGCAGCCACTTTCTCCCATTACACATAAGTGTTCTCCTTCTTTTAGTGAGAAGTTGAAATTATCTAAAACGGTTTTCTTTTTTGTATATCCAAATGAAATAGAAGTAACTTTTAACATCTTACAAAAATAGGGTATTCTTTACACTCCTGCGAAGGTAGAAGTTTATAAAAAATTCTTAGTTTCTCTTCTGTTGTTAGAAATAAAGACGAGGTTTTATCTTTTCTAAATTTAAAAGCATTCTAATTTTGAACCAAATAGAATAAACCTTGAAAACGTTTATTTAAAGGAACTAATTCTATAATTTATGAAAAGCTCTTTTAAATTAGTTAGTTTTGCGGCCATAAAACATTGCATGAAGGATTATATTATTATAGGGGCTGGGCAGTCTGGTTTGGCTATTGCTTATTATTTACATAAACAAAATGTAAATTACTTAGTGGTAGATGCAAATACTGAAATAGGAGCACCATGGTTAAAAAGATGGGATTCTTTAAAGTTATTTACACCTTCTGAATTTAATAGTTTGCCGGGTTTAAAATTTCCGCATGAGAAAGGACATTATGCAGACAAGTATGAGGTTGCAGATTATTTAAAGTCTTATGTAGCTGCATTTAATATTCCGGTAGCATTTAATCATAAAATCACCTCCTTAAAAAAGGAAAATGGGGTTTTTAAATTAAAGAGTAATTTAAAAGAGTTTGAAGCAAAAAACGTAATTATTGCTACGGGTCCGTTTCATAAACCATTTACACCTTCATGTCATTTAAAAATATCGAAAGACGTTCTACAGATTCATAGCGAACATTATAAAAGTACAGAGCAGTTGCAAGATGGTGCTACTTTGGTGGTGGGTGCAGGAGATTCTGGAGTGCAGATTTTAAGTGAAATTTCTAAAACCAATACCCCAGTTTATTTTTCTGGAAACACAAATATTACTTCGCTTCCGCAAGAAATATTAGGAAAAACATTGTGGTGGTGGTTTCATAAAGTAGGTTTTTTAACCGCCAATAAATATTCTTGGATTGGTAAAATACTTAGTAAAACAGGACAACCAGTAATTGGTACAGATGTAAAAACACTGTTTAAAAAAGAAAACATTACCTGTGTTGGCAGAACGTTGGATGCGAATGCGCAAAGCATAACTTTCGAGAAACAAGAAGTAACCGATATTAAAAATATTGTTTGGGCTACCGGTTTTAAACCAAATTTTAGTTGGATTGATGGCATTGAGTTAGACCAAAGCAACTACCCTAAAAACTATAGAGGCGTAAGTAAAACGATAGATGGTTTGTACTTTTTAGGTTTGCCATGGTTGTATACAAGAGGTTCTGCTACTCTAGGTGGCGTGCAAAGAGATGCAAAATATTTAAACACATATCTTTTTAAAAAAGAAACAAAAAAAGCATTGGCCTAACTTTTAGAACATAAAAAAGACCGCTATTTTTAGCAGTCTTTTTTATTGGATATACTTCTTATAAACTAAGATTTAATATTTGCCTTTGGCGGATTAGGCAATTCTTTAAAGCCCATATTAAATAAAGTAAATCCGAAAATATCTGCATACTGTTCTATGGTTTTGGCAACAGGTGTTCCTGCACCATGCCCAGCATTGGTCTCTATTCTAATTAAAACAGGGCTTTTTCCTGCTTGTTTTGCTTGCAGTTCTGCCGCAAATTTAAAACTATGAGCTGGCACAACTCTATCATCATGATCTCCGGTAGTTACCAAAGTTGCAGGATATTTTGTACCGCTTTTTACATTGTGTACTGGCGAATATCCTTTTAAATAATTAAACATTTCTTTGCTGTCATCTGCAGTTCCGTAATCATAGGCCCAACCTGCGCCTGCCGTAAATGTATGATAGCGCAACATGTCTAAAACACCAACTGCTGGCAAAGCAACCCGCATTAAATCGGGTCTTTGCGTCATGGTTGCGCCTACAAGGAGACCGCCATTAGAACCACCACGAATTGCTAAATAGTCTGTTGAAGTATATTTTTCTTGAATTAAATATTCTGCAGCTGCAATAAAATCGTCAAAAACATTTTGCTTTTTTAATTGTGTACCCGCATCGTGCCATTTTTTTCCAAACTCTCCACCACCGCGTAAATTAGGCACGGCATATACACCGCCTTGTTCCATCCAAATGGCATTTGTAATGCTAAAACTAGGCGTTAAACTAATATTGAAGCCACCATAACCATATAAAATAGTTGGATTCTTACCATCTAACAAAACACCTTTTTTATGCGTAATAATCATAGGAACCTGCGTGCCATCTTTTGAAGTATAAAAAACCTGTTTGCTAGTGTATAATTCTGAATTAAAATCGATACCCGATTTTCTGTACAATGTATAATTTCCGTCTTTTGGTGAAAACTTGTAAATAGCACTTGGTGTATTGTAATTTGTAAAAGAAAAATACAGTTCGTTTACCGCTGTTTTTCCACCAAAACCAGAAGCCGTGCCAATTCCTGGCAAAGTAACTTCTCTAATTAAATTTCCGTTAAAATCATATTGCAATACTTTAGAAACTGCATTTACCATGTATTTTGCAAATAAATAACCAGCACCTGTTGTTGGTTGCAATACATTTTCTGTTTCAGGAATAAAATCTACCCAGTTTTCTGGAGCAGGGTTTGCGGCATCTACCGTTACAATTTTTTGATTGGGTGCATTTAAATTTGTCTGTAAATACAATGTATTACCTCTGTTGTCTATTACACCAGTATCGCTTTCTACCGTGGCTATAATTGGTTTTAAAACGCTATTTTTATCAGACAAATCTTTAATAAACAGCTTGTTTCCTGACGTAGAAATAGCAGCAGAAACAATTAAATAGCGATGGTCTTCTGTTAAATAACCACTTACATATCTGTGTTTTTCAGTTACTTTTTCGCCAAAAATAACAGCATCTTCTTCTTGCAAAGTTCCTAGTTTATGATAATATAATTTGTGTTGATCTGTTTTTGCAGACAATTCACTTCCCTTCGGCTTGTCATAACTAGCGTAATAAAAGCCTTCATTTTTGTACCAAGAAATTCCAGAGAATTTTACATCGACTAAAGTGTCTTCTTTTATGATTTTATTTACGGCATCTAGTACAATTATTTTACGCCAATCAGAGCCCCCTTCAGAAATTGAATATGCTGCTGTTTTACCGTTTTTAGAAAAACTTAAAGACCCTAGAGAAGTGGTTGCGTCTTTAGAAAAGGTGTTCGGATCTAAAAAAACTTCTTCTGTACTTTTTTCTCCTTTTTTCCGATAGATAACAGACTGATTTTGCAAACCATTATTCTTAGAAAAATAGGTGTAATCTCCTTCTTTGTAAGGTGTTCCTACTTTCTCATAATTCCATAATTCGGTTAATCTGTCTTTTAATTGTTCTCTGTAAGGAGTTTTACTTAAATAATCGAAAGTTACGTTGTTTTCTGCTTGTACCCACGCTTCTGTTTCGGCACTTCTATCATCTTCTAACCATCTATAATTGTCGGTAACGGCAGTTCCGAAAAGGGTGTCTATAACAGGTATTTTGCTTGTTTTTGGGTATTTCAAATTTTTATTATTTGGTTGATTTCCTTCTTGACAAGAAACAAAAATTGCGCTTACAAAAAGCACTGGTATTAGAAATTTAGTATGCATGAGAAGTTGGTTTTGTTCTTACCAAAATTAATTGATATCTATTAAACCTAGCTTGTTTTAACAATTTTTAACTTTTAGGATGTGTAACCGAAGTCTGTTTGTAATGTTTTGGTGTTTTTAACGACTACTTTTGTATTGAAAATAATGCAGTATTACTTTAAGAATTTATTATGATAGAAAATTTAACAAAAGAAACATTTTTAGAAAAAATATTTAATTTTGAAAAAAACAAAGAATGGAAGTTTGAGGGGAAAAGACCTGTAGTAATAGATTTTTATGCAGATTGGTGCGGACCGTGTAAAGCATTGGCCCCAATTTTAGAAAATCTTTCAGCCGAATACGGAGATAAAATAGATATTTATAAAATAGACACCGAAGCAGAAACAGAATTAGCTGCGGCTTTTGCGATAAGAAGCATTCCGTCTCTATTGTTTTGTTCTTCAGATGGTGCCCCGCAAATGGCAAATGGTGCATTGCCAAAAGCTGAGTTAGAACGCATTATTGCAGACGTTTTAAAGGTAGAGAAACCCCTTTAATTCTATGGAGAACATTTAAAATGAAGTGTAAAAAATTCTGAAAACAGCTTTCAGAATTTTTTTATGTTTCAATTTTTATACATAAGATTTCTATGCATCATAAAATTATGTATCTTTGACAAGATTGAATTTGTCATTACGGTAAAGTGTGACAAATAAATAAACGATTACATTTCAAAAATGGGAAATCAGAAATTATACAAAGGTTCTTTGCAAACCATTATTTTAAAGCTATTAGAAAGTAATGATAAAATGTACGGTTATGAAATTACGCAAAAAGTAAAAGAACTTACTAAAGGCGAATTACAAATAACAGAAGGCGCATTATACCCAGCCTTGCACAAATTAGAAGCAGATGGCTTGTTAGATGTAGAGGTTGCAAAAGTTGGAAATCGATTACGAAAGTATTATAAACTTACAGAAATCGGAACCAAAGAAACCGCCAATAAGTTAGAAGAAATGCAAGAGTTCTTAAGAACAATGCAACATTTGGTGAACCCTAAATTTAGTTTGGAGTAAGATTTTATACGCTATGGAATTAACAAAAGAACAACTCTTACAAATAGACAATTACATTTTTAGCTGTGGCATTAAATTTATTGATATTAGAGCAGAAATTGTAGATCACTTTGCGAATATTTTAGAGCAAAAGTTAGAGGAGAATCCTACTTTAAATTTTAAGCAAGAAATTATAAATATTCATAAAAACTTTAGTGAAAATGGTTTCAAAAAATTACTAAAAGAGAAAACAAAATCTGTTCAAAAAAGATTTTATAAAGCATCATTAAAGCATTTAATTACGTTTTTTAGATTCCCAAAAATCATTGTTTCTGGAGGTTTCTTTTATTTTTTAATTTTAATTATGAATTTAGTTGAAGATAAAGAAGTCTTTTTCTCTATTCTTAGTTTTATTTTACTCTTTTTAGGTTTCCGTTTGTTATTTAATGTAAATATGAGAAACTCAAACAAACAAACTTTTTTAGTTCTAAATATGACTTTGAATTTTTTTAATTCATTTTATTTATTAGTCATGATTTTTAATTTTAGTGCAAGCCATAGAATCATTGGTAGTTTTTTTAATTTTACATTCAATTATATTTATTTAGGTATTTTCACATTATTAATATTGTTTTATTGGTCTGGAGAATACGTGTATTATCAGAATAAAAAAGAGGTAATAAAGCAATATCCTAATTTAGTTGTATAAGAAATGAAACTAACAAAAGAACAAATACAGTATATAGATAATCGTCTAAAGAAAGAAGGCATAAAATACTGGGACATTAGAATAGAAATGATAGATCATGTGGTTTCTGATTTAGAAAAAAATGCAAAAACTAGTGACTTTAAAATTGAATTAGATGTTACTTTAAAAAGAATTGGTTGGTCAGGAAGCTTAAGTCATATAAATAGAGAAAGTTGGCAAAACGTCAATATAAAATATAGAAGAGAATATCATAAAGGATTTGTACATTTTTTTAAGAAATTTAAGAATGTCTCGATGCTTGTAATTTCACTTTTCGTATTTTATATTGTTTCTGAAATGATTTCATTTAACGCATTTAAAAATTTGAGTTTTATTTTATTTGTCTCTCCCATGGTTTTTGTACTCATAGAGTTTGTGAAATCAGCATTTAAAAAATATGGTAGATCCGTGAATTTAGATTATGGTGTTACCTACTTAATAATGAGTTTTTTAATTTTAAATGTTCTTCCGAGTCTTTTTATAGATCAAACCGAAACGGTACAAAAGAGCGTTTGGTTTATTATACTTCCTTTGCATTCCGTAGCTTTTTATTCTGTTTATCATTTGTACAAGAAGGCAATTCATAAAGTTGAAGAAATGAGAAAAGAATTGCTATCATGAAACTAAACAAAAGCCACATACAAGAACTTTATAAATTCACAAGAAAACACTATGTGTATCATTATGATGTACAAACAGAATTGGTAGATCATTTAGCAAATGATATAGAAAGTGCTTGGGTAGAAACACCAAACTTATCTTTTGAAGAAGCACGTGATAAATCCTTTAAAAAGTTTGGTATTTTTGGTTTTATGGATGTTATAGAGGCCAAACAAAAACAAATGAATAAACGGTATTGGAAAATTATTTTACGTTTTGCAAAAGAGTGGTTTAGCATTCCTAAAATTGTAGTTACAATTAGTATCTTTTTAGCCTTTTTTATGCTATTACAAATACAATATTCTGAGTATATCTTTCTAGCAACATTGTTAATTTTAATTATACTAGAAATGAGAATCGTTTATAAAGTCAGAAAACTACATAAAGAAAAAGTAGTTAAAAAAGACAAAATTTTTCTCTTAGAGTCTTTGATTGGAGACACAAAGAATGGCAACACTGGCTTCACTTTTATAAATTTATTTAATATTATTCATTTAACAAACTTTAATTTTAGTGCTTTACATATGTATTGGGTTTTAGTAATCTCTATTGTTTTAACACTGCTTTGTATTCTTTTTTATGTTTCAAATTATGTCATCCCACAAAGAGCAGAAGAATTGCTCATAGAAACTTACCCAGAATATAAACTTTCGAAAAGTTTGTAACATTATACTTAAAACGAATACTAATTTTTAAACCAAACGAATTAAAACTATGATTTCACATTTTTTAAAATTAGAATGGAAACAGTTTTTCCGCTCCTCATATTGGCAAAAAGGAATTGCTATAAAAATACTAATGGCTTTTTTAGCGCTTTACTTTATAGTCGCTTTTTTAGCAGTTGGTGTGGGTGGTTATTTCATTCTTAAAAAACAGTTTCCAGAACAAGACCCGCTTCAAATTGTGAACTCTTACTTATTGTATGCCGTTTTAGGAGATTTAATATTTAGATACTTCATGCAGAAACTACCCGTCATGAACATTAAACCTTTGTTAACCTTGCCCATTAAAAAAAGTAAGATTGTTCATTTTATTTTGGTAAAATCGTCTTTCTCATTTTTTAATATCATGAGTTTGTTTTTTTACATTCCTTTTGCAATTATTTTAATCAAAGAAGGATACGACATTGCAGGAGTTTTAGGTTGGCTATTTGCTATGATATTATTGGTGCAATCTTCAAATTTCTTAAACTTTTTAATCAATAAAAATTCAGTTGCATTAGGTGCTTTGGTCGCTTTAGTTGCATTAGGCTATGCTGTTCAGTATTTTCAAGTTTTTAATTTACCAGGATTTATTGGCACAGGTTTCGATTTTGTATATGAAAACCCAATTACAGTTCTTCTTTTTACAGCAGTTTTAGGGACACTTTATGTAGTTAATTACAACCAATTACGAAATGAAGTTTATTTAGATGCTCTGATATCAGAAAAAACAAAAGAAATAGTCGCATCAGATTTATCTTTTACGGAGAGATTAGGAGATTTAGCCCCTTTTATAAAAAATGATTTGCGTTTAATGTGGCGTAATAAGCGCACAAAATCAGGAATTTGGATGTTGGCTGCTGGTTTGCTTTATGGCTTGTTTTTTTACCCAAACCCAATGTATGCAAAAATGGATTTTATGTATGTTTTAGTTGGAATTTTTTCAACAGGAACGTTTTTAATTAATTTTGGGCAATTTATTCCGGCTTGGGATAGTAGTTACTACAACATGTTAATGAGTCAGAATTTTAAATATGAACGCTATTTAAAGTCGAAATTTACAATTATGACCATTAGTGTGGCACTTTTATTCGTCTTAGGAATTCCGTATGTTTATTTCGGATGGAAAATTTTAGCGGTTCATTTTGCGGCTATGATTTACAATATTGGTGTAAACTCTCATGTAATTTTATACGGTGGAACTTTTAATAGAAAGAAAATAAATTTAGATGAAAAAGCCGCTTTTAATTTTCAAGGAACAGGCGCTGTACAATGGTTAATAGGTTTGCCTTTAATGCTTTTGCCTATGGGAATTTTTGCGTTGATTAATTGGTTGGTAAGTTTTGAAATAGCTTCGTTAACTTTGGCTATTTTAGGCTTTGTAGGGATTGCATTGCATAAAAATTTAATGGCATCCATCACAAAAAAGTATATTAAAAACAAATACGTTATGATTAACGCTTTTGGAAAAGAAGCATAGTTTCAACTTAAAAGAAAACACAATGATTACAATAGATACAATATCAAAAAAATACGGGAAAGCAGAAGTTTTAAAT
>Ga0209815_1002575_pt1 | contig 10931 bp, 13 predicted proteins | sample CoawatmetaG00DNA_FD_187507 | JGI IMG/M metagenome (GOLD analysis project Ga0209815, IMG submission 187507) | Marine microbial communities from the West Antarctic Peninsula - Coastal water metaG002-DNA (SPAdes) (version 2) | ecosystem: Environmental > Aquatic > Marine > Coastal ...
ATGAGTGCAAACAACCAGACCCACTTACAGCAGAGCCAAAAAAGGCCTTTGAGGCCGTAGGCTGCAGCTTTTGCCAACATACAGGCTATCGAGGTCGCGTAGGTATGTATGAACTACTGGAAGTCACTGAAGAGATTAAAAAGCTGATTCATGATGGCTGTGGTGAACAACAACTACAACAGCAGGCTCGCCAGCAGCACGCCAGCTTGCACCAGCATGGCTTACAACTCGTTGCCCAAGGCATCACCAGTACCGATGAAATTCTACGCGTGAGTCAGGACAGCTAGCCATGGCAAGCTACAGCTACCAAGCCTTAGACCAAAATGGCCGCATACTAAAAGGCTTTATACAGGCAGAAACCGAACGTCAGCTAGTAGAGCAATTACAAGCCAAAGGCCTGGTTCCGTTAGCATTTGAACGCCAGGAGTCGGCATCTGAGGCACAAAGCACGCACCCAAAAGCGGTGGCTAAAAGCCTATTTGTTAAGCGCTTAAGTAATGCAGACCTGTGCCAAATCACCCAACAATTATCCACCCTACTACAGGCCTCACTACCCTTAGACGACGCCCTAAAAGCAGTCATTGAACAGTCTCACAAAAACGTTATTAAAACAGTGTTAAACCAAATATTAGCTCACGTTAACGAAGGTTTGGCCCTTGCTCAAGCGCTAGCACACCACCCTAAAAGTTTTCCAGCAGCTTATGTTGCTACCGTGGCGGCAGGCGAACAAAGTGGCAACCTAGCTAAAGTACTAGAACGCTTGGCTACTTACACAGAACAAGTGCAAGCAACTCAATCCCGCATTCAATTAGCCTTACTCTACCCCAGTATGATTATGCTGGTGGCCCTTGGTGTGCTGGTGTTATTGCTTACCTACGTGGTGCCCCAAGTGATAGAAGTAATCATAAATATGGACCAGGAGTTACCTGCCCTAACCATTGGCCTGATTAGCGTGAGTGGTTTCATCAAAACCAAAGGGGTGTATCTATTGCTGTTTGGTTTACTGGCCTTAGTGGTAGTTAACTTCGCCTTAAAAAAAACAAAAATTCAAATGACAGTGCATCGAATTTTGCTAAAAACACCTCTAATTGGCCCCTATTTAGCCATTTTCAACGCGGCTAGATTCAGCAAAACACTCGCACTTCTCACGGCCAGTGGTGTTCCTATAGTGGATGCCTTTAAAGGTGCACAAGCGGTAGTGGGTAACCTTTATTTAAGGCAACATATTAATGCAGCAGGGCTAAGTATTAGGGAAGGTTCTAGTATCTTTTTGGCACTAAAAGAACGCCCTATTTTGCCACCTATTGCCCTGCATCTCGTCGCCAGTGGTGAAACGAGCGGTCGTTTAGCGCAGATGCTAGATCAAGCCGCAAATCAACTAGACACTCAACTTCAACGCAGTATAAGCGTAGCCCTTTCTCTTATAGAACCGCTGATGATGCTCGTTATGGGCGGTTTAGTGTTAGTCATTGTTATGGCTATATTATTACCTATTTTTGACATGAACCAAATGGTTGGATGAACTCCAACCCAACAGGATTAGCGACATGAAACACCCTTCACAAAAAGGTTTTACCCTCATAGAAATCATGATTGTAGTGGCTATATTGAGCATTCTTGCCAGCCTTATTATTCCTAGAATAATGAACCGGCCAGACCAGGCCCGTGTGGTTAAGGCCCAGCAAGACATGCGCGCCCTTGAAAGCGCCCTTAACATGTATCGACTAGACAACTATTACTACCCCACCACCAATCAAGGCCTACAAGCGTTGGTAAGTAAGCCTGCAGGCCAACCGGAACCAGCCAATTGGCAGCAAGCCTATTTAGACAAATTACCCAAAGATCCCTGGGGCCAGCCTTATCTCTACCTTATGCCCGGCAAACATGGCGATTTTGATTTATTTACCCATGGTGCAGACCGACGCAAAGGTGGCGAAGAGTCTGATGCAGACCTAGGTAATTGGGAATTGGAATAAAATTACATCTGTCATTTGGAATAAAGAGCACACGCTATTGGCATACAAAGTTGCAGGCAATAAAGGGTTTACTCTGTTAGAGGTTATGCTGGTGGTTTTAATCATCGGTATTGTCACTAGCCTTGCAGTGTATTCCATGGCGCCCATAGGGCCAAGCCGACAAGCCAAAAGCGAAGCTCAAGGCCTAATGGCAGCCATAGACTATGCTCAACAACAGGCCATCCTAAGCCATCAACCCTATGGTTTAGTAATCAATGATCATGGTTATCAGTTCTATATTTACCAAGGGTTAGACCGCGGTCTATGGCAACCTGCACCTAAAAAAACCTTCCATCAACGAGAGACCTTAAGCCAAATTAACTTGATAGTTCCAAAACGCAATTTAGATGGCAGCCCGAGCATTGTGTTGCTGCCTAGCAAAGAGCCTCAGGTCTACACCATAGAACTAAATTTAGAAGGCTACTATTGGCTGCTCAAAAGCATGCCTCCACAGCCTTTAACACTAACGGCTGTGGCCCATGAATAACAAAAGCAAAGGGTTTACCTTGGTCGAGATATTAGTGGCGTTAACTATCTTAGCCATTACTATGGGCGCCTACTTAAGTCAGTTAGATACTCAAGTAACCCAAACCCACACCATTCGTAACCGCACCTTAGCCCACTGGGCGGGACAGAATCATCTTGCAAAACTGCGTATAGATAACCAATGGCCAGGCCTTGGCACACAAACCTTTAACACCGTTCAAGGTCAGCAAGAGTGGCAAATACAACAGCAAGTAAGCGCCACCCCTAATGCTCAAATCAAACGGGTGGAATTACGGATGTTTGCCGCAGATGGCGAATTTTCAGGCAGCTTAGTAGGGTACGTTGCTAATGACCAATAAGTTAGCACTCAAGCACCGAGGGTTTACCCTGTTAGAGGTGCTCATAGCTTTAAGCCTATTTGCAGTGCTATCTGCGATGGCTTTTGGGGGACTGAACCAATTACTGGGCCAGCATCAGCAATTACAAACCAAGCAACAACGTTTTGTAGACTTACAAAGCGCTATACAAGTGCTAGAGCGAGACTTTACTCACATTCAAGCTCGTACCATTCGAGATGCCTATGGAGACGCCCAAGCCGCATTAACAGGTAACTCAACTCCAGGGTTTATGTATGAGCTCACAACCAAAAGTTGGTTTAACCCCCACAATACACAGGGTGTGTTATTGCAACGAATTGGTTATCAGTTACAGGGCCAAAAACTATGGCGCAGCTACCACCAACAACTTGATGCTGGTATAGGCACCATCCCCGTGCGCTACACATTAATTGGCCAAGTGACCAACTTTAAGGTGCGTTTCTTACTCGATAAAAAACAATGGATTAATTATTGGCCGCCCATAGAGCAACAAGGCAAGCCCAACCTAAAAGAATTACCCACAGCCATAGAAATTCAGCTCACCACGGCAGATTTTGGAACTATTAAGCGAGTATTAGAAATCCCTCAATCAGGGGCGCCGTTATGACGTATCGCAGAACGCGTGAACAAGGCGTAGCGGTGATTATGGTGCTGTTAGTATTAGCTATTGTTGCCGTTACCACCTCAGCCCTAGTTAAACGCCACCAATTCAACCAAGCCATGACTAGCCAGCTGATTCACCTAGGCCAATCCAAGGCCCATATCCAAGGCGCAGAACACTGGGCTCATCTACTGCTGAAGCAAGATCGGCAGGACAACACGATCGACCACCTGGGTGAAGCCTGGGCTCAAATGGCCCTACCCATGCCTGTAGAACAAGGATTTGTGAGTGGCCGGATGGTTGCCCTAGAGGGAAAGTTCAACCTCAATAGCGTGGTTAATGGGCCATCTGCGGCTGCATTTGAACGTCTGTTAGAACAACACCAGTTAAACCCACAATTAAGTGGTTACTTAACAGACTGGATAGATGAAAACATAGAAACTCAACAGGGCACCTTAGAGGATGCCTATTATTTGGCACTTCCAGTGCCCTACCGTAGCGCCAACCAAGCGTTAGTTGATCCTTCTGAACTAGGTTTAGTGCGCGGCTTTGACGCCACTACTATAAGCTTATTAAAACCCTATATCACTGCACTGCCATTGACATCAAAAATCAACATCAACAGTGCCAATGAAGGCCTATTGATGGCGATGTCTGAGTCTATAACCCAAACCAAAGCCCAGCAACTCGTCACCCAACGCAAGCTTAATTACTGGAGTAACGTGAGCACATTTGTAGATGCTGCTGTGGGCCAAAAGTCTGCTAATAACCAGGTTCAGTGGGACGATTTGGCAAAAATAGCTACGGTTTCTAGTGATTATTTTGGCCTCGAAATTAACGCTCAATTTGGCGTGGCAAAAACACGGCTTGAAAGCACATTGCATCGTAGCGATAATGGCACGGTGACGGTAGTTTCAAGAATTTATACACCCTAAACATGAATACTAATAAAAATCGTTAAGAGCTTACCTATGGCTTCACCTAAACAATTTGGCTTTATCCATATTACCAGCCACGGATTAGTTTCTGCAGAGTCCTTGTGCAGCTGGGTTATTGTAAAAGCGGGACATAGTATCGTTCAGGGCCAAGGCAATATTGGGCAAGCTGCTTCGGCCTGTGCCAAGGTGCCCACGGTCATTGCACTGTCGGTGTACGATTTAATGCTTACCAAGTTGACCTTACCCACCAAAAGCCAAAGTCAGCGTCGCACAGCGATTCCCTATGCTATTCAACATCAACTGGCCACGCCAGCAAAAGACATACACTGGAGCTGGCGTGCCAAAGGTCAACAGTTGCAAGTTGTTGGACTAGCTAATTCGCAGATCACCTCGATCAATACCACCTTGCAGGCGCTGCACTTTTCACCTAAATGGTTAATTGCCGATGGTTTGCACTTAGGTGGCCATAACACCCATTGGCAACTCATGATATTACCAAACAGTTGGCTGCTGCAACAAGGGCAACATAGTGCCTGTTGTATAGCCAGCGAAACACCACTGCCGTGGTTACAAAAAGCTTATGACGAAGCCCGCAATAGTGCGGCAGGCGAGCCCCTGAGCATGACTATTACAGGGCCTGTAAGTGATGATCTAAGCCAATGGTTTACCAGCGCAGGTCTTGAACCACAAACCCACAAAAATGCTGAAGAATTCAATAGTGCTGGCGTTTTGGCCCAAGGTTTTGATGCGACGACTTGTGTTAACCTATTGCCAAAAAATCAGAGAAAAATATGGGCTCCAAACATTAACTGGAAGCTGTGGCGCTTACCCTATACCTTAACGGTATTGCTGGCCTTATTAGGCCTTAGTCACTTATGGCTCAATAATATAGCCACCACACAGCAGATAGAAACCACCTACAAACAAGCTGTAGCCGTATTCCAGCACACATTGCCTAACGAACGTTTAGTAGACCCTTTAAGCCAACTACAAGGACAAGTACTGGCGGTACAAGAACCTAAACAAACAGCCGTGTTCTTGCCCATGCTACATGCCTTTGAGCAGTTTGACAGCTCATTGAAGCAAGGTACTGAAGCCTCAAAAATCAGCCTTATTAAATTTTCGGACGCACAACTGAAAATCACTTTAAAAGCCACCCTTGAAACCTCAAATGAGTGGCCTAAACAAGGTGTATTAGCAGGGAAGTTTGCCTATACAAGCGAGCTTGTACAGCAGTTAGAAAATAATGATGAATCTATCCTCATTACACTTATCACCCTTAGCAGCACTCAGGAGGCTCGCTAATGTCCTTATTAAAAACGTCTTCAAACTTGCGTTTGTCATTACCTTGGGTACTATTAGCATGCCTTGGCGTTGTTGCTTTCCAATTGTGGCAGGAGCAACTAGCACTGCAAAAAACGCTCATATCAAACCAGCAAGAATTAACACAAATCACTGCTTTAAGCGCTCAATACCAAAACCTAGGTGGAGCTACTAGAGCAGATCAACAAAGATTTACTGATGTTACACAAGCCATAGCCTGGTTAACCAATAGCAGCAAACAGCAAGGCATAGAGACTAACGCTAGTGTGATTGAGGGTGAACAACAAGGACGTCAAATAGAAGTAAGCTTTAAACAAGCTCACTTTAATCGCCTAATTCAATGGCTGCAGCAACACGACATTACTAATTTGACCCTAGTCTCCAGCCAATTTGAAGCTGCCGATGTCGGTAAAGTGACGGGATTTATAAGGTTTGAGGTACGCTAATGTTAGTGCCTATAACGCGATATCTGTTATTTATCTTGCTATTTTTTTCTGGGTTAACGTATGGCCTGATTGCATTCTTGCCGCTTTCAATAGTAGCTAATGAAATTCAAAAAAATGTACCCGGATTCACTATTGGAGACTCTTCCGGCCAATGGTGGCAAGGTCGTTTTAATAACGTGAGCTGGCAGCAATTTAACCACGGGACCCTGTCGTGGACGTTACACTTAGCTGCATTACTTCAAGGCAATATAGTAGCTAACATAGACGCGTCACAAAAAGTCATTACTGCGTCTACTGAACTGACTATTCCTATAAGCCAACTACTGACAGCTGGAAGAATAGAGATCACAGGGGCACAAGCAAAAGTAGAAATCGATCAACTTACCCCTTATGCACCCTACCCACTGCCCAACATTACCGGTCAACTTACCCTATTTGTGGAACACCTTGTGCTTGATATAACAGCCTTAAATAGCTCTTCATCAAACATACCTATGATAGTATTAGACTCTCCCATTGCTTTCTCTACATCTAACATTAAGGTGTTAGATAACCTTTCTATTGGTAAGTACAGTGGAAAAATAACTAATACAAGCAACCCTTTAGGTTACAAATTAACCGTACAGTCTACAGCGAGTGAATTAAATGTTTCAGGGCACTCTATATTATCTAACAAAGACGTTAAGTCGCAGTACCTTGTGCAACCCAGTCCACAAACAGACCCTAAATTAACCAAACTGTTAGACATGATGGGGCAAAAACTCCAAAATGGTAATTACAGTTTTAATACGGCCTATGCGTTATGAGCCAATCGTTTATGAATACATATTTAATAACTCCGTTTTTTAGTGCTTTTGTGCCACGTCGCCCATACCTTATAAAGCGGTTTTTAACACGACTTGCAACACGACTTAGAGCAGCCCTAACAAGAGGCCTAGGCCTTGTAACCATAATGGGCGTATTGCTCTCTACCCAAGCTCAGGCGATCGACAAGTGGGAATATAAGCTAGATCTAGACTACGGCATCCGTTCCGACCAACTTAGTTGGAACATCGCCGGAAACTTAGCTGGCACCGGTCCTAATGTGATCTCAGAGCTCAGCTGGAACAATGTAGGTTTTCATGAAGCAAGGCTCGGTTTTCGTTTTATTGGCGATGACACCTGGTACCTTAAAGGCTACACCTCACAAGCTTGGGGTTTCACCGGCACTAACCAAGACTCTGATTATAATGGCGATAACCGCAGTTTAGAATATTCACGATCTGTAGCAGATTCAAACCGTAGCTCGGCTGAAGATTTTAGTATAGCTATTGGCCAACAAATTCGTATTGATAACCGTATCGGTATCACACCGTTAGTGGGTTTCTCTAGCCATAGACAAAAATTCACCATGACTAATGGCAAGCAAACCGTGTGTAATGCCAGTGGCACACCGAACAGTTGTAATAATGGCCTAGGGCCTATTGCGGGCTTAAACACCACCTTCAGCACACATTGGCGCGGTCCATGGTTAGGCGTGGACCTGCGCATGGCTGCAGCCAAACGTTGGACCACCTACGCCGAGCTAGAATACCACTACAGCTATTACGACGCCGAAGCCAATTGGAATTTACGCAGCGACCTAAAACACCCGAAAAGCCAGGGACAAACTGCCCTTGGTGAGGGTACTCACATCGGTTTAGGGATGTCCTATGCACTCTCTACTCCCCACAGCTTTTTCAATGTAGGCTTAAAACAAACCCAGTACTCCACCCGTGCCGGTGTACACAACTTCTACCTTGCCAATGGCACCGTTGCTAGCCAGCGCCTCAATGGAGTTAACTGGCGCTCTAGCACCATAACCGTTGGTATCACCTCCCAGTATTAACTGGGAACCCACCATATTTTCACGAGAGCAATTTCCCGATGCAGCGGTGCAGATACCTCCTCTTTTAGAGCTTGGCGCGGGGTGGTAGTCCCCCTATAACTGACACGTCCAAACCCCCATAGCCTCCCACTACCACTTCGCTCCCGTGATAACTACATGGTCTCACACACGGCAAGACTGCTCACCGCCTACTCCTTCTGAGGATCATTTTGGGCTAGTACAGTGGGTAGAGCCGTAAGGAAGGAACTACTAACAGGCTTCATACCAAGGTTAGGCGGCCCAATATGAGCCGATGTAGGTATGATTGTTGCTGCACCTAAGTAATTAATGACTCTAGAGTTTATGATCATCTTCCTAGGGGCGATAATAGCCGTAACGCCCTGATCTATATCACCAAAAAACTGGCATTAAAGTCCCTCTGGGAGCCTATTTAGAACCCCTAGGGGTACTTGAAGACCTTAATCATTACCTGTCTAACCTTTTGATATCAATAGGGCTAGATACTTGAACATCGGGGGGTGTTTGTAGTGGTCAAGTAAATCTGGCCACGGTATAAGAGACAAGCTCATGCTTTGCCTCCGCTTTATTTGGTGGTAAGCCACCGTTATGTTGATGAGGCCTGTGCTGGCTGTAATATCCAACAATATACTGTGTAATTGAGACCTGAGCTTCGTTAAAATTTGAGTATCCTTTTGTGGGCACCCATTCGCTCTTTAAGCTTCTAAAAAACCGCTCCATTGGCGCATTATTCCAACAGTTTCCACGGCGACTCATGCTTTGCCTTATCTGCAACCGCCAAAGGTTTTGGCGGAAACTAATACTGGTGTAATGGCTGCCTTGATCTGAGTGGAATAGAACACCCTGTGGCCTCCCACGCAGTTCGTAAGCCATGTTTAAGGCCTGCTTCGTCAAGTTACTGTCGGGCGACCTAGACAGCGCCCAACCAATTGGCTTTCTAGCAAACAAATCCATGACGACCGCTAAGTAGCTCCATCGTTGCCCTGTCCAAATATAGGTCACATCACCACACCAAACTTTATTAGGTGCGTTAACATTGAACTGCCTGTTCAGTTCGTTAGGTGTTGCAACATGTGGCTGCAATGCCTTCTTGTATGCATGCTTAGGTAACTGGCAGCTCACTAAGCCTAGGTCTTTCATGATGCGCTTGGCTCGGTAGCGACTTAGGTCTGTACCGCCCTGAGACACCATCGCAGCAATACTTCTGGAGCCAGCAGAGCCATTACTTAACTCATGCTTTTCGCTGACAAGTGCCCGTAGTTTGATCTTGCCAGGATCGATTACGCGACGACGGCTACGCCAATATTTATAACTACTGCGGCACACACCAAACTGCTCGCAGAGTGCTGTGACCGGGTAGCTCCCTTGAAGGCGACGAACTAGCTTTAACTGTTCAGTGAATCCGACATCAAGAGAGCGGTAGCCTTTTTTAGGATCTCTTTCTCCATCTCAATGCGTGCAATTCGTTTCTCTAATTCACGAATTTTAAGCTGATCAGGTGTCATTGGCGTAGCTGCTGCATAGGGTTTCCCTTGCCGCTCTTGCTTTAACTGAGCCACCCATTTAGCCATAGTGGAAATGCCCACATTCATGGCCTTGGCAGCTGCAATGACAGTGTAATTTTGATCGACCACTAACTGGGATGCTTCTAGTCTAAATTCAGGGCTAAAAGTGGGTCTTGTACGTTTTTTCATTGGTTCACCTAATTGATCAGAGATGATCATAACATCTCTTGTTAGGTGGCCAAATTCACTGTACCACTACAGGAAGATCCTATTGATGTAGGCTTATAGTATCTGCTGCTGTTATCCCCTTAAGGTCTATCTATAGGGATCATAGACATATAACTCTATTGATCTACCCTCTCTCTCCACCAGCAGAAGACTTCTCTGGATCAAAAGGTATCCTGAAGTAGTTCTATAGGGGATGACTTATAGCGTTCCCCCCTCAACAACACCCCAAAGTCACTCACATACTAGGGGTACCTTAATAGCTTCTAGCCCCCCTAGTTAGACAGGTAATAGCCACCATCAGAACCACCCCTGAGGCTCCATACAAGCCTCCTGAGGGGCGCTATAATACTAACCAAAGCAAGTGCATTAGGGATATAAATCAAGGTGTAAGAGCCAATGTCGGGGTTAAGGGGTCCATCATTAAGTCTAGGAATATCAATAAGTTAGATACTGCAAATATAAACCCCTCCATCCCAGACACCCGTAGATCCATTAAAATCAATGCTGGAAGGCCTGTGTGTCGACCCTTGTGGCATCTGAGATCGATTGACGATAACAGCCTATAGAACTGTCATGTAGTAATCACGGGATAAGGTGGTCGTGGGAGTCTATGAGGTAACAGCCTGTAAACCACAGGTGTAAACCACAATGATCCTCTTGATTAGGCTGAAAGACACTGATATGGTTATAAGTGTACGGAGTTAGGGGCTTTGGTTCCTTCTGTAGGGCATGAGGCGGGCTCCGGGCACCATAACTCCCTAAGAAACCTCTCAGAACCTTCGTGATACGTGCACTTCCATCAATTTTTCTTGTGGGGTGTGTACCCCAAGTAGCCACTTTCAACCTTTCCTCTCTTAAGCCTAAACTCCTGATCCTATTCAATCATTTGAAGCCACTTATGCAACACAGGAAGCTGATAACCTGCGCCATAGTTCTGACCGACACTAGAACAACTCCAGCCACCAATTTGATCAACAACATCAGACGGACACTCAACTGTTCGAAGTCTGTCACGCATACTATGTCTGAATGAATGTATTACACACCCATCCTCAACATATGGTTTCATCCATTTATTTAAAGCAGCACTAGCTGAATTAGCATTGCACTTGCCACCCTTGGTATAC
>Ga0209815_1002577_pt1 | contig 10927 bp, 7 predicted proteins | sample CoawatmetaG00DNA_FD_187507 | JGI IMG/M metagenome (GOLD analysis project Ga0209815, IMG submission 187507) | Marine microbial communities from the West Antarctic Peninsula - Coastal water metaG002-DNA (SPAdes) (version 2) | ecosystem: Environmental > Aquatic > Marine > Coastal ...
TTTTTGTGTTGTTGGCATTTTGTTATTTTAATTTTATAAAGGCAAAAATACAAAAGTGAATGCTTTTGTATTTGTTTTCTACTATATTTATTTATCTTTTATTAACAGAGTTGTTACTATGTCTTTTGTTTCTTTTTCTTGGCAGCTGGAAAAAGGACATTATTTAGTATTAAACGATATCCAGGTGAGGTTGGATGCAGATCTAACTCTGTTTTTGGATCACCAATTCTGTGCGTATAATCTTCCGGGTCATGGCCACCATAAAACGTAAACATTCCTTTTCCTTTAGTACCGTGAATGTAACGTGCTTCTCTATTCACTTGATTTTCACCTAAAACCAAAACATTACTTTTTACAGTGCTTCTATCAAAAGAGGTTGTTTGCCCCATAAAACCTTTTACTAAAGTAGTATGATTTTGAGTTAACATGGTGGGTACAGGATCCCATTTTGCAGAAAACGCTACTAAAGAAAAATAATCTGAAGTTTTAGGAATTTTTCGTTTTCTTGTCATATCTATTGTTGAAAACTCATATGTAGCAGGGTTTCTAATTAATTGATAATTTTTAAAAGCGAATGTTTTATTAAAGTTTATCTGTGATTGATAGTTTATAGTTGTCGCATCTCCATCGAACATTGCTTCTGCAATATCAATACCCTCTGCAGATAAAGCAATGTCAAAACTATCTGTTGCAGAACACATAGCGAACATAAAACCACCTCCAATTACATAATCTCTAATCTTTTTAGCAACCGCTAATTTTTCTTGTGACACTTTATTGAACCCCAATTCTGTTGCTAGTTTTTCAGACCTTAATTTACTTTCTATATACCAAGGTGTTGTTTTAAAAGAACCATAAAAACGACCGTATTGTCCTGTAAAATCTTCATGATGTAAGTGCAACCATTCGTAAATTAGTAGTTTATCTTCTAAAACTTCTCTGTCATAAATAACATCAAACGGAATTTCTGCGTACGTTAACACCATCGTTACAGCATCATCCCAAGGCATTTTATCTTTTGGAGAATAGACGGCTATTTTTGGTGCTTTCTCTAGCGTTACTGCATCTTGATTTGAAGAGGGTGCAGCAATTTCTTGCAATATTAATTGCGCTTTCGCATCTGAAATTATTTGGTACGAAACGCCACGAATTTTACATTCCTTTTGTATTAATTTATTATTTTCTATTAGAAATGCACCTCCATCATAATTTAACAACCATTTAGATTTGATGTCTACTTCTAAAGCAAAATAGACAATACCATATGCTTTTAAATGATTTTTCTGATTTTCATTGCTCATTGGAACGTATATAAAAGATGCCCAAATTGAGTTTGAAATGAAGAGAAATATTAGTGCTGGAAGGAGTTTTTTCATACTTTTTATCTAAAATACACAATTACTTTGAGGCAATTGTGTATTTCTATCATTTTATAAATTCATTGCTATTTAAAAAGGAACACCATCATCACCAAAAGCATCTTTCGGCTCAATTCTTTGATCTGGAAAAACATCATTCGGAAAATCTGCATTCATAGAAGATTGAAATTCTGAACTAAAGCCCTCTTCTAAATCCGAGAATTTTGCTAAATGACCTGTAAACTTTAATCGAATATTATCTAAACCACCATTTCTATGTTTTGCAACAATAAACTCTCCTTGTCCTTCACATGGCGTGTGTTCATCATCATCCCATTCTGTCATTCCGTAGTATTCTGGTCTAAAAATAAAGGACACAATATCTGCATCTTGCTCAATTGCACCAGATTCACGTAAATCTGAAAGTAAAGGTCTTTTGCTACCCCCACGCGTTTCTACCGCACGAGATAATTGAGAAAGTGCAATTACAGGAACCTCTAATTCCTTTGCCAATGCTTTTAAATTTCTAGAAATCATAGAGATTTCTTGTTCACGATTTCCTCCCGATTTTCCTCCGGCAGTCATTAATTGTAAATAATCAATTACAATAATTTTTACGCCGTGTTGCGAAACTAAACGTCTTGCTTTTGCCCGCAAGTCAAACACAGAAAGAGATGGCGTATCATCAATAAAAATAGGTGCATCAGATAATTTCTTAACCTTTACATTTAATTGCTCCCATTCATGTGGTTCTAAATTTCCTTTTCTTAATTTTTCTGAAGTCAAGCCCGTTTCAGATGAAATCATACGGGTTATTAACTGTACAGAAGACATCTCTAATGAAAAGACGGCTACACCATGTCCAAAATCGATTGCCATATTTTTTGCCATCGAAATTACAAAGGCTGTTTTCCCCATACCAGGACGGGCCGCAATAATTACTAAATCGGATGGCTGCCAACCAGAGGTTAGTGCATCTAATTTGGTGAAACCAGTTTGTAAACCAGACATTCCCTCAGAATTACCTATTTCTTGAATCTTTGCTAATGCTTGTTTTACAAGAGATCCTGCTTGTTCAGAACTCTTTTTTAAATTCCCTTGAGTAACCTCAAAAAGTTTTGCTTCTGCGTCATCTAATAACTCGAAAACGTCGGTACTCTCGTCATATGCGTTTTCTATAATTTCACTTGAAATAGAAATTAATTTACGTTGAATGTATTTTTGAAGTATAATTCTAGCATGAAACTCAATATGTGCAGAGGAAGCTACTTTTTGAGTTAGACGAATCAAATATAAATCGCCCCCTACAAAGTCTAACTTTCCGTTTTTTCTTAAAAGACTAGAAACAGTTAAAAGGTCAATTGGTTCAGAATTTTGAAACAATTCATAAATAGCAGCATAGACCTCGTTATGTTTTTGGTCATAGAAAGCATCGGCACTTAAGACATCAATTACATCATCAATTCCTTTTTTGTCAATCATCATTGCACCCAAGACAGCTTCTTCTAATTCTACTGCTTGTGGCGGAATCTTTCCTTTCTCAAGACTAATAATCCTGCTCTTGTCTATCTTTTTACCTCCGAAATCTTTCGTTTTCTCCATTATTACAAATGTACTTTTTTACTTGGTTTCTCTTTGCTAAAACAAGACTTAAATTTGTAAACAATTTTTGTAAACTAAATTGTTATTATCTTGTTAATAACCAGTCAACTTCTATTTTAAAATGTTATTTTTATCGAAATGAAATTAAATAAGAAACATCTTTTTGGTACCATTTTTCTTCCCATACAGTTTGTTTTGGTGCAATTAGCAGCTAAAAACCCTGCTTTTATAGAAGATTATTATTCAAACGGAATCTACCCAAATATCGCTGCTTTTTTACGAATTATTTTTGGTTGGATTCCTTTCTCTGTGGGAGATTTATTAATTGCTTTCCTATTATTTATTTTTATTCGTTTTTTCTGCAGGTTAATACAAGCAAGATTTCGAAATGTTCTTCCAAAAATCATTCACTTTACAGCAATTTTATCTTTGGTCTATTTTTGTTTTTATCTTTTCTGGGGATTGAACTATTATAGAAAACCCTTAGTCGAAAATCTAGCATATCAGCAAAAAGAATATAGCACTGCACAGCTTCAAAAAGTTACAGAAACTATTATTCAAAAACTGAATTATTATCAACTAGAAATTACTAAAAACGACACTATCAAGGTAGAAAACAAGTATTCACAAAAGAAAATGTATAAATTAGCAATTAATGGATATAGTCATTTAGAAGCAGACTTCCCACAGTTAAAATACCAATACAAATCGGTTAAAAGTTCTTTGATGAGTTTGCTACAAAGCTATATTGGAACCGGTGGATATCTGAACCCATTAACTGGTGAAGCCCATGTAAATGACCGGGTTCCAAAAACAGGTTACCCAACAACCATTTGTCATGAAATGGCACACCAAATAGGATTCGCAGCAGAAAATGAGGCTAATTTTGTTGGTTTTTTAGCAGCGAATTATAATGACGACGTTTTCTTTAAATATGCCAGCTATCGAATGGCGTTTGGATATTGTATTTCAGAACTTAGAAAGCGCGACCGAAAACTAACAAAAAAACTTTGGAAAACAGTTCAAATTGGTATTGAAAAAGATTTTAATGCCAGTTATCAGTTTTGGAAAAGCTATAAGAACCCTTTTGAACCGCTTGTAAAAAAAGGTTACAATGCTTATTTAAAGGCCAATAAACAAGATAAAGGTATTGCATCTTACAGCTATGTAGTAAATTTATTTATCCATTATTTTGAAAGTTTAGAAGATATTTAGTTTACTTAAAATTATGTTAAAAGAACTTCTTTTAACCATTTACAAATTGGTTCTAGTTAGATTTATAGAAACTAATCTAAATAACCCATATCAACTTATGAGAAAACTACTCTTATTTTCCTTTTTTCTGTTGACAATTTCATTGCATTCGCAAGATTATTTTCCGACAGATTCAGGAGTAAAAACCACAGAAAATACCATAATAGCATTTACCAATGCTACTATTTATGTAACACCGGCAAAGGTGCTTAAAAAAGGAACTTTACTTATAAGAGATGGTAAAGTAATGCAGGTAGGTAAAAATATAAACATTCCTAAAGGGGCAAAAATTGTTGACCTTTTAGGAAAAACAGTATATCCTTCTTTTATAGATTTGTACTCAGATTTTGGAATTAAAAAACCAAAATCTGCTAGTCGTAGATCTAGAATAGCACAATATAATGCTTCTCGAGAGGGGTATTATTGGAATGATCATATTAGACCCGATGTAAATCCCATAAAAGATTTTTCTTTTGATACTAAAAAAGCAAAAGAACTTTTAAATGCAGGTTTCGGAGTTGTAAATACGCACATGCAAGATGGAATTATTCGTGGAAATGGATTACTAATTGCATTGAACCCCAATGCTTCAAACGCTTACAGAGTTTTAGATACAAAATCTGCACAATACTTATCTTTTTCTAAAAGCGCATTGTCTAAACAAGCGTATCCTAGTTCTAGAATGGGTGCAATGGCTTTGATAAGACAAACCTATAATGACGCAACTTGGTATGCAGGCGGTAACATGAAGAATACAGATTTAGCATTAGAAGCTTTAAATGAGAATAAAAACTTGACCCAAATTTTTGAAACTGGTAACTTGTTAGATGCTTTAAGAGCAGATAAAGTTGGTGATGAATTCGGAATTCAATATACTATAGTAGGTTCTGGAGATGAGTTTGAACGCATAAACGATATCAAAAGTACCAATGCTAACTTTATCATTCCTATTAATTTTAGTAAAGCATTTGATGTTTCGAATCCGCTTTTAGCGCAACAAATTTCTTTAAGAGATATGCGTAAATGGAATCAAGAACCGTCTAACTTAAAAGTACTGTCAGAAAACGGTGTTAATTTTGCGTTGACTGCACGTTCTTTAAAATCTGTGAAAACGTTTCATAGTAATTTACAGAAAGCTATTAAATATGGTTTTAACAAAAAGAAAGCCTTGGCATCTTTAACAACTATCCCTGCTAATATTATTGGAAATACTACTATTGGAAATTTAAATGTTGGTAGTTACGCAAACTTTATAGTTACTTCTGGAGACGTTTTTGATTCAAAAACTACCATCTATGAAAACTGGGTACAAGGTGCTAAAAACGTAGTAAACGATATGACAATCAAAGACATTACAGGAAACTACATGTTGTATGTAAATGCTCAAAATTACGATTTAACCATAACTGGTAAAGGTTCAAAACAAACGGCGACTGTTAAAATGGGTGACAAAAAAGTAAATACTAAATTTTCTTTTATAAACGAATGGATTTCTATTACGTTAAACGAAGACAGCGTATATACTAGAATTCTAGGTAAGGTTATAAATGCGTCTAACGTAATGGAAGGAACTGCCTATGACACCCAAGGAAATGAAACTATGTGGTCTGCCAGTAAGAAAGTAAAAAAAAACATTAAGAAAAAAGATAGCAAGAAAAAAAAGGAAGAAGAGGCTATTGTTGTGCTTCCTGTAAGTTACCCTAACATTGGCTTTGGAAATTACACCATGCCAAAAACAGAAACTATATTAATAAAGAATGTTACTGTTTGGACGAGTGAAGCTGCTGGTATTTTAAATAATACAGACGTATTACTAAAAGATGGTAAAATTGCTACCATTGGAAACAATTTAAAAGCGAGAAGAGCAATAGAAATAGACGGCACAGGAAAACATTTAACTGCGGGTATTGTAGATGAGCATTCACATATTGCAGCTTCTGCTATTAATGAAGGTGCTCAAAATTCATCTGCAGAAGTTACCATAGAAGATGTTGTAGACCCTAACGATATTAATATTTACAGAAACCTTTCTGGTGGAACTACTTCTGCGCAAATATTGCATGGTTCTGCAAATCCTATTGGCGGACGTTCTGCAATTATCAAATTAAAATGGGGAGAGAATGCAGCGAATATGATTTATGATGATTCTCCAAAATTTATAAAATTTGCTTTGGGTGAAAATGTAAAACAATCTAGAAGTCCTAACGGAACGCGTTTTCCTCAAACAAGAATGGGTGTAGAGCAAATGTTTGTAGATTATTTTACAAGAGCACGAGAATATGAAGTGCTAAAGAAAAGTGGAAAACCATATAGAAAAGACGATGAAATGGAAACCTTAGTGGAAATTTTAAACGGAGAACGTTTTATTTCTTGCCACTCTTATGTGCAATCAGAAATTAACATGTTAATGAAAGTTGCAGAGAGATTCAATTTTAGAATAAACACCTTCACGCACATTTTAGAAGGCTATAAAGTAGCCGATAAAATGGCTAAACATGGTGTTGGTGGTTCTACGTTCTCAGATTGGTGGGCGTATAAATATGAAGTAAATGACGCCATTCCTTTTAACGCTGCAATTATGCACAATGCTGGCGTTACGGTAGCTATTAATTCAGATGATAGAGAAATGTCTAGACGTCTAAATCAAGAAGCAGCAAAAACAATGAAGTATGGTGGAATGTCTGAACTAGAAGCTTGGAAAACAGTAACCATTAATCCTGCTAAATTATTACATATAGATAATAAAGTGGGCAGTATTAAAGAAGGAAAAGATGCAGATGTTGTTCTATGGAGTCAGCATCCCATGTCTATTTATGCAAAAGTAGAAAAGACTATTGTAAATGGTAAGGTTTTGTTCGACATTGCAGAAGACTTGAAAAAACGCACAGCAATTAAAGAAGAAAAAAGTCAATTAATTACCATGATGTTAAAGGAAAAAATAAAAGGCGGTAAAACAAAAACTCCTATGAAAAGAGAAGATAGAAACTTTCACTGTGATACTTTAGAAGCACTTAAAAACTAAAAATGATGAAAAAAATAATATATGGTTTGCTGTTTTTCTTTTTAGTAGGAAATAGCATCGCACAACAAACACCGGCCAAAGCACAAATTACAGGTTTCTCTATTGAAGGAGCAACGGCACACATAGGAGATGGAACCGTAATTAAAAATTCTTTAATTATGTTTGCGAACGGTACAATTAATTTTGTTGGCAGCGCAATGACAAAAATTGCAAGACAAGGAACCGTAATAAATGCCAAAGGAAAACATGTATATCCTGGTTTTATTGCTGCCAATGCTACGCTAGGATTGGTAGAGATAGATGCTGTAAAAGCAACGGATGATCAGGATGAAATTGGTATTATGAATCCGCATATTAGAAGTTTAATAGCCTACAATGCAGAAAGTAAAGTGGTAGAGTCTATGAGACCAAACGGCGTTTTAATGGCACAGATAACCCCAAGAGGTGGCACCATTTCTGGTACTTCTTCTATTGTACAATTAGATGCTTGGAACTGGGAAGATGCAAGCATACAAACTGATGATGCCATTCATATGAATTGGCCATCTAGCTTTATTTCTGGTAAATGGTGGTTGGGAGAAGATCCTGCTTTAAAACCAGATGCTAAATATGCTGATAAAATTGGAACTATAAAAACCTATTTTATGAATGCTAAAAATCATTTAGGGGGTACACAAACAAAAATACATTTGCCATATCAATCTACAGCAGGCTTATTTAACGGTTCTAAAAAGCTTTTTCTTCATGTAAACGGTCAAAAAGAAATTATAGATGCTATTACAATCTCTAAGGAATTAGGAATTAACAACTTAGTAATTGTTCACGGAGCGCATGCCGACAAGGTCGCTAGTTTATTGGTAAAAAATAACATTCCTGTTGTTTTAGACAGACCGCATAGAAATCCGGATAGTGAAGATGATTCTTATGATGCTACGTATACTATTGCAAAAACGCTAATAGAAAAAGGTGTTTTAGTTAGTTTGGGTATGGAAGGCCAAATGGAACGTATGAACACTAGAAACCTACCTTTTTATGCAGGTACATTTGCTGCCTTTGGTTTAGATAAAGAAGTTGCCTTGCAGTTAATTACTTTGAATACAGCCAAGGTTTTAGGAATTGATGCTTTTACAGGCTCTTTAGCAGTTGGTAAAGATGCTACCTTATTTATTTCTCAAGGAGACGCCTTAGAAATGCGTGGTAATATATTAACAGATGCATTTATTCAAGGTAGAAAAATTAGTTTAGAAACGCACCAAACAAAACTTTGGAGACGGTATTCTGATAAATATAAAACAAAGTAAAATTTGTTTATAAATTAATAAAGGCTCGCTTCTAAAATTTTAGATTAGCGAGCCTTTATTGTTATTCTAAAAATTGATGTACAGCACTCTTTTTAGAATACCTATATTTAGGTATATTTGCAACAATGAAAGAAATTACCAGTATTCAAAATTCATATATTAAAGAACTATTAAAACTTCAAGAAAAATCTCGGGAACGTAAAAAAAAGAGACTTTTTATTATTGAAGGAAAAAGAGAAATCTCTTTGGCAATTTCCGCTAATTATGAATTTGACACTATTTTATATTTTGAAGACCTAATTTCTGAACAAGAAATATTACACTTCTTTAATGCCAACGTTAACAGAATTCTTATCTCTAAAGAAGTCTATCAAAAATTAGCTTATAGAGGTTCTACCGAAGGTATTATTGCCGTTACAAAAGCAAAAGATTTTTCACTAGAAAATATCAAATTTAAATCAGAGACTCCATTAATTTTAGTGGCAGAAGGTATAGAAAAACCAGGAAATATTGGGGCGCTTTTAAGAACTGCAGATGCCGCAAATGTAGCAGCCGTTTTTATTGCAAACCCTAAAAGCGATTTGTACAATGCTAATATTATAAGGTCTAGTGTAGGCTGTGTGTTTACCAATCAGATTGCGGTAGGTTCTTCAGAGGAAATCGTAGCATTTCTTGCAGAAAAGAAGATACCGATGTACGCTACCACCTTGCAAAACTCTAACGAATATCACAAAGAAAATTATACTGCAGCTACTGCCATTGTGGTTGGTACAGAGGCTACCGGTTTAACAACCGTTTTTAGAGAACAAGCAAGACAAAATATAAATATACCAATGCAAGGTCAAATAGATTCTATGAATGTTTCTGTGGCGGCTGCAATTGTTTTATTTGAAGCAAAAAGACAAAGAGCATTTAAAATATAACCATGAAAATATTAGGAATAGACATTGGTGGCACTGGAATTAAAGGTGCAGTTGTAAATACAAAAACAGGCGAGTTGTTAACCGAAAGGTTTAGAATTCCAACCCCACAACCTGCAACACCAGAAGCCGTTGCCAATGTTGTAAAGGAAATGATTGCACATTTTAATTGGAAAAAAGCCGTAGGCTGTAGTTTTCCTACTACCATAGTAAAGGGCAAATGTATTCATTCTGGAAACCTAAGCCCGGATTGGTTAGATATACGCGTAGACAAACTTTTTAAAAAAGTATGTAAACTACCATTTTTTATAAGTAATGATGCTGATTTAGCAGGTTTAGCCGAAGTCAGTTTGGGTGCTGCTAAAAAAGAAAAAGGTGTGGTAATTGTAGTTACCATTGGCACAGGAATTGGCTCTGGTCTCTTTTTTAACGGAAAGTTAATTCCTAATTTAGAGATTGGTAAAATGTTGCATACCAATGGTGAAATTATTGAGTTTCACACTGCAGACTCTGCTAGAAAAAAAGAAGATTTATCATTGGAAGCATGGGCAAAAAGATTTGATGCCTTATTAGAATATATAAGATTGGTTTATACTCCTAGCCTAGTTGTTTTAGGCGGTGGTATTAGTAAAAAATATAGCACTTTTAAACCGTATTTAAAGGCAGATGTAAAAGTAAAAGTTGCCAAATTCAAAAACAATGCGGGCATTATTGGCGCGGCCATCTATGCTAGCAAAAAAATGTAACTTACCTTTCTAAAAGAAGTAACGTTTTTTAATACAACTATTTTAAAACAGAGTAAATACTTATTATTATTTAATAAAAAATGTGTTATTATTTCTATTTATTAAAAAAATAGTACATTTAAAGACTACCCCAAATTTTATCGGAATACGCTAATAAGATCTATTGGTTTGTATAAAAAAACGCCCTAAACAATAGAGAAATAAGCTCTTAATAAAATATTAAAAATAATACCTTACAATTAAACAGATGAAACAGCTAGTAGCCTTTTTACTTTTAACCTTACTATTTTACGCTTGCACTAATACACCAAGTAATATCTTAGAAAGTCAACATTTATATTACGGTGGAGATATTATAACCATGAGTGGTGATACACCTAATTATGTTGAAGCCCTGGTAACAAATAGTGATACTATTATATATACTGGGCGTCTTTCAAAAGCTAAAAAACTGTTTCCTTTTTCAAATAAAATTAATCTCAAAGGAAAGACATTACTTCCTGGGTTTATAGATGCACATGCACATTTTTCCGGGTTTCCAAGTCAATCTATTGGTGCCCAGATATTGCCACCTCCAGATGCTGGTGCAAACAATATTGATGCACTAATTCAAATACTAAAAGATTGGTCTACCCCTGAAAACATTCAATTAACAGGTTGGATTTTCGGAATGGGTTTTGATGATTCTGTTTTAGAAGAAAAGCGGTTTCCTACAAAAAAAGAT
>Ga0209815_1002584_pt1 | contig 10897 bp, 10 predicted proteins | sample CoawatmetaG00DNA_FD_187507 | JGI IMG/M metagenome (GOLD analysis project Ga0209815, IMG submission 187507) | Marine microbial communities from the West Antarctic Peninsula - Coastal water metaG002-DNA (SPAdes) (version 2) | ecosystem: Environmental > Aquatic > Marine > Coastal ...
AAAACCTCCAACAATTCCAGGAATAAACCAACCATAAAAACTTGGAAAAAATTTATTTACGATTACAAATGCAGTTGTTGCTGAAATGTAACCGCCTAACATTTTTCCTAAATGTAGTTTCAACCATCCTTTTCTCAATCGTTCAGGGTTTCTAAATAATATTAAATCACTTACAGAAAATATAATTCCAACAATTGCATAAACAACAAGAACAATATTTATACTTTTTGTTAGTATGATTGGCAGTAAAATCATTAAAACTCCAGTTGTAATCATAATAATTGATATTAATTTGTCAATTTTCAAATCAGTTTTTTTTCTTTTAAAATTCAAAGCTCTATTTCCTGTTAAAACAAAATATAGACTAAAAATTCCGACTGCGAATAAAAAGGGGCTTTCGTGATTCGGTAAAACAGCTACTATCATAGCTATTATTCCAGATAACATCATAGAATAGAAAAAAATCAGCCCAGATTTTCTGTGAATATTTTTTCCTTTTTTTGCAATTATTGAAACCAAACCTGCAAGCAATGCAATTCCACCAAATGCAGCGTGAATATAAATTAAAATTTGAATCGTTTTTTCCATTTTTTTAGTTCAGTTTAACGATTCAAAATTGAGAGAATAAATTCGTTTAATATCTTTTTATTTACTGAATTGTTGTTTTTCAGCGATGAGCTGTGGTTAAATAGTTGCGAACGTTTTTGTGTTTGGTAAGTGACGTGTTTTAAGAGACTAACATCCTAAATTAAACACGAACTAAGAAAGGCCGTTTGAACTTTCGTAAATACCCTAAAACCAGCAATTAATTATACACGTTGTTAGCAATAGTTATTTTCCGATTAGTTGCATAAATTTACGCACATAAATTTCCTCGTATTGATCTATTCCGTTAATATGTTTTCCATCAATTTTCCAAAATTCAGTTGTTGATTTGTTTGAGGAATTAAATAAATTTTGTCCTAATTCGAAAGGAACTTGACTGTCTGAAATACTGTGAATAATAACAATTGGCTTATTTATTTTTTTAATTTCTTCTTCGGCAGGAAAGTCATTATTCATAATTAATGGAACTACCCATTTGAAATTCTCTAAATTTAGCATAGAGGCAAATTTTTTGCCTATTTCGGGAAAAGAATTAAATGTGCCTTCTACTATTATTCCTTTTATTTTGTCTTGTCGTTCTGCTCCATTTACTAAAGCAAAAGCACCTCCTAAAGATTGTCCCCAAAGAATTACATCAGTATTTTTTACAGCTTCTAATTCAAGAAATTCATCAAAAATTATAATTGCATCATCCTTTAAAATAACGCTATTGACGTCTTTTCCTTCTGATTTTGCAAATCCTCTTCTTTCGTAGGCAAATATTTGAAATCCTTTATTTATCAAAGGTTCATACTGTAATTGTGAATTTATTAATGTCATTCCATTTCCCAAGTGGTGAAAAATTGTTCCAATAGGCTTCGAAGTGGGTTTAAATAAAACTGCGTGTATTTTTGTGTCCTTTTCTACGGGTATAAATAATTCTTCGTGATTAAACCTACTTTCAAAAACTTCATAATCAAAATTTGGTTGGTATATAATTTTGTCCGTCATTCTTGTAAACCGGATATAGAGAATACTGAATATCAGAATTGCGAAAACTAAAATAAATAACCACTTGAGTGCTTTTAAAAATTTCTTCATTTTTATTATTTTGAATTGTACATTTATTGGTTTCTGGATTAAAAGAAGTTAATCTGGACAAGTTTCCCATACTTAACAGTTTCTGTAACCGCTCTCAAGTTGGCATAAAACACACCTCCTGTAGACCCATCCTTGGGGCGCGCATGTAATAAGCACCAGCAGAACCTTCTGCTTTGAATTCAGGAACTCTTTTTATAATAATTTGGTCTTTTCGAGATGAAATGTCAACTCCTCATTTTGTCTTAATACAATAACTGTAATAGTTGATTTTTCCTCGTTAAATAATCCATTTTCAATAATATTACACCAGTGGTCGGCAGTCAATACACCGTATTTTTTAGTATCTATTTTTAGTATGATGTCATTTATTTTTAAACCTGCATGGTCGGCACTTGAATTAGTATATATTCCGCCAACAATCAAACGATCATTCTTATTGTTAAATGAGAACCCATAAGATGTTAAGCTTGAATTATCATATTCCTTCTTCTTTGTTACTATGATTTCTTTGTCGAACCAATTAATTATTAAATCATAATTTTTAAAGTAATTTGTTCCGATAGTACTTGCTGATTCATTTGTGAACTCAACAACAGTGTTTTTTAACGCAACATCTCCAAATGAAATGTTTGAGATTAATGCATGTTGAATACTATCCGTAGCTCCAACACCATATAATCCAGAAGATGAGGACCCGAAGCTTACAGTTCGAGAAATGTTAGGGTCAGTATCTACTAATTTATCGAAAGTTTTTTTCGATAAGGAAATATCGCCATTTGAACCTAAATCAACTATTACATTTTTTTCTTTCACGTCATTTAATGTAATGTCAATAATTGGAGTTCCTGTAATATATGTAAAGAATGGAATTTTTTCAGAAGACTCAGAAATCTTTAAAGATTCAACAGAATTTGATATCGTAATTATTTGATTTTCATAATCAAATTTCCAAACAGCCTTTCTCATTAAATTTGAACCGATTAAACCATCAATTTGCAAACAGCCGACTTCTTTAGATTGTTTTAAATCAGCAACTGCAGCGCCTGTATTTAAAAAATTAATACCTCCGATACTTATTTCATCAAGTTTAATCATTCCTAAATCTGATGTTTGACCCTGACTATCACCGAATTTCCGTTCAAAGATGTTACTTAGTGCATATTTTTGAGCTAATTCCTTTGAAATAACATTTGGAGCCCCTGTATCAAGCAGAAAATCATATTCTTCTCCAGAAATATTCACTTTCAAAATAATCATGCCTAAGTTATATTCAAAAGGAATATTAACCTTAAACTCTTCTTGTTCAACTTCTCCACTTTTCATTAATTTAAATGTCTTTAGACCACTGCAACTTGTTAGAAGAAGAAGCATTGCGAAAGTCGATAGTAATAATTTTTTCATTGTTTTCAATTGTGTTTTTCAGTAATTCGATTGTACATATTATTTGTTACGGCTTCTGCACAGCACTGCTAACGGTTTGTATAAAAATAGTAGCGGATTAAAACGCACTAACTTTTGGGTTAAATATAGATTTTTTTTTATGTACTCACTTTGGTTTTAGTAATGAAGCCGCTATTATTTCTTATGCTGTGTTGTGTCTTTTTCTCATATTTTTAAAATACCTCTTCGATATAAGGTCTTCACAGATTGTGTTTGCTCAGTGTTTATAGATTTTTTTGACTTTAGACTCCAAGCGAAGTACTAAACCGTATTTTTTTTAATAAGACGTGTTTTTGCATGTTTAGTTGCGTGGGCTATTAAATAAATTAGTAAAAGAAAACGAACCAGAGGAAAATCAGTAGAGTTTTTCGAGTATACACAGACCAAGCAATGGGTATACAGGTTGTTGTACTTTCGTTATTTTTTAGAGATTTGCATCAAAAATTAGATAAGCAATAAACATCAAAAAATAAATAGCAAGATAGAACAGGTAGAGGTTTCTATCTTTTTAGAGAAATGCTTTTTTCTTGTAAAATTTGAAATTAAGGCAACGTATTTGTATTGAAAGTTATGGGATTCAGTACTTAATTTAGCAAATAAAAATCGAATAGAAAGTCCGAGAGGATTTTTGCAAGCAGGCGAGACGTAGCAATTAATTTTAGATGGTGTTGTTAACGTTTTTTAATCAATTATTCTGTCAAATGTTTTATAGAGAAATTCCGTTGAAACGGAATCCTTAATGATTTCAAATTTTAAATTAATAAATTCTGCTCCTCGACGACCAATTCCTTTACTTTCTTTAACATCTTCCAATTTATTCCAATCATTAATCGTTAACTGCAGGATAGCACATAATCCATCATCCTGGATATGAAAGTATAAGGATTCTTTTCCATTTTGCGCATCATACTTTTGAAGCCAATACGTCAGCTTTGTTTTGTCAATAGTATTTAATTGTTTGACTAATTCATCTTTGTATATTTTTGAATTTGGCGAGTTATTTTCAAATATTAGATTGCTATTTTCACAGGCAGGTCTATCACAAGATATAAAACCTAAAAAAGAGGTAACTAGGACTAAAATTAGTTTATTTTTTTTCATTCTATGAAACTGTTACAACGTGTTTGTGTTTTAAAGGGGTGGATCACGTTCCTAGTTGTCGATAGTTTTTTTTCAATATCTAAAAAAAGTTGGTATATCAAATCTCCCCGTTCTACTAACAGGTAAGTTCGCATCATTATATTCGTAGACATATTCGAAATTCTCGTTGGTTGCTGCTGTATTGGCATCTATTATTGTTTCGGCTACAGTATTGTTTTTACTTAGCACATTCATTAATGTCCACTCTCCTAATATAATCTTTGTATCTAAGTCAATTTGTGTATATGGATTGACTTTGTTATCGTACTCAAAAAGCGTGTAACTTTGGTCCAGAACATCTAATCTTGTCACATTATTTTCTTGGTTATAGCTGAAGTTATAAATTAGGTTTTTCGTAGTATTAAATATTCGTTCTTGTCGGACACTAATTAATCTATTCTGTTCATCATACTTAAAATATTCATTGATTTTCCAGTTTGAATCGTATCTATTCGTTGTAGTTCTATGAATACGTTTTTCTTGATACGCTACAAATGTGGTATCTACAGAGACGCTTAAATCATCAAATTCATAAGTATTAAGGGAATATTTAATTTGGTTATCTTGATTGTATATGATTTCTTTTTCAATACTATGTTCCTCCCGGACAAAAATGATCTTAGCAACTTTATTTCCTTCGTACTTGAATATATTGGATATACCCCCGCCGTATACAGATGATAGCAAAAAATTTTTATTCTCTTCCGAGGTGTTTATCTCATTACTATTATCGCAAGATTGTAACGTTAAAAGAATTAAGAATGCAGTGGTTAAATATTTCATTTATTTAGATTTAGCTTATTTAAAAATCACGAACCTGTCTAAGTTTGTGTAAGGAAAGTTGTGTTTAAATAACCTTTTACTTTCCAATTAAAGGTCTTGTATATAAAAGTAGGCGACTACGAAGCACGAAATTTTCGGTTAAACACAGCGTATAATATGAGCCCATAACCGTGAATGTTATATTATTTCACCTATTCTTTAAACACATTGCTTTCGTCTGGTTTTTGGAATAGGTTTAAAACTCCTTCCATATTCGCCTTTAATTCGGACATGATATTACTGATATCTTCATTTTCACTACTTTTTGATAATTCAGAAATAGGACTGTGTTGCACTATTTTTCCGTTTTTCAAGAAAATAATTTCGTCTGCGATATCGATGGCGTCTGAGATATCATGAGTGATGAATATCAAAGAGGTATTCAGCTTCTTTACAATACCTTTTATTTCTTTGCGTAATATAGATCTTAAACCAACATCTAGACTACTAAAGGGCTCGTCAAGCAAAAGTAATTTGGGCTCAATTGCCAATGTACGGGCTAAAGCTACTCTCTGCTCTTGACCACCACTTAGTTGCGAAGGATAGGACTTGTTATAGCCTTCCATTTTCACCAACTTCAGCAGCTTGTCTATGATTTTACTTTTATTATTTTTGATACCATATGCTATGTTTTGTTCAACTGTAAGGTGAGGGAATAATGCAAAGTCTTGAAAAACGAAGCCTATATTTCGCAGTTGAGGCTGTACTATTTTGGTGTTATCACTGACGATAGATTGTGCTATTTTTATTTCACCTCCTTCTGGTCGTTCCAGACCTGCAATAAGTCTAAGTAAGGTAGATTTCCCACTTCCGCTTTCACCTACAATTGCACAGATCTTGCCGTGCTCCATATTGAAGTTAAAATCAGACAAGACCTTTACTTTTCCATCATAAGACTTCGAAAGTTCACTAATTTCTAAAATAGAATTCACAACCATAAAATATCCTTATTTATATGTTTAATTTCTCTCTTTTTTGTAAATAACTAACGAATGCCATTGCTATTGTAATCGTAAATATTAACATTAATGCAGGCAAGGCTGCTTGCGCAACACGCTCGTCATCTGCATACTCATAGGCTTTTACGGCCAATGTTTGCACATTATAGGGCTTCAAGATTAGTGTTAATGGTAGCTCCTTTAATACGTCAATAAAAACCAATATTCCCGATGTCAATAAAGCAGTTCTCAATAAAGGCAATTCGATATTGAATAGTGTTTTTATCTTGCCAGCATTTAAAAGGTAAGAAGCTTCAGAGATGTTTTTTCCCACCTTTAAAGAGTTGGCCTCTAATGGATGAAATACTACTGCTAAAAATCGAAAAACATACGCATATATTAAGACAACACTACTGCTGTAAAATAGAAATCCGATTTCAAGGCTGAATACATCATCAAAAAAAGTGATAAAAGACTGGCCGCTTCTTATGACTCCAATTCCTATAATAGCTCCGGGTATCACATAGCCAATAGTTGCTACTTTCTTAAAAAAGTGTAAACTCTTTAAATGATTCCATCTTGAAAAATAGATTAAGGCTAATGAGGTAAGAATAATTAGAATAGTAGTAACCAATGCGATCGTAAAGCTCTGTCCCGCTATCTGCAGTAATTCAATGTTGAATGTTTTTTTATAAGTAAGTGTAGCCCAGTAAAACAATTGTCCTAATGGTAATAGAAGACCAAAGAGAATAGGAATACCAACTATGATCCAAACTAAAAGCAGCTTATTCCCTTTTAGATCAATTCTATCTGTCGATTTTAGCTGGTCTGTACTGCCTTTTACCGCATACGATTTACTTCCCCTTTGCCACTTTAACAGTGTATTGATAATGACCACCATTACAATCAATAATGCGGATAGATACACCGCTGATTGCAGGTCTTCAAGCATCGTCCATGTTCTGAATATTCCCGTTGTAAACGTATTGATTCCGTAATATTTAGCGGCTCCATAATCATTAAGTACTTCCATAAATACTAAAAACAGTCCACTAATAATTGCCGGTGATGCTAAAGGAAAAGCTACCGACCTTAGATAGCGCCAATTGGACGCTCCTAATATTTCACTTGATTCTCGAATACTCCGTGGAATCGATGAAAACATAGCCAGACTACTTGCATACACATACGGGAAAAGAGAAAAACTCAACACCCAGATCAATCCATAGATGTTCATAAAGTCTATTTTTTGAATGGAAAACCCAATGGTTTGTAAACATCCGATTAGCGAACCACCGTTGCCTAGTAAGCCAACATACGCGTAGGCTACAATATAGGATGGAATTGCTAATGGCAGAAAAAGCAACCATTTTAATGCTGATCTTAGTGGGAAATTATAATTGGATATCACCCAAGCTGAAGAGGTGCCAAGCAGGGTTGTTAGTATGCCAGTACCGATCAAGAGTACAATAGAATTTTGGAGATACTCTAATAGAAAATAGTCTACAATATGTTCCCACATATCACCTACTCCATCAAATAGGTATACCGTGATGGTTAAAATAGGTATTGCAATAAAAAAGCCAATGGCTGCTGTAAACAACGACCATTGGTTAAAATCTCTTCGTATTCTATTTAATTTATTGAGCATTTGGCCCTTTATCCCATGCTACTTCATCAAAAGTTATTACTGCAGCCTTATTCAATTCTCCGAGTTTGGCTAAGGGCAGGTGATCTTCCTTAAAATTGCCCCAAGAGGTTAATAATTCTGAGGTATTGGCCAAAGCGTTTACGGGATACTCATAATTAGTTTGTGCAAATATTTCTTGCACTTCTTTGCTTACTAAGTACTCTATAAATTTAATTGCATTGGCTTTATTGGGTGCATATTTAGTAACACCAATTCCACTTATATTTATATGTGTACCTCTATTGTCTTGATTCGGGAAAAAGAGTCCGACCGCATTCGCAGCATTTACCTCAACCGGATTTTTTGAATTTAGTAGTTTACCTATGTAGTATGTGTTCACAATGGCAAGGTCACCTTCTCCTGCCAATATCGCTTTGATTTGATCTCGGTCATTCCCTTTGGGTACTCGAGCAAAATTTGTAACCATACCTTCAGCCCACGTTTTAGCGGCTGTCTTGCCATTATTAGCAATGATAGAAGCAAGTAATGACTGATTATAGATGTTGTTAGAAGCACGAATTAATATCTTGTCTTTCCACTTAGATTCAGTTAATGCTTCATACGTAGTTAATTCTTCAGGTTGTACCCTTTCTTTTGAATACGCTATGATACGTGCACGCTTCGTTAGTCCGAACCATTTATTTTCTTCATCTTTCAAGTAACTAGGTATCGTAGAATCAAGTACTTTTGAATTTACGGATTGTAATAACCCTTTGTTTTTAGCTCTCACGAGTCTTCCTGCATCTACCGTAAGTAATACGTCTGCAGGTGTTTGTTTACCTTCACTTTCTAGTTTCTGTATAAGTTCGTCTGCACTTGCTTTTACAACATTAATTTTTATCCCAGTCTCTTTTTCAAACTTTTCGAAGATGACTTTGTCGCTGTCATAATGCCTATGCGTATAAAGCGTGATTTCTTGTTTTTGGACTTGTTCTGTTTTCTCATTGCTATTCTTACATGAGAACATTAGAGATGCTGTGAATAAAAGTAGAATTGAATATTTTAACATTTTTTTTAATTTTATATCTTTATCGAACTACAAAAATAGGCTATTTATATTGATTATAAATAGTTTAGCTAAATAATTTTGCTTGTTGCTAACGTGTTTGTAGAAGGCTATTTACCTGGTTTAAGTAACTCATTTAATACATAATTACCGGATAAGAAAGTCCGCCAGGACTTTCGCAAGTGAACACTAACTAGCAATTAATTGTATACGGTGTTGGTAGTAGTTATTTCATTTTTACAACAATTTTACCTTTTGCTCGACCAGATTTTTGATAGACTAATGCATCAATTGTTTCCGAGAATGGGAATATTTTATCTATAATTGGTTTTATTTTTTCAGCTTCCACTAGAGACGTGATGTCATTTAATTGATTGCCATTTGGGGTCATGAATATAAACTTGTAATAAGCAGATTTGCTATTGGCTTGCTTCGTTATTTTCTTGTTTTTCAATCTTAAAAAAAAACGAATGAACCCATTAAGTCCTAATTCCTTCGCAGATTCGTCATCTATTGCTCCAGCAATGCTAATTACTTTTCCGCAATCTTTAATTACTTTGAAAGCATTTTCTGTGTAATTTCCACCAAGAGTATCATATACAATATTGACGTCCTTTACAATGTCAAGATAATTTTCTGTTTTATAATCAATAACCCTGTCTGCACCTAACTCTTTTACCCAATTCACATTTTCAGTACTTGTTGTTGTATACACATAAGCCCCCTTACTTTTAGCGTATTGAATGGCAAACGTGCCAATTCCTCCAGAACCAGCGTGTATTAATACTTTGTCGCCTGATTTTAAATTAGCTTTATTAAACGACTGAATAGTAGTAAGGCCAACCAAAGGAAGGCTAGATGATTCAATAAAGTCTAAATTTGACGGTTTTAAACAAACCACATCAGCATTTATAGCAATAAATTCAGAAAAGGTGCCTGGAGAATCACTAGGAACTCTGGAATAGATTTCATCTCCAATATTTAAATGATTTACATTATTTCCTTTCTTTATTACGACTCCAGATACATCAAATCCGATAGGAGTAGGGAAGGTAAGTTTACGCACTTGTTTCAATGCTCCTTCAATAATTTTGTAATCAATAGGGTTTATGCTAGCTGCATAAACTTCAATTAATATTTGATTATCTGATATCGTTGGTTTTTCTATTTCACTGAAAGTTAAATTACTTTTAATAGCACCATATCCTTTTATTTGTAATATTTTCATTTTGTTGTTTTTATTACTGCCAATGCATGGGTATATGATCTCGTTGCGATGTTTAAGTACTAAATTTAGCAAATACATCACAGATAGAAAGTCCGCCAGGACGTTTGCAAGTAAACACTAACTAGCAATTAATTTTATACGGTGTTGTGCAACGTTTTTGTCTGTTATTTATTTAATCTTTTTTATCTTTTTGTTCTGTATGATATTGATTTACAGTACTCATTTTATCTTCATCATACATTGCATTGGACATTCCAAGCATAAATGCAGTAATGATTAATATAATTTTTCTTTTTATCCAATGACCTATATGATTGGATTTCTCCAAATTGGTTTTATTCTTTTGTTTATACATTTTAATAATGATAGATGGTTTGACATTTTTTTTATCATTTATGCAACAAAGTGCATATTCACATAGAGGGAAACCTGCTCTATGCCATGTATAAACTTGGATACTGATTGCTGGATACGAATTTTTTATTCAAGAATACGCATCGTGCTATTAATGAACTTATTTTTTGAAATCTCTCAATTTGTAAATTGAAAACTTCTGTAATTTGAATGCTATAAACCTCTCGGAGGTTGAGATATGAAATGAGCCTAACAAATATTTGTTCTGAAAGAAGCTGTTTTCCGTAAACATACAATTCCGAACATTTATGGCTAAATTCTTTTCGGATATTAGCGTGCGCGACTTGGTGATATTTCGGAGAATTTATTTGAGAATATATAGAACACTCGTTAACCGTCAGACCGAAAATCAGAAGGAAGGAAATCAAATATTTTATATGCTTTTTCAAATTATTAGTTCAAATTATCAATATTTTCCTTAAATAACTTTGTTTTAGATGAAGAGGTATTAGAACTATATGCTAACGAATCTGTCATAATCGAAATATTCAAATTTCCTTTAGATTTAATATTTGTGATATTTAATGTTAAAT
>Ga0209815_1002590_pt1 | contig 10879 bp, 17 predicted proteins | sample CoawatmetaG00DNA_FD_187507 | JGI IMG/M metagenome (GOLD analysis project Ga0209815, IMG submission 187507) | Marine microbial communities from the West Antarctic Peninsula - Coastal water metaG002-DNA (SPAdes) (version 2) | ecosystem: Environmental > Aquatic > Marine > Coastal ...
ATCCCTACTTGTCGCCGTGCTGTTAAAGAATTAAATGCCGATAAAAAAATAAGAGAACCTATTGAGATAAAAATATCAAATAAAGTTAAAAAAGAATTAGAACAAAAAAATATTAATAAAGATCTTCTAAGTAATAGATTACAATTTAGGAAAGGATACTACCGAGTGGATTTTGATTAACGACACTTCCCACATGACTGCTGATCATCAGGAGCATTATTCGGACATTTATCACACTTGTGAGAGTGTTCTTCGTTGTCACTGTCATACTCCACTTCAAGATATCCCTCAAAATCTTCTACACTACACTCACCAGTTTTGATAAGGTCCCGAGACATTTCTTCGTCGCACAAGTCCCGAAGGTTCTCCCAGTCCGCTCCCTTATTCACAATATCCCAAGCGGTCGCCTTCTGTTTCAGTTTCACAACCTTCTCTTTTAGTTTCGCATTCTCCGCCTTGATCAGCAGGATCTCCTCGGCTCCCGGGAGTTGGGAAACCGCATACCGCATCGCTTCCGCCACCAGTTGTTCAGTGGTGTTGTTCATTGTTCTTTCTCTTTTGTTTTGTTGTTGTTAATTCTTCCAGCAAATAATCAAATTTTGGGGCTTTTTCAAAAATTCATCTTTATTTATTTTCTAGGAAAGAATAAATGCCAAAGAAGAAAAAAGCAGGAAAGATTACTCAGCAACTTAGTAGTGATGATGGATACCCGAAGATCTCTATCCTCACACCTCTCTATAACAGATCGAAATGGCTCCCACTTATGATTGCTAATATTAAAGCCTTTGATTATGATAAAACAAAAATGGAATGGTTTATCCTTGACAGCCACGATGGTGAAGAAGAAATTAAACTATTTCAAAATGAAGAAGAAATTAAAATGGTTCAGGATATTATTTCCCCTGTGAAACTTAAATATGTTTACATCCCCAAAAAGATGACTATCGCAGAAAAAAGAAACTATTTAACTAAAAATATGAGTCATCCTTGGTTTGCTAATTGTGATAGCGATGATATTTTTATGGAAAGTTATTTGAAGTATTCTATCGATGAATGTAGGAAAAAGAAAACTGGTCTCGCTGGATCTAATCAAATGATCTTCTGTTATCCTCATTATGATTTTAGAATTAGTGCGATACAATGTGGATCTGCTCGACAAGCTCATGAAGGAACGATGGTAGGAACAAAAAAATACTGGAAATCTATGGACGGATATCAAAAAAATCAAGAAAAGGGAGAAGGAGCAAGTCTTATTGATGGAAATGAAAATAATATCGCCTTGACTGAATGCTCTAAATGTATCGTGTGTATAGCCCACAATAATAACACTTGCTCAAAAGACATCTTTAAAGATCTCAATCAACAAGAAGGAAAAATTAGTGGACTGAAAGCCGATATTTTAAGGGAGATTATGGCAGAAGAGATCGCCCAAGGCGTTCAAGATAATTCAAAATTTAGGGGAAATCCTGAACCGGAACCAAAGGATGTTTAAGTAAATAAAAGAATGAATAACATAATAATTTGGATAAAGATTTATTAGTTTTATTTCCGCAATTATTTCTTCTGAACATAAAATTATTACCATTTCGGGTGATCCACCCGAATCCTGTATCAGTTTTACGGACCCTTTTTAATTTATAATCCCCTTTATTATTTTGATTTTCCTTGGAAGTCACCCACCTTAAATTCTCTACACAATTATCTTCTTTTATTCTGTTTTTATGATCTACTTCCGTTGTGTTTTCGGGACGATAAATATAATGTTCGGCGACTAATCTATGGACTGGTTTTGTCTGATTTTTTTCTTTTGAGCGAAGTTGAACACACAAATATCCCCTTCCTGTGTTAAATGGTTTGAGAAATCCACCCTTCACCCTAATTCTTGGTTTACTCCACACTCTCCCATCAGGATAAATTAAATAATTTGGAAATCCTTTTACTTCCATAATAAAACTAAAATTTAGGTTCAAAATAAAAATCAAATTTATAGTTAAATGGATACACTGAAAACACCAAGAGCAATGCCTGAGAATATTGACGACTGGTCCCATGAAATTGAAGAACTTTTAGCAGAATGGGGAGAGATCGCCCTGTGCTATCAATATTTACATAGTTATTCCCAGAGAAAATACAAACAGAAATATCATAATTTACAGATCCCAATTATTGTTTTATCTACACTCACCGGTGTTGGTAATTTTGCCGTTGATAGTTACATCCCAAAAGACTATCAGCACGGCTTCACGGCTGTCGTCGGTGGTTTCAATATTTTCTGCGGAATTCTTGGAACTCTTTTAAGTTTTTTGAGATACTCTGAAATATTTGAAGGACACAGGATCTCCGCCTTGGCTTGGTCTAAACTTGGAAGAAATATTCAAATAGAACTAAGTCTTCACGATAAAAAGAGAAAACCTTGTCGAGACTTCTTAAAAATATGTAGAGCAGAATACGATAATTTATTAGAGAGTTCACCAACCATTGATTTAGATATCATAGGAATGTTTAACAAAAAGTTTGATGATAAATATCCGGAGGTCTCCAAGCCGATTGTTTGTAATGGTTTGAAATCCATTGTCCCCTACAAGGATGATCCCGATGTTGTTATTGTTCCCAAGCAGAAGGTCCCCGAAACTATGGAACAATTACAATTTGAAGAAGAAAGAACATTAGATATTATTCCACAACCCGAACCTGAACCTGAACCTGAACCCGAACCTGAAATGGAGCCTTAATGACCATCTCCTAGAAAAGGATTAATTACCGGGGGAGCATAATCAATCACGGGCATTGTTGAAATTGTTCCCGGAGACCAAACTTGACATTGGGGCGTTCCCTGCTGAAAACACATCATCTCCGTACATCCTCCCAGTGTTAATCCATTCTCTCCCTCGACAAGCAGGCAAGAATTACAGCCATCATTCCAAGTTAAACAATTTGAAGGATATTCACAGGCTGTTAACCATGTCCTAACACACTTTCCCAAGATCTGACACCACACATAACCAGCAGAAGCGACGCATCCGTTAGCATCCCAATCAGAACCAGGTGATTTAATCATATATGAAAACTTAACATTTTATTTTTATATGATGTATTAATAAAATGTCAGATCAAACCTTTAATTATACTCCCGACGAAACTTGCGAACAAATGATTACTTATCTTGATTTAGATCCCACTAAATCCTATTGTGAGCCGTTTAGTGGGAACCATAATATTTTCAAACTCTTACCTGAAAATAAAGAATATTATGAAATTCAAGAAGGTAAAGATTTCTTTCAATGTGATAAAGAATATGATATTATTATAACTAATCCCCCATACAAGGATTATGAAACAGATAAAAAAAATATTGTGATAGATTGCTTTAACAAATGTTTTGAAGTCGCAAATGAAAAATGTATTTTCTTAATCAATATTAATATGTTTAACTCATTAACTCCTAGAAGACTATCTAATTGGAAAATTATGGGTTGGTCTATCACTGATATATGTGTCATAAATATCTCCAAATGGTTTGGAAGATATTACATAATTACATTTGAGAAAAACAAAGAGGGATTCGTAAAGTTTTTAATTTAAGTTTTTTTTCTAAGAAGAATAAATGTTAGTATCAATCCTCATCCCAACATTGCTTGAAAGAAAAGGAAAGTTTTTAGAATTACTCCACGGATTGGAAAGACAAATTAATAAAGACAATCTCAAAGAAAAAGTAGAAATCATTTCAATCTGCGATAATAGAACGATAAAATTATCTGATAAAAGAAATATGCTTCAAAAATTAAGTAATGGAAAATATTTTACTCACCTAGATGATGATGACGAGTTAACTCACAACTATTGTAAAACAGTCGTAGATTTTATTGAAAAAATGAATGAAGAAGTTGATGTAATTACCTACGATCAAAAAGCATTGGTTGGTGATACAGAATTTATTGTTAAGAGTTCCCTCGATTACCCTATGAACCTAATTCCGTGCGGAAATCAATTAGATCCTGACGGAAAAACGAATGACCAAATGGAAGCATATATAAGATACCCCTGGCAATGGGAACTTTGGAATAAAAAATTTAAAAAAGTCTATCGTTCCGATTCAAACGGAAATGCTCAGGAAGATCTCAATTGGTTAAAAAAAATTCACTTAGAATATCCTAAAACCTCGGCTAATATTAATTTTATCGGGCACGTCTATCACTTTGAAGATCCTTCACTGTCTACTTGTCAATGAAGAGCTTCTGTTGTAAGTCTTTAAGAAGTTCCGATGGATGAACATCATTAATACCCATCATTTTGGGGATTTCCACCGCCTGAATAACTGTGAGAACTTTAAAGAAACTTGGAGAGAACCGGGTGTCTCCAATCGTACAGCGACACATGAAACAATGCTGTCCACTATTGCCCTCACACCCATCCAATCCCCCAAATGCCGATTGACCCTCTTGATACATGGCTCTCACCCTTTCGAGATGATGTTTCTGACAACAGGAGTGTCCGTTTGAACAGGTTACCCCCTTTCCTGTGGGAATTTTCTCGTAACATACATGGCACTCCTTCTCGGCGTAGTACGAAAGGAAGTTCGGTTCCGTGACGGCGAGGTATTCTTTGGTTGAGAGAATAACCATTCTGTTCTTGTTTTGTTTTGTTAAAGTTTCTTGTATCAAATAATCAAATTTTTAGCTTATAAGGCTATTCCATTCCCTAATGTTGTGAGAAGAACCCATTGAGAGATTACAACGGCAACAGATAGGAACAAGGTTGTTCCATTCCAATTTGCCCCCTTTACTCTCAGGAACATTGTGTCCAACATGAAAATCAAAAGAAGTCATATTGTTTTCACACCATTTAATATTACAAGGAGCCTCAAACACTCTTCCTACTTTCTTAATCCATAACTGTTCTTTCATGGCTCGGGGTATATGTTTTTTTGTCATGGTTGGATTGTAAGATCTCAGGGATCTTTTATCAATGGTCATTTTTAATATGAATGTTTTTTATATTAATTATAATTTTGAATTAATAAATCAAATTTACCAATAATAACGGCGACGGGGGCGACAACGTTTACAAAGATTGTCCTTTCTGTTTTGGTGACTATCGCCACATTTCTCACAAGTTCTCCCCTTTTTTGTGATAAATTTATTAATACATTCCGAGCCTATGATTAGGATTTCATCTTCTTCCTTATTACAAATAAAGAAGTTTCTGTGAATCGTGTGACCACAGACACAACTTGTTCCCGGATAATCTTCGACGCATTGCTCAGGGTCATTCTTGAATATCGTTCTGAAATAGTTTAAGTGTTGCTGACCAGCCCCTTCATCGCCACCACAATATTTCCATCCTAATTCATTTATTTCTCCAAGAGTTAGATTATATTCTTTTAGTCCCTCTTCAAGGCGATCTATTTTATTCATAAATAAGAATGAGGGGATTTTGAATTAATAAATCAAATTTAAAAACTACAAACTACTTTAAATTAAATCTCTTCTTATATTTAGATAATGCCAATGACTTTGAGGTCTCACTCCATAAAATCCAACGAGATAAAGCCCCCGCAGTCATTGGAGCGTTCCAGTTCTCGTTTCGACGATGGCGTGTTAAGTATCGGGATCTTTGTGCTTTGTCTTTCGTTTTGGTGTAATCGGGGGCTCCTGCTTGTCCAAAATGTGTGGTCTTGGTTCTTCCGTTGTCCAAGGTAAAGATCGCCATTAACTTCTTTTCAGGTTTTGTACTCTTTTTAACAATAACTTTTATTGGTCTTGCCATTTTAATTTATTATTTATTTTAAAATGGTCGTAACAAACAAACAAAAATTCAATAAGAAATATAAACAACCTCTTAATGAACCCAATTCAAAAGCAGATATGGTGAAGTTAACAGGTATCCCTAAAAGACTTCTTGATAAAGTTTATTACAGAGGAATTGGGGCTTTTAAAACTAATAGAGCCTCGGTAAGACCTTCTGTGAAATCAAAAGAGCAGTGGGCGACGGCTCGTGTGTATTCTTTTTTAGTTAAGGCTCCGGGAACGTGGCAAAAGGCTGATAAAGATATCGCGGACGAAGTCAGGAAGTTAAAGATCAAAGGATATTCACGTTAAAATATTTAAAAAAAAAAAGTTAATATATAAATATCAATGACAGGACATATTAAATATCCCGCCAATCGCAAAAGATCCAAGGAATACCTGAAACGAGATAAACTAGTTCACATTAAGCAACTTCCTGAAAATGAACATTTGAGAAAATCAGACGATAAAGAATATTGTCGGCGATACGCCAAAGAATATCATCGAATACATAGAGAGGAATGGCAAAAGAAACGTGCGAAAGGAGTTAAATATTGTCCCACCGCAACCCGGGGAACTCCTTGTGAAATAACAATTAAACATCAGAAAGTAGTTGTTTCATTTGATTAATGGTTTCCCTTAACATTTGAATTTCTTCTTCTTGTTGTTCATTCCATTCATTCTTATGAAGCGACTCTTGTTGAAGATCCCTAATCTGATCAATAACATTCTGATGATTTAATTTCTTCCTATCCTCAAATTGAAATTCTAGTTTGAAAAATTTTGTGATTTGATGCCAATTGTCGTGTGAGGCTAAATCAATTAGTTTTTTAAGAGTTTCAAGCCCTTCTTCAACTTGTTTTTGATGCGACCCATTTGTTCCATTTTCGAGCTCTTGATTGAGAAGATCCATTTCATAATTCTTTTTTTCAAGTCGGCTTACTTCGGCTTGGAGAATAAGGATCTGCTCGTAATTAATAATCTTTTCATCATCGAGTTTTTGATTGGCTACATCCGCCTGATCCCGCTCCGCAAGAGCAACTGATAATTCTTCGTTGATATTCCATAGTCCCTTATCCATTTTTTTAACAAGTTCAATCACCTTTTCCTTTTTCATTCGCTTAAAGCCGTGGTCAGAGGGGAGAGGAGAATTTTCCATCATATTATTACACTACTAATAACTATTAAATTATTTTTAAATCATAATTAGTAGTTTACTAACATTCCCAGGTAATCTTTTATCTGAACCTTTGCTTTATTTTCCAATCGGGTAATATCCACCAAGCGATTACTTTTTAAATGATCTAAATTACTCACAAGAGAATGTCTAGCATTCAGTTTTTCAATGGCTTCTTCTTCACTTAATTCACCGTCTTTAAAACCTTCAAAGATATCTAAATAAGGCATATCATGTAAAGAATTCAAATAATTAATCTCCAATTGATAGGCTGCGTCTTTTTTAATCTTTCTTTCATTAGCCGCCGCCTTCCTTGCTTCAATGAAGTTTTCTTGTTCTTGTTCTGAGTCTGTTTTTTTATTTACTGGCTTGATCTGTGGTTCAAAAACAGGGTGACGCTCTGCGACTGGTTCGGAGACTGGTTCGGAATCGACAATATCATCATCACTATCGCCACCAAAATCATAAACTAATACTTCCTGAGTGGGTTCAGTGATCGCCACAGGCTTTGGCTTATCTACGATTTGCTTTTTTAACTTTTTAATCTTTTTAAGATAGTATCTATTTTCATTTGTGAGGTTCAAGATAGTCTTATCATAATTCTTTTTAACTTCATTAAGCTCATTTTGAAGTTGTAAGATAAGGTCATCTTTTCCATCATCCATTATCTTTACTGGATTATTGGATTGGTGTTTCATTTCATATTTATTACTCATCCATTGTTTAAATAATTTAATCCTTGGCTTCTCTTGATCGCCGTCTTCGTACAGTTCCTTCAATTGAAAACGCTGATTGCGAATAAATCTGTTTTTATTATCAGTCTTCCCCTTATTGAATATTTTTTCCATATCACCACTTAACAGGTAATCTTCCAGCAATTGAGAGAAGTTGTTTTCATAGTCAAAGTAAGAATTGAGTTCGCTTTCTAAAACATTTGATCCTTGCCGAAGTTTAACCATTATATTTATAGTAAATATTTTATTTTTAAGTTTTAGACGTATTTTAGACAGTATATATATTTTAGTCAGATTTTAGTCAGATTTTAGTCAGTATATATATTTTAGTCAGATTTTAGTCAGATTTTAGACGATTTTAGACGTTTTGACTTAATAAAACCCCTATATACTTTCTCTTTTTCACTCAAAACTCTTTATTTTCCCAAACGTCTAAAATCGTCTAAAATGTATTTACTTAATCAAATTTAAATTATTAATATGATAATTATTATGAATTATCATAACTTGAATAAAAAGAATAGTAATGTTTAATTTTCTCGATTTTTAAATTAGATCTTCATATGCTTCTCTTAACTTAATGAATTCAAGGGGATCTCCTTGTTTATCAGGATGATGGATAAGTGCCTTCTCACGAAAGGCTTTCTTAATATCATCCTTACTGGCATCTTCATCGAGACCCAATACCTCAAATGAATTGGATCTCTTCATTGGGTGAAAGTGACGTTCATCTTCATCCTCAAAAGGATTTCCATGAAAGTTCGAGTCATCAAAGAAATATTCAGGCTCTTCATAATAATGATAATCGGGGGTCGGGATATCGTGAGTATAGCATTCATTTAATTCCGGATCCTGGTCGGGGCGATCTCCTTGACACCGCTCATGTGAAAACATCATCGGATAAGGATTTACCATTCAATACAATAAATATCATTTTATTTTTTAAGTTTTGACGCAATTTATTTAATATTTCGTAGACTTGGATTTTGGCGGAACTCCTTCAAAAATATCAGTTTCCTTAACTTCTTTCTTTTTTTCAAGTGTCTTTTCAACTTTAAGATTATCAGCATATTTGACGGACATTCCTGTCGAACAGCGACTGGTGTCAGGACACGACTCCTCCACCTTTACTGGCTTCTTCTTAGGCTTCGCTTTTGCTTTTGCTTTTGGTTTTGGTTTTGCTTTCATAGCACTGTCTTTCATGATCGAACCATCAGGCATTCTGTGTGAACCTTTCGGCACTTTCTTCTTTGAGGCGGCGGAATACATATTTTAATTTTATTATAGATAATTATTTTAATATGTGGTATTATAAAATGAGTCTGTTAATTACATCTTCGTCGAGTAAATCACAAACGAATGCGATTGGAATTGAAGATCCCGCAGCGTTTACAAATCATTTGAAGGGAACACTCACAATTCCCGAAGATAGCGAAGTAGCGGTTCAAAGTGTTAAAATTCAAAGAAATCCTGAGGTAGATTACAGCGGAGGTCGTTTGACCAATTTTTGGTTTGGTGAAAGATTGAGCCAAACTGCGGAATTAAAAGATTCGGTTTGTGGTTTTATTCCCCAAGTCAATAGAATTGAACAATCATTGCCAATCCAAGAATTTACCGAAGCATTCTCAGATATGATGGCAGAAGCCCTCGCCCTCCATCCTGAGATAGCCACCAGTGCTTCTTCCGCATCTTTTTGTACTCCTAGTTATGACACCAATGGGAAGTTTTTGGGATATAAATTCCAAATCGCACAAGTTGGGACGGCACCCGCTTCGGTAGTTCCCAGCGACACAACCTTTGTCAGTCTAGGAGGGGTGGAAGGCTTGGAGGGAAGAGCCACTTACACTGGGGGAACGATGGCTGCCGTCGATGATGTCGCACTAGGAACTTTCAAACTGGAAGGGACCGAAGGACCTCTTTCACTCTATGGTGGTGATTTAACCTTTGATGTTTCTCAGTCCAATGCTTCGGACTGGACAGTCGGTTTGGCGAGATCTGTCGATCTCTCTGCCTCAGAGGCTTATATAGACACTTATCTTGATTATAATTTTGAACCCACCGATGGGATCGGACCGTCAGGGGAAACTTTCTACGAGTATTGTGCTCAGTCAGCGGCTGGATTTATAAAACTTTTTCAATGCGTTCCTGATAGTGGGGGAGGTAATCAAATCGTAATGAGAGAAATTAAATATTATCAAAAAAATAATAGTTCATTCGCAGCAAACAATGCTTCCAATAGTTCATTCGCAACAGGATCTCCTTTGCCTTCCGCCTCGGTGACTTCTATAACTTTCAATTTAGAGAATGAAGTTTTAACCGTCACTGATCAAAATGCTTCGGTTATCTGTAAGCCGACCTTGGTGAATGCTTCAACAAAAGCACAAGTTCCAAAACCAAATTGTCAGAATGGTTGGAAATTGTATCCTCAAATAGATTTATGGGATGAAGAGGATGAGGTAAGTATTACGAAATACCAAGGGAGAACCAACGCCACAATGAAAGATAATTATTACAGGAACGATTGGCCTTCCCATTGTACGACTGATGTGACTGATGATGCTGGAAGACTTTATCCAATGTGGACAGGGATGAGGGCTTATCCCGAAGAATTGGATCTCCGTGATATATTTAGATATTATGAAGGAGTGGACGAGATCCCCGGTTTGGCAACCGATGGTGGAACCATTCACACTTACAAGGGACTAGATAATAATGTAATGGCGGGATACGAGAATTTATTAATTATGGGACAAAGTCAAAGATATATGGCATTGAAGCCCAATACCCAGTCTTGGCAACCTAACTCTGCTGATATTTTGGGATTTGCTCCTTCGGCAATAGGACCGAAAGTTACAGGAATAGTGGCGGCTTTTGGTGCTTCATTCGCAGCCCCGGGTCTCCCCTCAACTTCGGCGGATAGTTCTCTATTTATTAGAACTCCTCGCCTAGATATTCAAACTTACAATGCCACAACTGGCAATCCTTCCAAGATCCTATATAGTCTTCCAAGATTCGACAACACTGGATCAGAATCGGGAGCTTTATTCTTCGAAGCCAGTGAAAGACTATATGTGGACTGTAATAATTCTCAGCCACTTCACATCACAGATTTTAAGGTTGATATGGTTAAAAAGGACGAAACCAAAGCGACTGACTTAACAGGAGCAACTGAAATTATTTTT
>Ga0209815_1002594_pt1 | contig 10872 bp, 10 predicted proteins | sample CoawatmetaG00DNA_FD_187507 | JGI IMG/M metagenome (GOLD analysis project Ga0209815, IMG submission 187507) | Marine microbial communities from the West Antarctic Peninsula - Coastal water metaG002-DNA (SPAdes) (version 2) | ecosystem: Environmental > Aquatic > Marine > Coastal ...
TACATTTGTTACTACTCAGACCGATGCTACAGATGCCGATACTGCCGGTAACGCAGCAACAGCCACAATATTAGCAACCACGAGAGCAATCAATGGAGTTAATTTTAATGGTAGTGCAGCAATAACAGTAACAGCTGCAGGATCAACATTATCTGATACTGTAACTGTTGCAAAAGGTGGGACAGGTGCTACAACATTAACAGCAACTAGAGTATTAATAGGGAATGGAACTTCTGCCATAACTTCAGATAGTGGATTTACATATGCATCTAATGTATTAACTACAGAAGGATTAACAATAACATCAACATCTGCACAAAACTCTGAAGCAACCGCTTTAATGATAAATGGTTCAAATGTTGTAGGAAAAAGAGAATTAGGTTCAAATGCATTTAATAGCACGACAATTGGAACAAATACAGCAGCATTAACAGTAAGTACCGGATTGAATCTTAATAGCGGAACAACATTTAATGGATCTGCAGCAAGAACTCTTACAGTAGATGTATCTGATTTCATGACTAATGGTTCAAATAATAGAATTGTAACAGCAACTGGTGCTGATGCAATGAATGCTGAAGCAAATTTAACCTTTGATGGAACTAAATTAGGTATTGGAACTGCTACTCCAGCTCACAAACTTAACGTTAACGGCACAGACGCAAGGATTTATCTAACTGGCGCAAACACTGACATAAATATGGATAGTTCAGCAAATGGCCAACTTCATTTAGATGGTAATGGTTATGGATTTGGTATAGCTGTAGGTAATTCACATGTTGCTTTATATCATAACTCATCAGGCAGAAGTCTTGTTCTTGGTACAAATGAAACTGCCAGATTAACAATTGCCGGGAATAGTGGAAATACAACCTGTACAGGAACATTAACAGGAACAGGATTATTTGCAGGAACAGGTGGTAAAATAGGAGCTGATTCAACAGATTATATTTCATTCACAAATAATACTAGAGCAGACATATATATTAACAACTCCAATGAATTTAGATTTGAATCAGATGGAGACTTTCATGCAGATGGAGATATTATTGCATCATCAACTACTGTATCTGATAAAAGACTAAAAGATAATATAATTCAAATTGGCGGAGCGTTAGACACAATAAAATCTTTGAGAGGAGTTTCATATACATGGAATGCCGGCAAGAAAAAGGGTAAACAAGATATAGGTTTGATAGCACAAGAAGTAGAAGAAATAATACCAGAAGTAGTTAAAGATAAAAAAATGCCATTAATGGATGGGATAGATCCAAATAAAACATATAAAACTATTGATTATGAAAAAATTATTGCAGTTCTTATAGAAGCAGTAAAAGATCAACAAATTCAAATAGACGAATTAAAAAAGAAAATCAAATAATAAGAAAAATAAAATGTCAATAACAAAATCAACAATAGTAACATCAATTACAGTTACGCCAGCAGGGGATGCAGCTGCAGCTACAGCAAAAGCAGCTTCACCAAACAATGATTATCCAACCATGACAGTATGGACTAATATAAGTATAGATGATCCAACGGACGATCAGTTACCAATAATTAGCAATACAGCAACAAATTTAGCTAAATATACAGCAGATTCTACCGGATCATTTGTAGTACCAACAAACGTTACCGCATCATTAATGGCAACAACTGGAAGTGCATTAGTAGTATCAATTGCAGATGCAATTTGGAGTTATTAAATAATGCCAGTAGGTACTGACAATATATCAATGGAAGGCATTGCAGCTTCTGGAAGTTCAATAGAGCCGCCTAATATAAGTTTAACAACTATAGCTACAACCTATATAGTAGCAAATCCATCAGGAGGAAATTTAAAATTAAATGATATGGCAAACAAAGACTATCCGTCAATAACAACAAATGCAGCATCTCAAGTAACATCTACTGCCATGAAGTGTAATGGCAACGTTACCGCTGACGGTGGCATACTTGGAGGAATAACACAACGAGGATTTTATTTTGGAACAAATTCAAATTATGCATCAAACACAAAAACTTCAGTAGCAGGAACAACAGGAGCATATGTATTAGTAAAAACCAGTTTAAATAGCAACACAACGTTTTACATAACAGGGTATGCTATAAATGCATTAGGTGAAAGACAAGGCTCAACGGTATCTCAAGCAACATCAGTGAGTTTAACTTCATTTACAGCTGTTTTAAGCTCAGAAGGTGGAACTTTTGAGGACTCTGAATCTGCATGTAATGCTGAAGAGATAACTCAAGATACATGGTATCATGACGGTACAGGAACATTCCCAGAAGCCACCGGTGACGCTGTATTTACAAATAGTGGAGGTACAACTGATGCACCAGACGGATTCTTTAGAGTCAATGCTGGTAGATCAAACAAATTTATACAATTAGCAGATGGTGCAACTGCATCCAGTGGATTTTGTTAATGAATAACATGAATAAACATACAGAGTATTTAAATAGTAAAGATAAGCATACGGAATATTTAAATAACAAAGTTTATTTCATGAAGGATGCCAGACTGCTAACTCCTAATGCTCAACCAGTTATGATGGGTTGGGAAGATCCTATAATGAAAAAATCTGCAGAATTAATATGTCATAACAAAGGAAGAATACTTAATGTAGGATTTGGGTTAGGTCTTATAGACACTTACATTCAATCTCATCAAGTACAAGAACATTGGATTATAGAAGCACACCCTGATGTACAAAATAAAATGAAAAAGGATGGATGGGATAAAAAATCCAATGTTACATGTTTGTTTGATAAATGGCAAAATGTTTGGGATGCGTTGCCTAAATTTGATGGTATTTATTTTGACACTTGGAAAGAGTCGTTAAACCCATTTCATAAAATAGTACCTAATATATTAAAGCCTGGAGGCAAATACACATATTGGTCACCTACAGATTTGGAAGTACATTCTGTATTTAAATCAAATGATTATAAAGTAGAAGAAGATACTATAAAATTAGAGCATATATCATCGAATCAAAAATATTATAATACTTCTAAAGATCTATTTAACTATAAACTAATAACTAAGAGCTATAATTAACCATGAATTATTTTAAAGGAATATTTATATAAAATGAAGAACGTAACAGTATTATTTCCAGGCGGCTTTAAGCCAATTACAGGCGCACATATAGCTCTTGCACAACGATATGCTCAAAACCCTACCGTTAACAAAGTTATCATGTTAATAGGCCCTAAAGAAAGAGACGGTATAACTAGAGATATTAGTATTAAAATGTTTAATCTATTAAACAGAAATACAAACATTGAAATACAACCTACTAATTTTAATTCTCCTATAATGGCTGCATATGAATATCTTTTTGAATTACCAGAAGACACCCAAGGAAAATTTGCATTAGCAGCATCTGAAAAAGATGATGATTATGTCCGTGTCAAATCATTTTTACCAAATATTGATAAATATAAATCAGTTGGAGATAGATCAGGAAGAAAAATTGCACCTGGTATAGATGCTATAGAATTAACAGTTGCAGTAGATCCATTAAAATATAAAGACGGTAATGCAATATCGGCTTCTACTATTAGAGCAGCATTAAAGAATAACGATTATGAAATATTTGCAGCAAGTTATCCTAATTATGATGAATCAATAATAAAAAATCTTTGGCAAATGCTTACTGGTGATTCTGTTAATGAAGGAGATGGTCTTTGGGCTAATATTCATGCAAAAAGAAAACGTGGTGAAAAATCAGCTAAAAAAGGATCTAAAGCATATAAAGCAGCAAAGAAAGCTGGGGATAAAATAAATAAAGAATCTATTAGTATACAAGAATGGTTTTTGCAAGAGTTAGTAAAAGATGCTATTGAAATTGAAGAGCAATTTATGGGTGGCGGTTATATGACACCAAAAGGTTCTCAAGCACATTCTAAAAAAATTAAAAAATTAAGAAAAGCATTAGACAAACAAGACAATGAAGATGGATTTGTTTATAACTTTGATAAATATCCAAAGACAGTATTTGGAGCTAAATATTTAAATGAAGGTGGATTAGGCGGACATATGTCTCATCCATTTGATAAGAATAAATCTCAATCATTATCATTTGCAGATTTTAAAGAAATGATTCAGCGTGGATTACAAGGAAGATTAGATATAGAATCAGCCGTTACTGAAAAAACAGATGGCCAAAATATATTTATGACATTCAAAGACGGCGAAGTTAAATTTGCTAGAAATAAAACAGAACGAAAAAATCCATTGTCAGTACAAGGCTTACAAGCAAAGTTTGCTAATCGAGGATCAATATCTGCGGCATTTGGAGAAGCTGGCACAGATTTAGAAGCTGCATTTGCAAAAGTTAATCCAGAACAATTACAAAATATATTTCAAAATGGTAAAGTATTTGCAAATATGGAAATTATATATCCAGATACAAAAAACGTAATAGCATATGAAGTAGCAGTACTTCAATTTCATAACTTGGTTGAATATGATGAAAATGGAAATGTTGTGCAAACAGATTTAGATGGCGGAAATGTAGTACAAAAAGCGGTAACAGATGCTAATGCAGATATGCAAAAAACATTTAATTTAATACCACCACAAAAAATTAAAGTAGGCGCAGTAGAAAATTTTCAAGACTATCAAGATGCATTATTTAATGAATTAGATCAATTACGAGATATGTATAAATTAAAAGATACCGATCCTATATCAACTTATCATAAAGCTTGGTGGAGAGATGTTATAAAAGACAAAGCTGCTAAAGTAGGATATGAAATTCCAGACGAAATTATAGATCAATTGGTTACTAGATGGTCATTTAATGATAAATCAAATTCAATTGTTAACATTAAAAAACAAATAGATAATCCAGAATTTGTAGAATGGGTTAATATGTTTGACAAAAAAGATTTTAAATTATATCAAAAACAAAATATTGAACCATTTGAATCTATATTTTTAAAATTAGGTGCAGAAATAATGAAAAATGCATCTAATTTTTTAGCAGCAAATCCTAACAAAGCTGTACAAGCAATAAGAAAAGAAATTGCACAAATAATCCGTGAGCTTAGATCTACCGGAGATATTGGCCAAATGGATCTTTTAAAGGGGCAATTAGAACGTATTAAACGATTGGGTGGATTTGAGAAAATAGTACCAGTCGAAGGAATTGTATTCACGTACGGCGGTAATACATATAAATTAACAGGTGCATTTGCACCCATAAATCAGATATTAGGAACGTTAAAGTATTCTAGATGATATTTATTATTAAATAATAGGACACAGTAAAATGGCTAAATATAAGCAACCAAAAAACGAAAAACATAAATCAAGAAAAGATTTAAAAGATTATACTAATGACAAAGAAGTTCAAGGCATGGTGCCTAATGCATCAGGCGAGCCTATGCCAAATGTTGATAGAAAAATTGATTATAATGATATACTAGATACAGAAGATATGGTACCTAAAATAAAAGATTCTGACATAAAATATGTTACAAAACAAATGGAAGATGGCGATGATAAGCGTCCTGCTAACACATTAAAAGTATTTGTAAAAAATCAAGAAGAAGATGCAGAAGAATTAATCCATACATTATCTAAAAAAGACGGAGGCTATATGTCACAAATAAAGAAACTAACAAAAGAACAAAAAGAAAAATTAGTTCGTGAAATTGTTAAAAGAAAAGTTACTAAATTTTTATCTGAACAAGCGTTAAGTACAATTACCAACGAACAAGAAGAAGAAGAAGAGCCAGTAGCTGATACACCAGAACCAACTCCAGCACCAGATGCACCAGCAGTACCAGCAGATGCACCAGTAGAAGAACCAGCAGTAGAAGATCCAGCAGTAGAAGATCCTGCAGCTCCAGTAGAAGAACCAGCTGCAACTGATGATACTCCAACGGGGGATGACCGAATTGAAAAATTTATACAAGCCCTAGAACAAAAACCAAATATTGTACAACAAATGAAAACTATTATGTCGGTTATTAATAAAATAACAGCTGATGACGATAGAAAAAGACAAGTTGGTAAACTAATGTTATTGAAACGAGCTATAGATAAATCAGTTGCCAAAATAAATTAATTAAATTATGTCAAAAAAGTTACAAAATATAAAAGCAGTCAAAGAAATGATTGCCGGAACTCATAAGTTCCAAACTAAAAAATCAATTGGATTTTCAGATGCTAAACAAAAAGCTGAAAAAAACAGACGCCGAGATATTGGAGATGTTTGGGAAGAAAAAATTGGAACTACTCTTTATCGTATAGAACAAAAAAAGGGATTTAGGGTAAAAACTCCAGCTAATTCAGTAGCAAAAGAAGTTAGAAAAGAACTTAATTCATATCCAAATTGTAGAAAAGATTGCCGCACAACAACACATAATCATCTAGATAAAAAAATGCAAATTATACATGGAATGTGTTATGATTGTGTAATAGAGATGGAACATAAACTTCGTGTTGCTGGTACATATGAAAAATATGAACAAACAAAAATTCTAGAAAATAAAAAAGCTTGGTTAAAACGAGCGGAAGAAGATGTTAAAGCATTAAAACAAGCATATACAGAATCACAACAATATGTAACCAATGCCGACGGATTATTAGAAACATGGAACGCACAAATGACTCCTGTAGAATTCGAAGAAACAGTAGAAAAACAATTTACGGAATTTAAAAAGAACTTTTTAAATGATATAAATAAAGAAAAGGTAAATAATGATTAAAAAATATTGGAAAATTGTAATAGGAATTATCACAGGAATAATTGGAATCCTATTTATTGTATCAAAAAATAATTCAAAAAAAGCAACAAAAGCAAAAAAGAAAATTGATACAAATAATACAACTATTAATAAGTTAGACGGAAAAATAGAAGAAGTTCAAAAACAAAAAGAAGTTATTAAGAAAAAAGCATCTGTTAAGAAAACTAACATAGAAACATTAAAACAACAAAAATTAAAGCCAGTTCCAAAAAGAGTAGTAAAGAATAAAAAAGAATCAGTTAAATCTGCAGCTGCAAATATTAGAAAAAGAATTAGGAAATGAAAAATATTTTTATTATATTAATTATATGTCCATTAATAAGTATTGGACAATTAGCAGATACTTGTTTTACTAGTGATGAAATAATAGATATATCAGAAACATTAGATTCTTTATATTACACTGATTCACTTAATAATAAAATTATTACAGAACAAGATAATTTAATATCTGAATTAGAAACTATTATAAGATTTGATTCTATTGAATTAATATATACAAATACAAAATTGGAATTATTAAAAGAAAATATAGATTTGTATATTGAAAGAGAAAAACATTTAAGGCCAAAATGGTATGATCATAAAGCAATATGGTTTAGCACTGGCATATTAACTACTCTATTCACCGGAAAGATGATCGTCGAAGTTATTAATTAAATGAGCGATCAAAAAAATATAAAACAAATAGTACAAGAACAATATTTAAAATGCGCAGAAGATCCTGTTTATTTTATGCGACAATATTGCTATATTCAACATCCTACAAAAGGAAAAATTAAATTTAATTTATTTCCATTTCAAGAAGAATCATTAACAACATTACAAGAAAATCGTTACAATGTAATTCTTAAATCTAGACAGTTAGGAATATCAACATTATCTGCAGGATATGCATTATGGTCAATGTTATTCAACGAAGATTTTAATGTCTTAGTTATAGCAACAACCCAAGATGTAGCAAAAAACTTAGTAAGTAAAGTTCAAATAATGAATGAAAATTTGCCAAGTTGGTTAAAAACTAATATTATTACAAATAATAAATTATCATTAAAATTTGCAAATGGCTCACAAATTAAAGCAATTTCAAGTTCATCAACCGGTGCACGATCTGAAGCATTATCATTATTAATAGTGGATGAAGCTGCATTTATTAGAAATATTGAAGAAATTTGGGTAGCATCCCAAGCTACATTATCTACTGGTGGAGGAGCTATTGTGTTATCTACTCCAAACGGTATTGGTAATTGGTTCCATCAAACATGGGCAGACGCTGAAAATGGAATTAATGGATTTGAAACAATTAAACTAGATTGGAAATTACATCCAGAACGAGATCAACTATGGAGAAATGATCAAACTAAATTATTAGGAGAAAGAGGAGCTGCTCAAGAATGTGATTGTGATTTTATATCATCTGGTCATACTGTTGTAGATGGGGCAATTCTTCAAGAATTTGAATCAAGATGCGAAGAACCTATTGAAAAACGTGGATATGATAATGGATATTGGGTATGGGAATATCCTGATTATACAAAAAATTATATTGTTGTTGCTGATGTTGCACGTGGTGATGGCGCCGATTGGTCTACATTCCATGTTTTAGACGTAGAAACAATAACACAAGTTGCAGAATATAAAGGTAAACTACCTCCAAAAGATTTTGGAAATATGTTAGTAACCGTTGCGACCGAATGGAATAATGCATTATTAGCTATAGAAAATGCAAATATAGGCTGGGCCGCTATACAACCAGCATTAGATAGAAATTATACAAATATATTTTATACATATAAAGATGATGGGTATGTAGATTTAGAAGTTCAACTTTTAAAAGGATATGATATAAAAGACAAAACTAAAATGGTACCTGGAGTTTCTACAACTTCAAGAACAAGGCCATTAATGATATCAGCATTAGAAATGTATATGCGTGAAGGAACACCTATTATTAAATCAAGAAGATTAATACAAGAATTATTTGTATTTGTTTGGTTAAATGGAAAAGCTCAATCACAAGTAGGTTATAATGATGATTTGGTAATGGCGTATGCTATTGGGTTATGGTTACGGGATACTAGTTTAAAATTAAGACAACATGGAATTGACTTAAATAAACGAGCATTATCAAAAGTACAAAAAACAGATACTACAATTTTCACCGGAAATAATAAAGATGGGTCAAATGACACATGGAACTGGAATAACGGTGAAAATGATGAAAATTTAACATGGCTTCTGTAGTAAGTTATATTTATATATAAATAAAAAAGAAACAATATGGCGTCTTTAAGAAAACGTTTACAAAATTTATTTTCTACTAATGTAGTAGTTCGTAAATATGGTAAAGATCGACTTAAAATAGTTGATACAAATAGACTACAATCTACCGGTAATCTATCGCAAACTAGATTAGCAGATAGATATAGTAGATTACATGGATCTAGAAAACATGCAGGAGGATCATATGGTGGATATGATTCAAATCATTATGCTCAACAAAATCGTATGCAGTTATACACTGATTATGAGATGATGGATAAAGATCCTATAATATCATCAGCATTAGATATATATTCAGATGAATCATCATTAGCAGATCAATTTGGGGAAATATTAACAATTAAAACAAATAAAACTCCAATTCAAAAAATATTACATAATTTATATTATGACATATTAAATATTGACTTTAATATGTGGCCATGGATCCGAAACTTATGTAAATATGGAGATTTTTATTTAAAATTAGATATTGCAGACGGACTTGGAATAATGAGTGCTAGACCGTTTTCTGCTTATGAAATAGAAAGATTGGAAGAGTTTGATGAAGAAACTGGAGAGTATAATATTAAATTTAGACACCAGTTTACTGAAATGAGTGAATATGAAGTTTTTGAAATAGCTCACTTTAGAATGATTTCTGATTCAAATTTTTTACCGTATGGTAGATCAATGTTAGAAGGAGCAAGACAAGAATTTCAAAAATTAATGATGCTTGAAGATGCAATGTTAATTCATAGAATAATGAGAGCACCAGAAAAACGTATTTTTAAAATTGATATTGGTAATATTCCACCAAATGAAGTAGACTCATTTATGGAAACAATTATTAATAAAATGAAAAAAGTTCCATATATTGATAAAAATACAGGAAATTATAATTTAAAATTTAATTTAAATAATATGTTAGAAGATTATTATTTACCTGTAAGAGGTGGAAATAGTCAAACTCAAATAGATACACTACCAGGAATGCAATTTACTGGTATTGATGATATTGAATATGTAAAAAATAAAATGATGGCTGCTTTAAAGATACCAAAGCCATTCTTAGGATACTCTGAAGGAGTAGAAGGAAAATCAACATTAGCTTCTATGGATATTAGATTTGCTAGAACAATTGAACGAATTCAAAAAATTGTTGTATCTGAATTAGTAAAAATTGGAATTATACATTTATATTCTCAAGGATATGAAGGAGAAGATTTAGTAGGATTTGAATTAGAATTAACAGCTCCATCTATTATTTATGATCAACAAAAAGTTGCATTAATGAATGAAAAAATTCAATTGGCAACATCAATGAAAGATTCTAAGCTATTATCAGATAAATACATATATGAGTATATATTCAATATGTCCGAAGATCAGTGGTTAGAAGAACGTAATAACGTAGTAGAGGATCTAAAATTAAGATTCCGTCAAAATCAAATTGAACAAGAAGGAAATGATCCAACTATAACTGGAACATCATATGGTACACCACATGATATGGCGTCATTACATATGAGTTCAGATGATGTAGAAAATAAAGATAAAGGCGGCCGACCACCAGAAGGAATTAAATATGGACAACATAACAACGAATTTGGATGGGATCCGACTGGCGCAAAAACAATAAAACAAGGAACTAATCCTAAAAACTTTGATACGACATTTAAACCAGAACCTAGAATGAGGGGTAAAGTAACTAAAGCAACTGCAATGGAAAATGCTAGTATAATTAAAAACTTAACATCAAAAAAATCAAAAATATTAACCGAAACTGATAAAAATATAAATAATTCTTCTTCTTTATTAGACGAAGATAATATTTTATAA
>Ga0209815_1002596_pt1 | contig 10871 bp, 11 predicted proteins | sample CoawatmetaG00DNA_FD_187507 | JGI IMG/M metagenome (GOLD analysis project Ga0209815, IMG submission 187507) | Marine microbial communities from the West Antarctic Peninsula - Coastal water metaG002-DNA (SPAdes) (version 2) | ecosystem: Environmental > Aquatic > Marine > Coastal ...
TGGACGCGTTTTTGAGTGGCTGAAAGATTTAGGAGGATTGAGCGCAATACAAAAAATAAATCATACAAAAGCGCAAACTCTTTATAAGGCAATTGATAACTCTAATTTTTATTCAAACCCAGTTTCATTGAAATATCGCTCTTGGATGAATGTTCCATTTTTATTAGCAGATGACAGTCTTAATAGCTTATTTTTAGAGCGTTCAAAAGAAGCAGGTTTGCTTGCACTTAAGGGACATAGAAGTGTTGGTGGGATGAGGGCAAGTATTTACAATGCAATGCCGCAAGAGGGTGTTGATGTTTTGGTAAATTTTATGCATGACTTTGAAAAGGATTTTGGATGATGCATAAATCTGATCAGGAAAAAGCTCAAATGAGATTATTTTTTTTATCTATAAAATTGCAAAAACAATATCATTGTATATACTAAGATTTTTATTCACTAAGTATATAAAACGTAAGTCTTGATGAAGCAGATTGCAATCATTGATGATGATCCAGAAATTCTTAAATTGTTAGATCAATATCTAACAAAAAATGGATTTGAAGTAAGTGCCTTCACTGATGGTGAATCATTCTTAGCGCAAGACCATACAAAATTTAGTCTAGTAGTTCTAGATCTTGGTCTACCTGGAATAGATGGGCTTGAAGTGTGCAGAATACTGCGCAAAAATTCAAATATACCTATTATTATGCTTACCGCAGCGAGTGATGACCTTGATCGAATTTTAGGATTAGAGCTGGGCTCTGATGACTATATGGGTAAACCGTTCAACCCAAGAGAGCTTTTAGCAAGAATCAAAGCTCTATTGAGGCGTTCAGAGGTAAAAGATGAGGATGTAGATAATCATATAGTTATGAACTTTGCAGCTAGAAGCGCGTTTATTAATGGCGATCAATTAGACTTAACTGGTACCGAATTTGATTTGCTTTGTGTTTTTCATAAGCAAATAGGCAGCGTCTTGAGTAGAGACGAAATTGGTGAACTCCTTCACGGCAGAAAGATAGATCCATTAGACCGATCAATTGATACCATTGTGAGCCGGTTGCGTAACAAACTTAGCGAACATTTTCAAGGCGAAATTATTCAAAGCGTAAGAGGAAAAGGGTACGTTCTCCTTTTAAAAGATTGACAAAAACAAACTTGATTCTTAATTGGATCACACCAAAAACTGTTGTAGCAAGAATGACTTCAGTGCTCTTTATTGGAATTCTTATAGCCCAGCTACTAGGAACTTGGTTATGGGTGGAGCAACTCCAATCATCTGAGAGAGATAGGATGATAGAGGTGTCCGAAGCAATGGGCTCTCGCATAGCTCAAACTATTGCATTTTTTGAAAAATTACCAAAGCAATATCGACATATTGTTCTTGATCAATTAAGAGATATGGGTGGAACCCGTTTCTTTGTCTCAGTAAACAAACAATATATTGATTTAATCCCAATTAAAGAGTCAGAATTTTCATCACTAGTGCGGGATAACTTACAAAAAAGTATGACAGCCCAGTTAGGACAGGTTGAAGATATGGAGATTGCATTTGTTGATTTTGATAATTTAAAAATATTAACAGGTAATAACTTGATGGTGTCTTTATCACCTACTTGGAAAAGGTTTGCACTCTTAGAGCCTGGGGATGAAAGTCCGTTTGTTGTAATTCAATTTCCAATCGATTCAGATGAATGGATGTATTTAGCCGCGGTTGTTCCTAAAGGAGAACTACTATTAGGTGTTGACTGGATTAATGGTGAGAGGATTTTTAGTCTTTCAGCAGTTTCACTAACAGTACTCTTGCTAACTTTTTTGTTTGTTCGTTGGCTCGTTCATCCGCTTAAAATATTGGCGCATCAGGCAAATCTTCTAGGAAAAGGACGCAATCCACGACAGCTCGAAGAAAAAGGCTCTAAGGAGATGATAGCAACAATAGGAGCATTTAATTCTATGGCAAAACGCATTCAAAAATTTATTGCCGATAGAGAGCGTTCTTTTGCAGCAATTTCACATGACCTTAAGACGCCATTGACTAGAGCTCGGTTAAGAGTTGAAGGAATTAATGATGGGCCTATTAAAGAAAATTTAATTGGTGATTTAGACTACCTTGAAACGATGGTTAAAGGAAGTCTTCAGATTATGACTGATGGTGTTGAACATGAAAATACCAGCGACGTTGAGTTGTCATCATTATTAGTCTCAATCCTCAAAAAAGAAGAGATTCATGACCTTCCTATTAAGATAAATATTAAAGGTAACATCTCAATGAAAGGTCGAGCTCTAGCGATTGAGCGCTTGTTTTCAAACTTGATTAATAATGCTATTACATATGGTAAAGGCGTTGAAGTGACTGGAGAGAAAAAAGAGACTGGAATATTCATCCAGATAAAAGACAAGGGACCAGGTTTGAGCGATGCTGATAAGGAGAATGTATTTAAGCCATATTACCGCTTAGAGCATAAGTTAAGTGATGCTCATTCTGGCCTTGGAATGGGAATAGCGCGTAATATTGCAAATATCCATGGCGGTGAGCTTGAGCTTAAAGACCGAAGAGGCGGCGGCCTAATTGTTGAAGTCTATTTTCCTGTTTAATGAATAAACCAATATTCAAAGATAAAGAATTTTTAATTGAACACATTGAGTCAATTATGAAGTTTTATCACCCTCATTGTATTGACAAAAAAATTGGGGGTTTTTTTCAGCATTTTCGAGATGATGGAAGTATTTATGATTTTGATACTAGGCATTTGGTAAGTAGCACTCGCTTTATATTCAATTATTCGATGGCTTCAATTCAGTTTAATAATGATGAGTATTTAGATGTTGCAAGGCAAGGAATAGAATACTTAAGACATTTCCATTTAAATAAAAAAACTGGCGGTTATGCTTGGGTTTTAAAAGGCAGTGGGGTACAAGATTCTACAAACTATTGCTATGGGCTGGCATTTGTTTTGCTCGCATATTCAACCGCATACAGGGCAGGTATTTCTGAAGCTAAAAATTATATTGATGAAACTTTTGAGCTTATGGAAAAACATTTTTGGTCAAATGAATTCGATCTATATTCAGATGAAATAAGTAGTGATTGGAGTGATGTTTCTGAGTATCGAGGTCAGAATGCAAATATGCACTCTTGTGAGGCCCTTATTGCTGCTTTCGAGGCTACGAGTCAAGAGGTGTATTTAAATCGAGCACTCCTCATTGCAAAAAATATATGCGTAAAAAAGGCTAGTCTTGCAGATAACTTAATATGGGAACATTATGATTCTAACTGGCAAATTAATTGGTCATATAATAAAGATCGCCCCGATGATTTATTTCGCCCCTGGGGCTTCCAGGTAGGGCACCTAACTGAATGGGCAAAGCTTCTAGTAATTCTTGAAAGACATGTCGATGAGGAATGGCTTCTTTCTAGAGCTATTGAGTTATTTGATGACGCAGTTGAGATGGGCTGGGATGAAAAAAATGATGGGTTGTATTACGGGTTTGCACCAAATGGCGATGTCTGTGACAAAGACAAATATTTTTGGGTTCAGGCAGAATCATTTGCTGCCGCTGCAGTTTTAGCAAAAAGAACGGGTGATAAATATTATTGGGACTGGTATGACAAAATCTGGCAGTTTAGTTGGGAGCACATGATTGACCATAAGTTTGGAGCATGGTTTCGAATTTTAGACTCAAATAATAACAAGTATGATGATCTTAAGAGCCCAGCAGGAAAAACGGATTACCATACTATGGGTGCATGCTACGAAGTTTTAAATGTTATCTAATTTAAAAATTACGTAAATTCACAAAACAAATATTAAGGTAATTCTAGATAATTGGCCTAACCTAGTTTAAAATGGTACTAATTCCTTCAAAAAAATATTTATGGATACTTCTCAAGCTAAAAAACCCGAAGATATTATTGAATATTGGGCTGAGTCTTTTAATAGTGGTAATTTAAAAGCTATTCTTGATTTATATAGCGATGAAAGTGTTTTGTTACCAACCTTTTTGCCAGGAATTTTATCTACTAAAGTCCAAATAAAAAATTATTTTGAAAGAGCTATCAAGGCTACAGTTGGAGTAGAAATTGACCACTCTCAAACTATAGTCAAAGAAATATCAAAAAATAACTACGCCTTGTCTGGTTCTTACGTTTTTGTTATCAATAAAAAAGATAATATCAAACATAATTCGAGATTTACCTTTCTTGTAGATGTGTTATCTCAGTCTCCTATTAAGCATCATCACTCCTCTAGAGTCCCATTTGAGCTTGCCCTTAGTTAGAACAACATCCTCATTAAAAAAGCTTTATATACTTACTTTACAAATGTAGATTGATTTTTTAGATTCATATATATCTTTTCGATTCAATTTGTAATCAATTGTAACAAAACTCCACACTTCCTCACAAACTCAGTTATAAACTAAATGCCAATTCTGCTCAATAGTGTGCGGAATTAATATTATTTCAATGGAGAAAATTATGAAGAATACAATATCGACGCTAGCAGCCACAGCGCTTCTAGCAAGTACTACTTCAGTTAGTGCAGGTGAAGTAGAAGTTTTACATTGGTGGACTAGTGGTGGTGAAGCTGCAAGTGTAAATTATTTAAAAGATAAGTTAAGTGATGCTGGCGTTACTTGGACTGACTTTGCTGTTGCCGGTGGCGGTGGTGAAAATGCGATGACTGTTTTAAAGTCTAGAGCTATTTCAGGTAACCCTCCTACAGCTGCACAAATTAAAGGCCCATCAATCCAGGAATGGGGAGAGTTAGGATTCTTGGCTGACATCGATGATGTTGCTAAAACTAATGACTGGGATAATTTATTACCAGCAGTAGTTTCAGATGTAATGAAGCACAATGGTAAATATGTTGCTGCTCCAGTAAATGTTCATCGTGTTAATTGGATGTGGTCTAATCCTGAGGTTTATGCTTCTGCAGGCGCTACTATTCCAACAACTTGGGATGACTTTATGGTTCAAGCTAAAAAACTACAAGCAGCAGGTTTTGTTGCTCTAGCTCATGGTGGGCAGCCTTGGCAAGATGCAACTGTATTTGAAGCAGTTGTTCTTGGAGTAGGTGGTGCTGATTATTACAATAGTGCTTTTGTTGATTTAGATATGGACGCTTTGAACAGTGCGACAACGTTAGAAGTCTTCGAAACTTTTGGAAACTTACGTCAGTTTGTTGATGCAAACTCACCAGGACGTGACTGGAACGTTGCAACTTCAATGGTAATTGAAGGTAAAGCGGGAAGTCAAATAATGGGTGACTGGGCTAAAGGTGAATTTAAAGTAGCTGGTAAGAGTGTTGGAACGGACTACGTATGTACTGCGGCTCCAGGAACTTCAGGTGCTCACACATTTAATATTGACTCATTTGCATTTTTTGCGCAATCAGATGCTTCAAGCACTGAAGCTCAAAATATAATGGCAGCTGAAATTTTGGGTACTGATTTCCAAACAGTATTTAATCTAAACAAAGGATCTATTCCTGCGCGTTTAGGTGTTTCAAGAGCTGAGTTCGACACGTGTGCACATGATTCTATGGACGCATTTGTTTCAGCTTCTGCTAGTGGATCTTTAGTACCAAGTTTTGCACATGGTATGGCGATGTCTTCAGCAGTTGGTGGTGCGGTAACAGACACTGCAACAAACTTCTTCAACTCTGATCAGAGTGCTGCAGATGGTGTTGCTCAGTTAGTTGCATCAGTTAAGGCTGCAATGTAAGAGTTGTTAGTTTTCTAAGCAAATACCACTAAGACCTCCTTTTTCTTTTGGTAAGTGTTTAGATTAGGGGCGCCTAATTTAGGTGCCCCATTTTTTTAATTAAACAATATAATAAATCATTGTGTTAAATTTTCTAGAAAAAAACTTACCAAAAATTGTATTAGCTCCTACAACAATTGTAATGGTTGTTTGTATGTATGGTTTTATTGTATGGACTGGTTTATTATCCTTAACCAAAAGTAGAATGATGCCTCAATGGGACTTTGTAGGTCTCGACCAGTATCGACGTTTATTTGCCAATCCTCGTTGGGATGTGGCCGTTGATAATCTCTTTGTTTTCCTAATTTTATTTATTATTATTGCACTAGTTTTAGGACTTTTCTTGGCAATATTCCTTGACCAAAAAATTCGTGCTGAAGGTGCTATAAGAACTATTTACTTATACCCTATGGCAATCTCTTTTATAGTTACAGGAACAGCATGGAAGTGGATATTGAATCCTGGCTTAGGCATTGAAAAGCTCATGAATGATTGGGGTTTTGTAGAGTTTGAATTTCGCTGGCTTGTTGAACAAGATATGGCAATTTATACCATTGTTATTGCTGCTGTATGGCAATCAAGTGGCTTTGTAATGGCGCTTTTTTTGGCTGGATTACGTGGGGTAGATGAAAACCTTACTAAGGCTGCAAAAATTGACGGTGCATCAACAGTCCAGCTTTATTGGCATGTTGTATTGCCGTTAATGAGGCCAGTTTTCTTTAGCGCTATTGTCATTCTTACTCATATCGCCATTAAGAGTTTTGATTTAGTTCAGGCGCTTACTGGAGGTGGTCCGGGATATGCATCTGATTTGCCTGCTAATTTTATGTATACGTTTACCTTTAACAGAGCGCAAATTGGTCTTGGTGCTTCCAGTGCAATGATTATGCTATTTGGTGTTCTAGCAATTTTAATTCCTTATTTATATTCTGAATTACGTGAGAAAAATCATGAGTAGTTTAAAGCTAACAAAATATAATATTGGCCGCGCATTTATTTATCTAATACTACTTTTCTTTGCGTTTTTATACTTAGCTCCTTTGTATGTTATGTTTACCACTTCCCTTAAAGATATTGAAGAGATTCGAAGCGGTAACTTAATGGCTCTTCCTATTGACCCAACCTTTTATGCATGGAAAAAGGCCTGGTCCTCAGCTTGCACTGGAAGTGAATGTAATGGCTTAGCTCCATATTTTTGGAATAGTGTTCGTATTGTTGTTCCAGCAGTCATAATTTCAACTATTGTTGGGGCTTTTAATGGTTATGTTTTGGCTAAATGGAAGTTTAAAGGAAGTGAGTTTTTATTTGGAGCTCTATTATTTGGTTGTTTTATACCATTTCAGGTAATTCTTTTACCAATGGCAAAATTACTTGGTATGTTAGGCTTGGCAAATACAGTTACAGGATTAGTATTGGTTCATGTCATTTACGGCGTTGCCTTTACAACACTTTTCTTTCGTAACTATTATGTAGGAATTCCAACAGAACTTGTTAGGGCGGCAAAACTCGATGGTGCTGGGTTTTTTGCAATCTTTAGGCATGTTTTTATTCCTTTATCAGCTCCAATTTTTGTAGTAACAATAATATGGCAGTTTACTCAGATATGGAATGACTTTTTATTTGGAGTTGTGTATTCAGGCTCTGGAACTCAGCCTATAACTGTAGCACTTAATAATCTAGTCAACACTTCAGTAGGTGGTAAAGAGTATAACGTGGATATGGCTGCAGCAATTATTGCTGCATTGCCTACTCTAGCTGTATACGTAATAGCTGGAAAATATTTTGTTCGAGGACTTACTGCGGGAGCAGTAAAAGGGTAGATAGTAACTTTTATATATTAAATTTGTCAGCATAAATATGATGACATTAATAAGAACTAAAAACATATATTGAAAACAGGATAAAAAAATGGGAAGCATAAGTCTTAATAATATTAATAAATCATTTGGTTCAACTGAGGTACTTAAAAATATAAACCTTGATATTGCAGATGGTGAATTCTTAATTCTGATTGGCCCATCAGGTTGTGGTAAATCAACTTTAATGAATTTAATTGCTGGACTTGAAGACCTTAATAGTGGAGAGATTATTATTGATGGCCTAAATGTGTCTGATGAATCTCCAAAAGATAGAGATATTGCAATGGTATTTCAATCCTATGCTTTATATCCAACGATGAATGTTGCAAGGAATATCTGTTTCGGTTTGGAAATGAATAAAGTTTCAAAAAGTGAGCAAGAATCTATTCTTAAAAGAGTATCAGGGCTTTTGCAAATTGATCATTTATTAGATAGAAAGCCAGGACAGCTTTCTGGTGGACAGCGCCAAAGAGTAGCAATGGGAAGGGCGTTAGCGCGATCTCCAAAAGTGTTTCTTTTTGATGAGCCATTGTCAAATTTAGATGCAAAGCTTAGAGTTGAAATGCGCACTGAAATCAAAAAATTACATAAGCGAATAGGAACAACTATGGTCTATGTCACCCATGATCAAATTGAAGCAATGACTCTAGCAGATCGAATAGCTGTTCTTAAAGATGGAGAACTTCAGCAAATAGGCACTCCTTATGAAATCTATAACGATCCGGTAAGCCATTTTGTTGCTGATTTTATGGGCTCACCTGGCATGAATTTTATTGAATGTATCGTTAAAGATGAAAATTTAATAATTGAGAGTGGTGGTAAAAAATACGAAATATCAATCCCGTGTAAAGATGCTCTTAATAAATCTAATTTAGATGTTGTGTTATTAGGTATTCGCCCAGAAATGCTAACCGAAGTTCAACCTTCAGCTGTTGGGAATAAATTTATTCAGAAAGTTAAGTTTGATGTTGAGGTTATCGAGCCAATGGGCGCAGATACTGTTGCGATAGGTCAATGGAATGAGACTGAGGTAATGGTAAGGTTAAGCCCAGAATCTGGTAACTCTGCGGGAAATGGATTTGATCTTCAGGTTGATACGAGTAAGGCTATATTGTTTGACCCCAGTTCTGGCCTGAGATTGCGATAACTATCGATATTATCAAAATCATCTATCTATGGTAGACCAGGCTATTAAAATAGGTGTTGATATAAGGGGTTACTTTGCATGGAGCTTGATGGATAATTTTGAATGGGCAGAGGGCTACAAGATGCGCTTTGGTATAGTTTATGTAGACTATGAAACTCAAACAAGAACGCTGAAGCGAAGTGCTATTAAGTTTCAAGAGTTTTTAAATGCTCGTAAACAAGGATTATTGTAATTTATATTGACTTTTTTGCTAGTTAAATTTGCAACACTTTGACACATCAATTAAAAATCCATAGATTAAAATTTAACTGGTTTTAATAAACATATTAATAATAATATTATAAATTTATGAATAATGTTAATGCGGATATAGGACTCATTGGTCTTGGAGTTATGGGATCAAGTCTAGCTCTAAATATGGAAAGTCATGGCTTTACTGTTGCTGTTCATAATCGAACGGTACCCCAAATAGATAATTTAATTAATAATAAATCAAAGTTCAATAAAATTATTGGCTTTGAAGATCTTAAAGAGTTTGTCAGTTCAATTAAAAAACCTCGCAAAATTATGCTAATGGTTGTTGCAGGAAAAGTAGTTGATGATTACATTAAAAAACTTATTCCTCTTATTGATCAGGGCGACATAATAATTGATGGCGGCAATTCTCATTATCCAGATAGCATCAGAAGAACTAAAGAGTTAGAGGCTCAAGGGTTTCAATTTATTGGTGCAGGCGTTTCTGGTGGAGAAGAAGGTGCTCTAAAGGGCCCTTCAATTATGCCAGGAGGCTCTATTTCTGCGTGGCCTGAAGTCCGAGGTATATTTCAAGCTATATCAGCTAAAGTTGAAGGTAATGAGCCTTGTTGTGATTGGATAGGCGAAGATGGCTCTGGACACTTTGTAAAAATGGTTCATAACGGCATTGAGTACGGCGATATGCAGCTTATTTGTGAGGCTTACCAAATTATGAAAGATGTTTTAGGTATGTCTAATGACGAAATGCACCAAACATTCAAAAAGTGGAATGAAGGTGAACTTGATAGCTATCTAATCGAAATCACTGCAGATATACTTAAATTTAAAGATAAAGACGGAACTTATCTTGTTGATAATATTTTAGACACAGCCGGTCAAAAAGGTACCGGCAAATGGACTGCAACGGTTGCCCTTGAACTTGGCACACCCCTTACTTTAATTGGAGAGGCAGTATTTTCAAGATACCTTTCATCCATTAAGCAAGAGCGCGTCAAAGCATCAAATTTATTGAGCGGCCCAAGCCTTACTTTTGAAGGTGACAAAGTGCAGGTGCTTAATGATATTCATGATGCATTATATGCCTCTAAGATCGTATCTTATGCCCAAGGATATGCCTTACTAACAAAGGCAGCTTCAGAATTTAATTGGAATTTAAATTATGGCGGTATTGCCCTGATGTGGCGTGGAGGCTGCATCATTCGATCATCTCTTTTAACTAAAATTAAAGATGCTTATGACGCTAATTCTGAGTTACAAAATCTATTATTAGATCCTTTTTTTAAAGATAAGATCAATAAATCTCAAGATGGCTGGCGCCGACTATGTTCAACAGCAATTAGTCATGGGGTGCCGATACCTGCAATGTCATCTTCTCTTTCATATTTTGATGGTTATAGAGCTAAGAGATTACCCGCTAATTTACTCCAAGCGCAGCGTGATTATTTTGGTGCACACACTTATGAGCGTCTGGATGGAAACAAAGGTGAGTTTTTTCATACTGAATGGATTCAGAGCGATTAAATATGACGCCTAAACCCACTATTAAAATTGAAAGTTTTGTTCTTTTTGGAGCTTTAGGTGATCTATCTATTCGTAAATTAATACCTGCTTGGTATTATTTAGAGCGCGATGATAAACTTGATGATGGCCTAAAGGTTTTAGGAGTTGGAAGGCAGGAGCTAACAAGGCTTCAATTCCAAGAAAAAATAAATGATGCTCTGAGCACTTACGTCTCAGATGAGTACTTAGATGTTGATATTATTTCTAAACTTTTGAATCGCTTTAATTACTGTTATTGTGATCTTCAGAATCCTAATAATTATCAAGAGTTAAGCTCATGTATTAAGGAGTGGAGTAAGCC